>Ga0335069_10002816_pt1 | contig 26591 bp, 24 predicted proteins | sample Lox_Sample_11_FD_206714 | JGI IMG/M metagenome (GOLD analysis project Ga0335069, IMG submission 206714) | Soil microbial communities from Loxahatchee National Wildlife Refuge, Florida, United States - Lox_Sample_1.1 | ecosystem: Environmental > Terrestrial > Soil > Wetlands | place: USA...
GGGCGGGAAGTACTTCGGTGACCAGCCCGACAGATCGATGTACACGTTGGGCTTGTGGGTCGCCACCGCGAGCGCCTCGTCCTGCCACGGGAACGAGGGATGCGCCATGATGATGGGCATGTCGGGAAAATCCACAGCCACATCGTCCAGAAACATCGGATTGGAGTACTTCAGGCGCACTCCCAGTCCGCTGCGCGCACCGGCACCGGCGCCCGTCTGTCCCGTGTGGAACAGAGCCGGCAAACCCGCCTCGGCAATGGCCTCGTACAGCACGTAGGCCTTGCGATCGTTCGGGTAGAAGCCCTGCATGGACGGATGGAACTTGAATCCGCGCACGCCGTAGTCGGCGATCAGCCGGCGCGCCTCGCGCGCGCCCATCTTGCCCTTGGCCGGGTCGATGCTCGCGAACGGGATCAGCACATCGGCGTGCTCGGCCGCCATCTCCGCCACTTCCTCGTTGGCGATGCGCCAGGTGCCCATCTCCGCCTCGCAGTCCACCGGGAAGATCACCGCGGCGATCTTGCGCTCGCGATAGTACTGCGCCACTTCGGGAATGGTCGGTGGCGCGGCGGACTTGAAGTACTTGGCCATCACCTCATCGAAGATGATCGAACACGGATCGCGCGGCGCGCGCGTGGAGATGTTGGCGTGCGTGTGCACATCGATCGCGACGAGCTCGCTGACCTTGAGCCGGGACTGGTACTTGGACATGAAGAGTCGTTCCGCTGCCTGAGTTGGTGAGTGTGGACGGGTGGTGTGGTTCGCGTGCGTGTGAATAGGTCGTGCGGGCGGTGCGAGCGTATCGTGGTGCGGTTGTGCCGGCGGCGTGTGCTCAACGCGGTGGGGTCGGGTCAGTGGGCACGGAGCTGCCGGACAGCGCATCGGCCAGCTCCCGCCACGAGAACGGCGCCTGCCCGTCAAAGGTCAGCCCCCTCGCCTGCATCGCATCGATGAGCGCGTCCTGACACTGTGCCGTGGCGCCGGCCATGGTCGGCTGGATTGCGATGTCCTGCAGTGTCCGCGCAACCTCGCGCATCTCCGCGGCGCGTCGGCGGCCGTGCTCGGCGACGCGGCTGATCAGGTAATCGGGCAGCCTTTCGGTCCATCCCATGTGAGGGAAAGTCTCCCGCAACGACTCGAGCACCTCGCGTTCAGCGCCGAAGCGTCGTGCCGCCATCATGCTCTCCAGCGCGAGCGACTCGAGACCCTTGATGACGACGCTGCGACACATCTTCACCGCGGAGGCGACACCAATGCGATCGGCGATTGCCCGCGTGTTCATGCCGAGAGCGTTGAGCGGCTCAACCAGACTGGCCGCGCGCTTGCCGCCCAGCAGCATTGGCACCTTCAGCCGCTGCGGCGGAACGGGGGCCATGACCGCCGCCTCCACGTAGTCCGCGCCCGAAGGCTCGACGAGTTGCGCGTTGGCGAGCTTCTTCGCCGGCGACACCGAGTTGATATCCAACAGGATCTGACCCGCGCGCAGGCACTTCGCCGCGCCGGCGGCGACCTCAGCCGAGGAACTCGCAGTGACGGCCGAGATCACGATCTGCGCTCCGCTTGCGGCCTGCGCCAGTCCGTCAGCTACCCGGACTCCTGCCTTGCGTGCCCGCTCGATCACACGAGCGCGTGATGCCGGCCCATCGAGCAGAATGTCGTAGGTGATCACCTCGCGCCCGGCGCGCACGAGATCCTCGCCCAGGATGGAGCCGGCCTCGCCGAATCCGATCAGCGCGAAGCGCCGCAGCTCGCCGGTCATGAGTGCGGTGCCTGCTTCAGCCATTGACGCATCGCATGGGTGACCGCCTGCGGACGCTCGATGGGGGCCATGTGCCCGCAATCGGGGATCACGGTGAGGCTGCCGCGTTTGAGCATGACGTTCATGTCCTGATGACGCGTGGGCGGCGCCCAGCTGTCCTCGCGGCCGCACAGCACCAGGGCCGGACAGCTTACGGTCGCCAACACCGCGCGGGCATCCGGCCGGGTCAGCAGTGCGTGGATCTGCATCGCAAAGAAGTCAGGTGTCTGGCGCGCAAACATGTCGAGAATGACGTCCAGCAGCGCCTGATCGGAAAGTCGCGCCGGATGCACCATTCCCTGCACCCACACGCGCGCCATCTCGCGCATCCCGGCGCGCCGTGCCGTTTCGAGCAGCGCGTGGCGCCCCTGCCTTTCGCGCTCGCCGGCTTCGCCGGGTGCCAGCGCTTCGTAACCCGTGTCGAGCAGTCCCAGACCGATCAACCGGTCGGGAACCCGACGAGCCACTTCCAGCGCAATCCGGCCGCCCATGGAGTGCCCCGCGATGGCGAAGCGGGGCGGCGCCTGGGCGATTATCGAATCAGCCAGTGCGCCGAGACTGTCACTGGGACCGTTGAGAACAACGCGCGGCTCCGCCACGTCCGACAAAGCCTGTACCTGTGCGCTCCATACGACTTCATCGCACAGCAGTCCAGGTATCAGCAGCAGGGTCGTCTTCACGCCGCGATGGTGATGTTTCGCCGCGCGATCCGTCAACAACTAGCTCGCTGGCGACCTCGCGACTGCGCTCCCGGAAAACCAGTGCTGCAAGCCCCCTCCCCTAACGATTGCCCGAACCGGCCGGTGCACCCGGAGCACCCGTACCCGAGGCATCCGCGCCGGAAGCACCCGCGCCGTGCGCCACATCCGCAGCGCCCGAGTGCGCTGCGCCAGCGGGACCGCAGCCGTGGAAGCGACGGTGGAATTCCGCGCGTTCATCACGGCTCATGTGTCTCCAGCGCCGGAACCCCTCGCGGAAGCGGCCCCGTTCTTCGGGTGACATCCGCTCCCAGTGCGCATGCCAGCGGCGATGCCGCCACCCCGGCCCGCCCCGCCCGCGCAGTCCTCCGAACAGGATCCGGCTCAACACCAACAGCCCGGCCGCCTGCCAGTAGCCCAGCACGGGTCCGTGGAACAGGGATGGAATCAGCGCATTCCACAGGCTCATAACGACGAAGGCGAGTCCGGCCAGGAAGGCCAGTGCCAGCACGGCGAACCCCACGCCCTTGAAAATCCAGCGACCTCTCACGACACTCTCCTCGATCCTGTATGGATCATTCGTTCAGATCCCGTGCGGATCATGCGTCTCGATCCTGCTCGGATCATTCGTCGAACCACTCCTCGTACGTGTCCTGCAATCTCTTGCGCAGTGCCCGCACGGCGTAATGTTTCCGCGACAACAGCGTGTTGATGCCGACGCCCCAGCGCGACTCCAGCTCCCTGAAACTGAGGCCTTCCAGCTCGTGAGCTATGAATACTTCACGCTGCTCGCGCGGCAACTCATCCAGTGCTTCCTCAACCTGTTCGAGCAGCAGCTGACGCATCAGCTCGCCCTCCGGACCGGAATCACCTGATGGCAGCAGCTCCTCGAGCAATACGGGCTCGTCCGGATCCTCCTGGGACGCAACCGGATGTACAGGCTCACCGCGCGTGGTGCGGCGCCGGAAGCGATCGATGATGCGATTGCGCGCCACTCTGAGCAGCCACGCGCCGGCCTGCTCGATCGGTTGCATCAGCCGGTGTGCGGCGACCAGTTCGTAGAGGACTTCCTGGACAATGTCCTCGGCTTCCGCGGCATCAGTCACACGGCGGCGAATGAAGCTGCGAAGCCGCCCGCCCTCCCGGAGCACCGTTGCGGAGATCTTGCGGTCCTGCTCGGAGGTCATCGAGAGGTCTGTGAGCGCCACGTCCATCTTCCCCTGTAGACGGACGGCGGGGACAGATATTGTGGCGCGATCCCGCGGACTTCGGGCGGGCTCATCCCGCGGACTTCGGGAGGGCTCATCCCGCGGAGCTGCGGTGGGCTCATCCCGAGGATTTGCGGCCGGCAACTCCCGTCACCAGTGCCGCGGGCATATCCCGCGGGACGGGTTACCGCGTGGCGACAGCCACGGCCGCCCCGGCCATGGCTATTCCTGTGCTCCGCCGCATCCACTGCACGGTCTTCGGGCTGGCGAAGCAGCGCCGGGCCCGCGCCGCGCCAAACGCATAACCACCCAGCACCAGGGGCAGGATCACCACGATGACGCTGACGATCTCGAAGTAGCCGGTCGCGGTGAGCTGACGAAGCTCGACCACCGTCGGGAGCACGGCGAGGAAAAAGATCATGGTTTTTGGGTTGCCGAGAGTCAGCGCCAGTGAACCCAGGAAGAGTTGCAACGAGCGCTCCGGAGCCGCAGGCGCACCGGCCTCGTACGGGGTGGCAGGAGAGCGCCAGAGTTTCCAGGCCAGATACAGCAGATACAGTGCACCAGCGTACTTCACCCCCAGGAATAGGGTGTAGGCGCTCTGCGCCAGCATCGCCAGGCCGGTGGCGGCCAGCGTGAACCAGACCAGGTCGCCAACGAGGAATCCGCCGATGAAGGCCGGCGCGCCGCGCAGACCATGACCGAGTGAACGCGCGATGACCGCGGCCACGCCGGGGCCCGGGGTGGCCACCGCCAGCAAGTAGGCGAGCGTGAAAACGGAAACACCGTACACCGACATGCCGAAGACCTTTCAGTGCAGAAGCCCAACCCGGACTTGGAGCACCACACGCCGACCGGGCGTCACCTGTAGTTCAGGGCAGGCCCCTGGACAGCCAGCGTCCCGGAGCGTCCCGCCACCGTGCCCGCAAGCATCTCACAACGCGGCAGGCGCGACACGTCAAGGGCCGCGGCGCAGGTGGCCAGGTCAGCAAGCTCCGCGCCCTGCCCCCGCCAGCCGCGCAACAGCCGCTCGAAGGCTTCCAGAAAAAGGCCGCCTTCGAGCTCCGCGTGCAGTGTATAGACCTGATCCTTGCACGAAGGCCCCGCAGTCAGCCTCAACAGGTGATCGACGGGGTCCTCGCCATTCAGGTCTTCCCGCCCGACCAGCTCATCGAGTGTGGGAAGTGTCGTGGGCAGCTGGGGCACTCCGAAGGCGGCGCCCGCGACCACGGGAACGAAGGGTTCCGTGCCACGCCCGTCGGAAGCGTAGCTGAATCCCAACTCCTGCTCGAGCCTGGGCACGTACCGGTTGACCTGCCATCCCGCTGCACCGTGCACGGTCGGTCCACGGCCGAAGATATCCGTGAACTGGTCACGCGCCAGAACCAACTCACGACGAGTCCAGTCTTCCGGTGCGGTGGCCACACCGTCCTGCCACTTCACGTGATCGTAGGTGTGGACTCCAACTTCGAAACCGCGGCTCGCTATGTCGCGCAGGATGCCACCGCGACGCCGGCCAATGTGCGGCCCGGGCAGCAGCGTCCCGTACAGCAGGGTCTTCAGGCCATAGTGTTTGAGTACCGAGGTACGTTTGACCTTCCCCATGAATCCACGCCGAAAGGCACGACGAACCGCGCGCCCGGTGTGGTCAGGGCCGAGGCTGAAGAGAAACGTGGCCCGGACTCCCAGTCGTTCGAACAGCGCGGCCAGACGCGGTACCCCCTCGAGCGTGCCGCGATCGGTGTCGACGTCGATTTTCAGCGCGATGCGGGTCAAGCGGCTCTCGCTGCAGTCGGACCTGTCAGAGCAACACCGGCTGCCGCTGCAACTCGGCGGCCAGAGCGGCCAGATCCATGGGGCCGGCAGCATCAGCCGCCGCCAGGATCTGCAGCGCCGTGCCGTCACCGCATTCGGCGTAACAGCGGCCGGCCTCGCCGATGAGGCGCGCCCGGGCCGCCGTACCTGACGGCCGGGCGACGACTCGCGTCCGATGGATTGACCACCGAGTCCCACGAACATCCGCGAAGGCGCCCGGAAACGGCGGAGCGACGGCGCGCACGAGGTTGTGAATGGCAAGCGCTCCCTGCCGCCAGTCTATGCGCCCGTCCTCGGGGGTTCGTCGGCCGAAGTACTCCCCTGGCAGGAGGGTCTGCGGCCTGCGTGGCGCGGTTCCGGCAATCAACCCGGGAAGGGATCGGGCGAGAATCGTTTCGGCCGCGACGGTCACCTTGTTGAAGACTTCGCGTGCGTCATCATCCTGGAGTATCGGCACCGCGAGCTGGTCGACGATGTCCCCGGCATCGGCGCGCTCGACCATGTAGTGCAGAGTCGCACCGGTCTCGCGCTCGCCACGCAGGATCGCCCAGTTCACCGGCGCGCGGCCCCGATACCGGGGTAGCAGCGAGCCGTGCATGTTCAACGCTCCGCGTCTCGCCGAGCGCAGCAGTCCGGGACCGAGCAGCGAGCGGTAATAGAACGAAAAGATGAAGTCCGGGCGGAGTGCGGCCAAGTCTTTCTGAAGGTCCGGGCTGCTCGCATCGGCGGGGATCGCGGTACGGATACCGTAGTCGGCCGCGGTGGCCGCTACACTGCCGAACCATTGCTTCTCGCGTGGATCATCCGCAACTGTGACGACAAGCGGGATCGAGACTCCACCGGAGATCAGAGCCTTGAGGCAGCGTACGCCGACGTCGTGATAGGCGAATACAACCGCGCTCGCGGTGGTCACTCACGCATCTCCGCCGGCTCGGCGCGTCTCTCAGGTGCGGTGGCATTGCGTTCCAGCAAGGCAGCCACGGTATACCGCGGCCGCTGGCGCACCTGCTCGTAAATCCGCCCCACGTACTCACCCACGACACCGACTCCCATGAGCAGCACGCCGATCAGGAAGAATGCGATCCCGAACAGGGTGAACACGCCTTCCGCTTCTGATCCATGCACGATGCGGCGGATCGCCAACGCCAGCACGCCGATCAGCGACAGGAGCGAGATCGCGATGCCGGCCATCGAAAAGAACTGCAACGGCATGACCGAGAAGCCGGTCATGAGGTCGAAATTCAGGCGGATCAGCCGGTACAGGGAATACTTCGATTTGCCCACCGAGCGCTCGGCGTGCGCCACCTCGATCTCCACCGGGTTGCGCGCGAATGTGTAGCCGAGTGCCGGGACGAACGTACTGACTTCCACGCAACTGTTGATCGCGTTCACGATGGCACGATCGTAGCCACGCAGCATGCATCCCTGGTCGGTGATCCGGATCTGCGTGGTCCCTTCCCGGAACCGGTTCATGAGGCGCGAAGCGGCCTTGCGCCAGATCGCATCGTGCCGGTTGCGGCGGACGGTGCCGACATAATCGGCGCCCGCATCCATCGAAGCCACGATTGCGGCGATCTCCTCTGGTGGATTCTGCAGGTCGGCATCGATCGTCACGACGTAGTCGCCACGACACTGGGCGAAGCCGGCCATGATCGCCATGTGCTGACCGACGTTGCGCGCCAATACGACCACCCGCGTCGTATCCGGCCTCCTGGCGAATTGCTCGCGTAACAGAGCCACCGATCGGTCGGCGCTGCCATCGTCTACGAAGACGACTTCGTAGGCGCGTCCAAGCTGGTCAAGCACCGGATACAGCCGATCGAACAGCTGCTGCAGGCCGCCTTCCTCGTTGTAGATCGGCACCACGACCGAGACCCTTGCAGGAGCGCTCACGAGCGGGACCTCTTGATGATGTCGTTCACGGCCTCGACGACACGATCCACGTCACCGGCCTCCATGGCCGGGAACAGTGGCAGCGTCACGGTCTCGCGCCCGATACGTTCCGCGTTCGGGAACTGACCCTGGCGATAACCGAGCGCCCTGTAAGCGGTGAAGAGGTGAATGGCCGGATAGTGGATACCCACGCCGATGCCGCGATCACTCATGGCCTCGATGAACTGTTGACGCGACAGCTTGATGCGATCAAGAGGAAGCAGCGGCGCGAAAATGTGCCAGCTGTGTCCGGCATCACCCCGCTCCGGCAACCTGACCGGCGAGTCGCCACCCCAATGAGTGAAGTAACGCGCCACGAGCTCGCGGCGGCGCGCGTTGAATTCCTCGAGGTGGGCCAGCTGACCCAGGCCGACCCGCGCGGCGACATCCGACAGGTTCGCCTTGCCGCCGGCGAACAGCGTGTCCACGCCGGTCGCCGTCCTGTGCTGCCCATGCCAGCGATGCAGCTCCAGCGCTTTGACCTCTTCGGCGCTGCCGCCGCTGACCGCTCCGCCCTCGATGGTGGTGATGTTCTTGTTCGGATGGAAGCTGAAGCACACCAGGTCGCCGAAGCTGCCGATGCGCCGGCCGCCAAAGGAGGAACCGATCGCATGGGCCGCGTCCTCCACGACCCGAAGCCGGTGCCGGCCCGCGATCGCGTACAGCCGGTCCATGTCCACCGGCAGACCCGCGAAATGCACGGGCATGATGGCGCGCGTGCGCGGTGTGATGGCCGCCTCGACCTGATCCAGGTCGAGATTGCGCGAATCCAGGTGCACGTCCACGAACACGGGCCGTGCACCTGTGCGCAGGATCACGTTGGCCGTGGCGACGAAACTCATGGCCGGTGTGATCACCTCGTCGCCGGCTCCGATGCCACAGGCCAGCAACGCCATCTCCAGGCTCGCCGTGGCCGAAGTCTGGGTACGCACCGGCCGGCCGCCCAGGTAGCGCGACAGCGCGGCTTCGAACTCAGCCACTTTCGGCCCGCTCGCCAGCCACCCTGAGCGCAGCACTTCAGCCACGCCCTCGATGGTCTCCGCGTCGATCGTGGGACGGGTGAACGGCAGCTTCTTCAATCCTTTCGACCTCTTCAGGAGAAACCTTTCGACCTCTTCAGGAGCGCGCCACCAGCACGACGCCGGCGACGATGACACCGATGCCAACAACGCGCTGTGCCGTCGGCACTTCACCGAGCAGCCACCAGGCCAGCCCGATGTTGATGACATACCCCATCGACAACAAGGGATAGGCCTGGCTGACCGGAACGCGCGACAGTCCGACCAGCCAGACGACCACGCTCAGGCCGTAGGCGGCGAGCGCCATCCACAGCGAAGGCACGCTCAGCAGCCCGAGCGCACGATTCCAGGTGCCTGCGTCCGCGGTCACCAGCGGGCCGGTAACCCGGGTGGCCGCCTTCAGGCCGAGCTGCGCCAGGGCATTGAGCAGCACGCCGCACATGAGCACTCCGAAGTCGCTGAGTCTCATGGCCGGCTGACCGCCACAGTGTTGCCATCGGTGCCGATAATACGACCGGTGAGGCCCCGCTCGCGCCAGGCTGGCAGCGCGCGCGGATCGAGGAACGCCACCGCGTCGGCGGCGGTATTCCAGCGAGCAAGGAACTGCTCACCGGTCAGACCCTTCTGCGGCTCCTCGCGCAACCCGAATTCCAGCTCGCCCCGGAAATCCACGGGCGTGAGTGTCCGCTTCAGGTACGGCGACAGCGTCTCGCGATATTGACCGATGGTGAACAATTGAGTTTCCGGATGGATGAGCGATTGTATCGGCAACAGCAGCTGGCGCGCGGACCGTCCCGGCAACTCGGCGAATGCGCAAAGCGCACCCTGCCACGCGAGTGCCGAGCAAGCCACGGCAATCCATACGGGTCGAAGGGATCCCCCGGGCGCATAACGCCATGCCGCAATCGCGCCCGCCACGCCAGCCGCTGCGCCTGCGAGGATCCACGGCAGAACTGCCGGCGGAAGTGTCCCGTGGCGGCGCGTAGCGTAGACGATGAACGCGACTGACAGGACCAGCATCAGCACACCCGCAAGGGCCGCCGCGTGACGCACGAAGTGCGCCCGTCGCGCGGCGCAGATCCCAACCAGGCTTGCGAGCGCCGGCATCATCGGCAGGATGTAGGGCGCCAGCTTGGAACCGGACAGTGAAAAGAACACCAAGGTTATGGACGCGAATATCAGCAAGAATTTGAGTGGCTTGAAGCCACTACTTAATCCACTGTCGAGCCAGCCGTTGCGAACCGCGGGCGGCAGCATGGGCAGCCAGGGCAAGGCTCCGACCAACAGGATGACCAGGAAGTACCACCAGGGCTCGGTCCGTTGGTGCACCGTCGTCAGGAAGCGGGCGAAGTGCTCATGCACGAAGAAGAACTGCGCGAAGGAGGGGTTGCGCGCACTCACGAGCAGGAACCAAGGCGCGCTCACCAGGAGAAACAACGGCAGTCCCCACGGGGCGTGCAGGCGGCGCCAGGGGCGCGCATCCCGCTCGAGCACGCTGTAGGCCACCAGTGAGCCTCCAGCCAGCACACCGACCACGATGCCCTTGGTGAGAACGGCGAATGCGGCCCCCACCCAGGCGATCAGCATCCACCTGCGCTCCGCCTCGGATCCTGGCACCGCACTCTGTGCGAGTGTGAACGCATAAACGGTGCCGGCCATCCAGAAGGCAAATCCGGCATCCAGCAGATTCAGATGCCCGATGATTTCGAAATAGGGGCTGACGCCCAGGGCGAGCACCGCAGCCGCGCCGGCCTCCCTGCCCTGCAGGCGCGCCGTCCAGCCAAACACCAGCGGCAGGCACAGGAATCCCAGTCCAACGGACCACAGGCGCGCCGTCCACTCGCGTATGCCGAACAGGGAGTACGTCGCGGCCGTGGCCCAGTACTGCAGCGGGGGCTTCTCGAAGTATTTGAGTCCGTTCAGGCGGGGAGTGACCCAGTCGCCCTGGGCGAGCATCTCCCGGGGGATCTCCGCGTAGCGCCCCTCGTCAGGATCCAGAAGCGGACGCCAGGGCGCGGTGCCCAGCCAGACTGCCCCCAGCACCAGCCACAGGAGCAAGCCGGAGCGGCGCGGCTCGCGCAGCCCCTGCCCGTCTGCCATCGTCATGAGAAACCGGCGGCGTCGGCTTCAGATACTGGCCGCGCGCGCGCCGAAGCCTTCCTGATTGACGTAGAACTCGATGGTACGGCGGATCGCCGTGTCCAGATCGGTCGTGGGCTCCCACTTCAGATCGCGCCTGGCGGCCTCGATGGCCGGCACCCGTACCTGGATGTCCTGGTAGTACTTGCCGTAGTACTCGCCCGCCGACACGTCGACGATTTCAGTGGCCTTCGCATTCGCACGCAACACGGGAAATTCCTGTGCGATGCGGATGGTGCGCTCGGCCAGATCGCGGATCGAGACGCAGTTGTCGGGATTGCCGATGTTGAAGATGCGGCGTGACGCGCAGCCGTCCCTGTTCTCGAGAATGGTGAGCAGCGCCTCCACCGCATCGTCGATGAACGTAAAGGAGCGCTTCTGCCGTCCGCCGTCCACGAGCTTGATGGGGCGCTTGTACAGGACATTGGAGAGGAACTGGGTGAACACGCGCGAGCTGCCCTCCTTGGGCTCCTCGACGTTATCCAGGTTCGGGCCGATGAAGTTGAATGGCCGGAACAGCGTGTAGTCGAGGTTGTCGCGCACGCCGTACGCGTAGATGACCCGGTCCAGGAGCTGCTTGGAGGCTGCGTAGATCCAGCGCTGCTTGTTGACCGGGCCATAGACGAGCGGGCTGGTCTCTTCATCCAGCACGCTGTCCTCGGACATGCCGTAGATTTCGGAAGTGGACGGGAAAATGAGCCGCTTGTTGTACTTGACGCAGTGACGCACGACGGCGAGGTTCGCCTCGAAGTCCAGTTCGAACACGCGCAACGGGTGTGTCACGTACTGGGCGGGGTTGGCGATGGCCACCAGCGGCACCACGACATCGCACTTCTTGACGTGGTACTCCACCCACTCCTTGTTGATCGTGATGTCGCCTTCGACGAAGTGGAACCGGTCCGTGGCAGGCAGGTTGCCGAGCTTGTTGTCGGCCAGATCGATTCCGTACACCTCCCACGTCCGCGTCCGCAGGATCGCGTTGGTCAGCGCGCTGCCGATGAAGCCATTCGCGCCCAGAATCATGATTTTGAGTGACATTGCCGTCCTTACCGCGCCCGCCTGCGGGGCGCGCAGCTTACCACGGCGGGCCTGCCCCTGCCGATTCAGCTCCCGGGCGCAAGTCCCGCCGGCAGCGGCAGCCCGACGTAGTTCTCGGCCAGCGTGCCGGCCGCGGCGGCGGAGCTTGTCAGGTACTCCAGCTCGGCGAGCTGGCGGCGGCGGTCGAACGGCGAGTCGTCGGCGAAGCGATGCAGCAATGTGGTCATCCACCAGGAGAAGCGCTGCACCTTCCAGACTCGATTCAGACAGGTCGGCGAGTACGCGGCCAGCGGCGCCTCGGCGGCGGCTCCGCGGGAGCGGTAGTGAGCGGCGAGCGACTGCGCCAGGATCTGGACATCGGCGAGCGCGAGATTCATCCCCTTGGCACCGGTCGGCGGCACGATGTGCGCGGCATCTCCCGCCAGGAACAACCGGCCGAAACGCATCGGCTCGGCGACGAAGCTGCGCATCGGCGTGACACCCTTCTGCACGATGGGACCGTGCCCCGGATCGCAGCCGAGACGCCCGCGCAGCTCGGACCAGATACGCTCATCGGGCCAATCCTCCACCCGCGTCTCCGGGTCGCATTGCAGGTACAGGCGGCTCACGCTCGGTGAGCGCATGCTCAACAGCGCGAACCCCTCGGGCGAGTGGGCATAGATCAACTCCCCGGAGGCGGGCGGAACCTGCGCGAGAACGCCCAGCCACGCGAACGGGTAGACGCGCTCGAAGAGCCGGATCCGGCTTGCAGGAATGCTGGCGCGGCAGATGCCGTGGAAACCGTCACAGCCGGCGATGAAGTCACATTCGAGCACGCGCTGCTCGCCGCCCATGCGGTAGCTCACCCGCGGCCGTTCGGTGTCGATGCCGTGCACCGCCACCTGGTCCACTTCGAAGTGCAGGGGTTGTTGGCCCGACTGGCGCAGCGCCACGAGGTCGCGCACGACCTCCTGCTGTCCGTAGATCATGACGGCCCGGCCCGTCAGCTCGGCGAAGTCGATCCGGTGACGCTGACCCTCGAAGTGCAACCAGATCCCCCGGTGCAGCAATCCTTCACGCCGCATGCGTTCGCCGGCTCCCGCCGCCTCGAGGATATCGACGCTCTGATGCTCCAGCACACCGGCCCGCACCCGGTTCTCGATGTACTCGCGGCTGCGGGCTTCGAGCACGACGCTGTCGATGCCCATCTGCTCCAGCAGGCGTGCCAACAGTAACCCGGCCGGGCCGGCCCCGATGATCGCAACCTGGATACGCATGCGGAGTAGACTGTACGCGCCGCCCGCGGCACACCATGGACACAAGCGCGATCCGCTTGGACTTTTGCGATGCGTGAGCCCGACCCCATCCCCCGATTCTTCCTGTACGGCGAGCCGCCCCGGGATGCGGATGAGGGCTTCCTGCACGTCGAGACCATCGCCGACCGGAGCAGGATCAACGACTGGGTCATCCGGCCCCATGCCCATCGCGATCTGCATCAGCTGCTGGTGATTTTCAACGGTGGCGGGACGATGCGCGCCGAAGCGCAGGAGTTCCGGTTTCAGGCGCCCGCCCTGCTGCTCGTGCCGGCGGGAGTCGTTCACGGCTTCAGGTTCGACACGGATACGCAGGGCTACGTGGTCACGCTGGCCGAAACGTTGCTGCGCGATCTGGCGCGCGCAGAACGCAGCTTCCGGTCGCTGTTCGGGATGGCGAACCATGCGGGGCTCGAGGCTGATCCGGTGCCCGCGAGGGAACTGGCGGACATCCTGCCGAAGTTGAGACGCGAGCTCGTCTGGAGTGCTCCGGCCAGTGCCGTGGCGGCCACGGCGCGGCTGACCACTGTGTTGGTCATCGCCTTGCGCGCCTTGCATCAGCCTCCCGGCCCCGCCTCACCCGCCGGCGGCCTGCGTGCTGCGCTCGTGGCCCGCCTGCGCGAAAAGATCGAAACCCACCTGCGGGAGGGATGGTCGGTGGCGCAGTACGCGGCGGCGCTGAACATCACCCCCGCGCGGCTGCGCGCCGCCTGTGTGGACGTGGCGGGCAAGTCGCCGGTGCGTATCGTCGAGGATCGGCTGCTGCTGGAGGCGCGCCGCAACCTCCTGTACACCAACATGACGGTGGCGCAGATCGCCTGGCACCTGGGATTTGCCGATCCGGCGTACTTCTCCCGCTGGTTCTCCCGGCACGCGCAGGAATCGCCCGCCGCTTATCGCCGGCGCATGGCCCGACACTGACGCATGGCCTGAGACCGGCTTCAGCCCGTGGGACGCTTGAGTCCGCTCTCCTGCAGGATGGCCGGGATGTGCGCCTCCCAGCCGAGCGCCATCACATGCACGCCCGAGCACAGCTGGCGGATCTCGCTGATGGTCCGCGCGGCAATGCCGATGCCGGTCTGGATTTCGCGGTCGGTGCCCGCGACCGACTGCATCTGCTGCAACAGCGGGTCGGGCACACGGATACCCGGCACGTTGGCGTTGAGCCAGGCGCCCATCTTCGCGGACTTGAGCGGAATGATGCCGGCGAGGATGGCGACGCCGTCGGGCTTCACCGCGTTCATGAAGCGCTCCAGGGTCTCACGCTCGTACACCGCCTGGGTCTGCAGGAACTGCGCGCCCGCATCGATCTTGCGCCGGGTGTTGGTCACCTCACCCTCGAGGTCGCGGGCGCCCGGATTGGCGGTGGCGCCCAGGAACAGCCGCGGGGCGCCCCGCAACGGATTGCCCATCATGTCGCGGCCCTGGGCGAGCTCGTGCCCCGCGCGCAGCATCTGGTTGGAATTCAGGTCGAACACCGGCTTGGCCTCGGGATGATCGCCGTTCGCGGGCGGATCGCCCGCCATGAACACGAAGTTGCGCACACCGAGAACGGCCCCACCGAGCATGTCGGCCTGGATGGCGATGCGGTTGCGGTCGCGGGCCGTGATCTGCACGATGGGCTCGATTCCACGCTCGAGCAGCAGCCGGGCCACGGCCAGGGGAGCGATGGCCATGCGCGCCCGCGGTGACTCGGTCAGGTTGAACGCATCGACGCATCCCCGCAGCGAGTCCGCCTTGGCGAAGATATCCGCCAGATCGGTGCCCTTGGGCGGGGTCAATTCGGTGGTGACGACGAACTCGCGGGCGCTGATCTGGTCTGCCAGAGTGGTCATGCGTGTACTTTCGGCCGGACGGGGCAGCCGGTAGCCTAGAGCAAGCGCGCAATTTTGCAAAAAAGGAAGCCGTGGTGATGCGCTCGATGTTCGCCCGGGATGCGCTCTTCAGCATCAGCGCCCTGATTCTGAGTGCGATTGTCGTCCAGTTCGTCTATGCCACGGTGATCCGACCCAGGGCAGAGGCGATACTCGCGCTGCCCGCGCCACCGCCGACAGGCGAGCCGGGGGCGCAGTCCGCGCCCGGCAACCCGGGTCAGCCGTCAGTTTCCGCACGACCTGTGCGCAACCTGCGCTCGGTCTTCGTCATCCTGAAGGACTACGAGCAGGAGACAGCGCTCATCCTTGCCTGCTGGGCGCTCGCCCTGATCGCTCATCAGGCGCGGGCGGTGACCCGCAACCGCCGCCTGCTCACCCAGGATTATGTGGATGTCGGCGAGGGCCGCGTCGTGCTTCCGGAGGATGCCCGCGCCTATGCGCGACCGCTGGAGAGCCTGCCCAGGGAAGAACAGGACATGCTCCTGCCGCGCGCCCTGCTCGTGGCGCTGAACAGATTCGGGGCGACGCGCAGCGTGCAGGACTCGGCGGAGGCCGTGCGCGGCGAGTGCGAGAACGAACTGGATCGCCTGGATGCCCAGCTCTCCATGGTGCGATTCACCGCCTGGGCGATTCCCGCGGTGGGCTTCGTAGGCACGGTGCGGGGTATCGGGCGCGCCCTGCAGGAAGCACAGGGCGCCCTGCATGGTGACATCTCGGGAGTCACGCTCGGGCTGGGTGTGACGTTCAATGCGACGCTCACCGCACTGCTCGCCTGCATCCTGGTGATGTTCTTCCTGCACCAGTTGCAGCAGGCCCAGGACCGGCTGGTGCTCGATGCGCGCCTGTACATCGATCGGCGGCTGATCCGGCACATGCGCGTGCAGTGATGGCGTACTCCGCTCAGCAGCAGCGACTGACGCCGCTCCATTTACGGCGCTGACGCTCTTCGTAGAATTGCGCACGGGTCAGCAGACTCTCGCCTGCATGGCAGGTTCCGTGATGCTCGGCGTAACGCTCATACGCGTCATCGCCCGTTGCAGCACGCAACCAATCCCACACATCCCGCACGAGGCGGAAGGTTGCAGTTACGGCAGGTTTCACGCGCCGCCTGCCTGCCGCGACACCTGATACGGCACTTCGGAACTGCGCGACACGGGCAGGCCGCGCAGCGAGCGGATGGACACCCGTGCCATGTCCAGAATGACGAACCACACCACGGCAAGGAAGAACAGGGTCAGCCAGGCATCCAGTCTCTGATTGAAGATCAGCTGCGCTGCCACGGCCGCCTTCTCCGGCGGCAGCACACCGGCAGCCAGTTTGGCGGCCAGGTCATTCGCGGCCGCAAAGAAGCCGATCCGTACATCCGGACTCGTCAGCTTCTGCCAGGCGGCCGTGCTCGTGATGAGTGCCAGCCACGCGAGCGGCGCCCCGGTCACGAAGGCATACCGCGCCTTGCCCGATTTGATGAGGATGCCGGTCGCCACGCACAGCGCGATGGCGGCGAGCATCTGGTTGGCGATGCCGAACAGCGGCCACAGGATGTTGACACCGCCGTTGGGATCGATCACGCCGATGTACAGGAAATAACCCCATCCGGCGACGACGAGCGCGCTGGACAACAGCACCGATGGATACCACGAGGTACGGCCCAGCGGCGACCAGATGTGACCGAGCATGTCCTGCAGCATGAAACGTCCCACGCGCGTGCCGGCATCCAGTGTGGTCAGGATGAACACGGCCTCGAACATGATGGCGAAGTGGTACCAGAGGCTGAGCAGTCCACGACCGAATACCGAGGCGAAGATGCTCGCCATGCCAACGGCAAGCGATGGCGCACCACCGGTCCGGGCAAACAGCGTGGATTCGCCCATGGCGTTCGCCAGCTGGTGCATCTGCTCGGCCGTGACCGGGAAGCCCCAGCCGCTGATGGTGTGTACCGCGGCATCAGGTGTCGCGCCCACGATGCCCGCGCCCGTGTTGATCGCGAAATAGACCCCCGGATCCAGCAGTGTCGCTGCGATGATGGCCATGATGGCCACCAGCGATTCGAGTGCCATGCTGCCGTAACCCACCAGGCGCACGTCGCCCTCGTTGCCGATGAGCTTCGGCGTGGTGCCGCTCGAGACCAGCGCATGGAATCCCGAGATGGCCCCGCAGGCGATGGTGATGAACACGAACGGGAACAGCTTGCCGCCGAAGATCGGACCGGTTCCATCGACGAACTGCGTGACCGCCGGCATCCTGATCTGCGGGTGCATCAACACGAGCGCCACCGCGAGCAGCACCACGGTGCCGAGCTTGAGGAAGGTGGACAGGTAGTCGCGTGGCGCCAGCAGCAGCCAGACGGGCAGGATCGCAGCCAGCCAGCCATAGAAGATCACGAACCCGGCCAGCGGCACGGGCTGGAAATCGAACAGCGCGCGCAGACTGTCGTGGTGGTCGATCCAGCCCCCGCCCAGCACGGCGAGCAGCACCAGGGTGACCCCCAGGAGCGAACCCTCCAGCACCCGGCCCGGCCGCCAGCGACGCAGGTGAATGCCCACCAGGATGGCGATCGGGATCGTGGCGAAAACCGTGGACGTGGCCCACGGACTGTGTTTCATCGCGTTCACGACCACTAGACCGAGCACCGCGATCAGGATGATCATGATGAGCAGGGTGCCGATGATGGCGGCGAAGCCGCCGAGTGGCCCGAGTTCATCGCGCGCCATCTGGCCTAGACTGCGACCGTCCCGGCGCGTGGACAGCATGAGGATGGTCATGTCCTGCACGCACCCACCCAGCACCGCCCCGACGATGATCCACAGCGTGCCGGGCAGATAACCGAACTGCGCCGCCAGCGTGGGACCGACCAGCGGCCCGGGACCGGCGATGGCGGCGAAGTGATGACCGAATACGATCCAGCGATGCGTGGGTACGAAATCCCGGCCATTGTCGTGGCGTTCCGCGGGGGTGGCGCGGGTCGGATCGACTGACAGCACGCGGGCGGCGATCCAGGCACTGTAGAAGCGGTAACCCAGCAGATAGACGCAGACGGCGGCCGTCAGGATCCACAGCGCGTTGACCGGCTCTTCCCGGTGCAGGGCAATCGCCGCCAGGGCGATTGCGCCCACCAGGGCGAGGACAATGCCACCGAAGCTCTTCAGCATGATCCGACTCTCCCCCTTGCAACCGCGGTCGCACCGCGCGCCGCGTTTCGACACTCATTCAGCCAGCGGACGGCAATTCAGCTGAGCAGGCGCTGCAGGGTCCGTCTGTATCGCTCGGCGATGGCGTCCCGATGACGGTGCCGGCCGTTGCTGACCATCTTCTCCCCGGCGCGCCATACGCAGTCGATCAAACGGCGTCCACCGGCAAAGATCCAACTGTCCAGCACATCATCAGCGCGCCGCTGTATCAGCGCCGGATCCTGGGTATTCAGGCTCACGATGTCGGCGGAGGCACCGGGAACGAATCCCGCGGGAGCACCCAGCACCTGAGCACCACCTGAGAGCGCTCCATCGAACAGGGCGCGCCCCGTGGAGCGACCCGGCGCAGCGGCCACGACGTTGCGGGCGCGGTGGGCCAGACGTTGCGAGTATTCGAACAGCCGCAATTCCTCGGCGGCATCCAGCAGCACGTTGGAATCCGAGCCCACGCCGAAGCGGCCCCGGCGGGCCAGGAATGCCGGACCCGGGAATATCCCATCGCCGAGGTTGGCTTCGGTGATCGGACACAGGCCGACCACCGCGCCACTGGCAGCCACGGCCTGCAGCTCCGCCTCATTCATGTGCGTGGCATGGACCAGGCACCATCGCTCATCCACCTGTGCGTGTGCCAGCAACCACTCGACGGGCCGGCGGCCGCACCAGGCGATGCAATCATCGACTTCGCGGGTCTGCTCGGCGATGTGGATATGGATGACCCCTGCGCGCCCGAGCTCCAGGAGCCACTTCAGTTCATCGGGTGTGACGGCACGAAGGCTGTGTGGCGCGACTCCCACGGTTGCTCCAGGCAGATCCTTCACCGCACGCTGGCTCGCTTCGAAAACCGCAATGAACCGTTCCCGATCGTTGATGAAACGCCGTTGCCGCGCGGTGGGCTCCCCTCCGCCGAAACCGCTGTGTGCATAGAACACCGGAAGCAGTGTCAGACCGATACCCGTGTGTCGGGCAGCAGCGGCGATCCGCGCAGCGAGCTCGCCGGCGTTCGCGTAGGCAACACCACCGCGGTCGTGATGCAGGTAGTGAAATTCCCCGACCTGCGTGAAGCCGCACTCGAGCATCTCGGCGTAGACGAGCGCGGCAATCGCCTCGAGATCCTCCGGATCCAGGCGCTCGACGAACTGGTACATCAGCTCCCGCCAGGTCCAGAAGCTGTCGCCCTCGGGCCCGCGCCGCTCGGTGAGACCGGCGAGACCGCGCTGGAAGGCATGGCTGTGGAGATTGGGCAGGCCTGGAATGGCCACGGCGTGCGCTTCATCGGTGGCGACCCGATCCACACCCGCATCGATGCGCTGAATGCGGCCGCCCGCAATATTCACGCGCACGCGCTCCACCCACCCCTGCGGCAGCAGCGCCGACTCGAACCACAGATTGGCCATCCCGCTCGTCACCCCTGTGCCCGCTTCGCTATTCTATGCCCGTGGCCAACCCATCACCTCTTCCCTGGCTCACCGTCGTGCGCGGCGAGGCTCCGCTGATCGCCAGTATGCCGCACACCGGCACCGAGATACCTGGCGACCTTGCCGCCTCGCTGGTGTCGCCGTGGCTGGCGCGCAAGGACACGGACTGGTGGGTGGACCGGCTGTATGGCTTTGCGCGGGAACTCGGCGCCACGATCATCCGGACCGCCATCTCCCGCAGCGTCATCGATGCCAATCGCGATCCGAGCGGCGTCTCGCTGTATCCCGGACAGGCCACAACGGAGCTGTGCCCCACGACGACTTTCGATGGCGAGCCACTCTACCGGCCCGGCAAGACACCCGATGCGGCGCAGATCGCCGCGCGGCGCGCTGCGTACTTCGATCCCTATCATGCGGCCATTGCCGGCGAGATCACCCGCCTGCGGCAGCGTCATGCGCGGGTCGTGCTCTACGATTGTCATTCGATCCGCTCGCGCATCCCCCGGCTGTTCGAGGGTGAGCTGCCCAACTTCAACATCGGCACGAACAACGGGGCCACCTGCGCGGGCGACCTCACACAGGCCGTGGAAGCGGCTTGCGATACCGGTCAGTTCACTCGCGTCACGAATGGACGCTTCCGGGGTGGCTACACGACGCGCCACTACGGCAACCCCGCAGCGGGCGTGCATGCCATCCAGATGGAACTTGCGTGTCGAGGCTACATGAGAGAGCCCGGTGTGAACGTCTCCGAAGAAGACTGGCCTGCACCTTACGACGAGCAGTTCGCCGCACCGATGCAAGCCGCACTGAGGCGCGTACTGAAGTCCTGCATCGATTTTGCCGGAAAGGACTGACGCGGGCAGCGGGAGCCGGGTCGGGTCCGCCAGAGGTTAGCGCCGTAGCCGGAGGTCAGCCGCAGCCAGAGGTCAGAGCCGCAGCCGTCGCCCGACCGCGGCCACGATGTCGCGCAGCTCGTGAATCCCCAGCGCCATCGCGAGCGCCACGAAGCCGCTGCCCGCTACCACGATGGTGCCCATCAACCATCCCAGTTTGGGCCAGAACGGTTGTATGGCCCAGTCGGCCAACAGGTAGTGCGAGCCCAGCCAGCAGATCCCCGCGAGACCCGCGCTCGCCACCGCCAGCTTGCCCAGCAGCCTCACCAGCGCACCCGTCTCGAGGCGGCCGAGCTGCCGGCGCATCAGCCAGTACAGCAGCAGGAAATTCGACGTGGCGATGCACGCGGTGGACAGCGCCAGACCGCGATGGCCCCAACCCAACCTCAGGGTGAAGAACCAGTTCAGCAGCAGGTTGAGCGCCACCGCGCTGAAGCTCACGAGCATCGGGGTCTTGCGGCGATCGATGGCGTAGAACGCGTTCACCAGTACCTTGAGAGCGGCATAGCCGCTCAGACCGATGGCGTAGTAGCGCAGCGCACCCGCCGCCTCCGCGGCCTCGTACGCACCGAAGCGGCGGTGCTGGTACAGCACCGAGATGATGGGCTCGGCCAGCATGATCAACCCGATCGTGGCGGGAATGGTCATGAGGAAGGCAAGCCGCATGCCGCGCGACAGCTCGCTGCGGAAGGAAGTCATGTTGCCGGCCGCCGCCATGCGTGCAAGCAGAGGCAACGCCACCGTGCCGAGCGCCACGCCGAAGATCCCCAGGGGCAGCTGCATCAGGCGAAAGGCGATGGCGAGCCAGAAGGTTGGCCCATCTCCCAGGCCGGAGGCGAACACCGAATTGATCAGGACGTTGACCTGGGTTGTGGCTGCCGCGACCACCGACGGCCCCATCAGGCGCAGGATCGCCTTCACTCCCCGGTCACGCCACTGGAAGTCAGGATGGAACACGTAGCCCACGCGGCGCACCGCGGGCAGCTGAACGGCGAACTGCAACGCACCGCCGATCAGCGTGCCGATAGCCGATCCCAGCAGTGCCCGCTCGCCAAAGCCCGGGTCCATCCACCAGCCCAGCAGCACGCCACTGATGATGGAGCCCAGGTTGAAGAAACTCGAGGCCATCGCCGGGACGCCGAACACCTCCTTCGCGTTCAGCATGCCCATCACCAGGGCCGCCAGTGACACGAGCAGGATGAACGGCCACATGATGCGCGTGAGCGTGATGGTGAGTTCCGCCTTCTGCGCCTCGAATCCGGGCGCCAGCACGTGCACCAGCCACGGGGCCGTGAGGATGCCCAGGATGGTGATGCCGCTCAGCACGATCACCGTCAGCGTTGCGACCTTATTGGCGAGGCGCCACGCAGCCTGATCACCGTCGGTGGCGATCGTCTTGCTGAAGGTCGTCACGAACGAGGTGGACAGGGCCCCTTCGGCGAACAGGTCGCGCAGCAGATTGGGGATACGGAAGGCGATCGTGAAGGCGTCCATGAGCCGGCCGCCGCCAAACAGCGCCGCGAAGATCTGCTCGCGCGCCAGCCCCAGCAGGCGGCTGCACAGCACCGCCAGCCCGACGATGCCGGCGGCCCGGGTATTGAGCTTTTCGGCGCGGGCGAGCGAGGCGGCCTGCGGTCCGGTGGCGGGCTCGGCGGCGGGTGTCATGGGGGCGTGACGGTAGCACGACGCCGGGGGATGGTTTATTATTATCACTATAATATTACCCAAACCCGCTGCCGGCGCACGCCGCCGCCCGAGGCCTTATGAACCACGACGTGATGATCACCTGCGCCGTCACCGGCGATGACACCAAGGTCACCAAGAGCCCGCACTGCGCCATCACGCCCGAGCAGATCGCCAACACGGCGATCGAGGCTGCGCAGGCAGGCGCTGCCATCGTGCACATCCATGTGCGCGATCCCGAGACGGGCGGCTTCAGCATGGAGACCCGCTACTACCGCGAGGTGGTGAAGCGCATCCGTGAGAGCAAGACCGACGTGATCGTCAACCTCACTTGCGGCATGGGTGGCTACATCTGCGTCGGTGACAATGGACTGGCCGACACGCCCGCTCCCGGTTCGGACTTCTGCAGCCAGGAAGACCGCATGCGGCACGTGATCGATCTGTGCAACGAGGGCAAGTACCGTCCCGACATCGCCACGCTCGACTGCGGCAGCCTGAACTTCGGCGACGGCAATCGCGCTTACGTCTCGACGCCCAACTACCTGCGCAAGGGCGCGGCCATCCTGCGCGACCTGAAGGTCAAGGCGGAACTGGAGATCTTCGACACCGGCAATCTCTGGTTCGTGAAACAGATGATCAAGGAAGACCTGATCCCGGCGCCCTCGCTCGTGCAGCTGTGCACCGGAATCCCCTACGGCGTACCGGCCGACACCGGCCACCTGCTCGCCATGGTCAACAGCCTGCCGTCCGATTGCGTGTGGACCTCCTTCGCGGTCAGCCGCATGCAGATGCCCTGGGTGGCGCAATCGATCCTGCTGGGCGGCAACGTGCGCGTCGGCCTCGAGGACAATCTCTATCTCAGCAAGGGTGTTTACGCGAGCAACGCTCAACTCGTACAGAAGGCACGCACCATCATCGAGGCAATGGGCGCGCGCGTCCTCAGTCCGGCGCAGGTCAGGGACCGGCTGAAGTTCTCATGACGGACGCCGTCCTCTATCGGACGCCGATCTCCAGCGAGTGGATCGACTACAACGGCCACCTCCGGGATGCCTATTACAGTCTGATCGTGAGCCTCGCGTCTGATGCCCTCATGGATCGCATAGGTCTGGACGAGGCTTATCGCTCACGCACGCATTGCACGCTGTACACGCTGGAAATGCACCTGCATTTTCTGCACGAAGTGAAGCAGACTGACACGGTCGAGGTGGGCGTTCGCATCCTGGGCGTCGACCGCAAACGCATTCACGCGGCATTTGACCTGCGGGTCCAGCGTTTTGCTGATCCGGTGGCCAGCGCGGAACTGATGTTGCTGCACGTCCACCAGGGCGAGAAACCGGGCGCCGCACCCTTCCCCCCCGAAGTGACAGCCGCTCTCGAGGCTCTTGCGATCTCCACGCCGCAAGCCACCGATGTGCCCGGCTCGAGGCGCATCGAGCTGCGCAGCCGACCGTGAACCCGGCATTGATCAAGCGCCTGCTGGCGCCCAGGACACTTGCGCTCTTCGGTAGTGCCTGGGCGGATGCCGTTGCCGCTGGCGGCAAGGTCATCGGATTTCCGGGCGAGGTCTGGCGCGTACACCCGACGCGGCGCTCAACTGCGGACGTGCGCTACTACCGTTCGGTCGATGAGCTGCCTGGCGCGCCGGATGCCTCGTTCGTTGCTGCGCCGGCGCACGAGGTGCCCAGGATCGCTGCCGCGCTCGCTCGGCGAGGAGCTGGTGGCTTTGTGTGCTTCGCGGCCGGATTCTCTGAAACCGGCACCGAGCCGGGACAGCGGCTGACCGCCGAACTGATGCGAGGCGCGGGGGAACTACCCTTCTTCGGCCCGAACTGCTACGGCTTCATCAACTTCTTCGATCGCACCGCGCTGTGGCCCGACCAGGTGGTGGGTCAGCGCGTGGACCGGGGCGTCGCGATCATCTGCCAGAGCGGCACCCTGGCGCTGAATCTGCTGTTCAACGGTCGGTCCCTGCCGATCGGCTACGTCCTGACCGTGGGCAACCAGACCTGCCTCGCCGTGGAGGACATGGTCGAGTTGCTCTCGGAGGATGAGCGCGTCAGCGCATTCGGGTTGTACGTCGAGGGTGTCAAGGACACTCCCCGCTTTGCGCAGGCCATCCGCAAGGCACACGCGGCCGGCAAGCCCGTTGCGCTGGTCAAGGCGGGGCGCACGGAGGCGGCCGCGCGAACCGCCCGCACCCATACGGGCTCACTGGCGGGCGCTGACACGGTGTTCGATGCGTTCTGCCGGCAAGCGGGCATAGCCCGCTGCGATTCGCTTGGGACATTGTGCGAGACCCTGAAGGTGTTCCACGCGGGCGGGCCGCTGAAGGGCCGGCGTGTCCTCATCATGGGCGCCTCCGGCGGCGACATGGCCATGACGGCGGATGCGGCGCGCGATCTGTCACTCGAGTTCTCACCCGTTCCGGCCGAGTCGGCCACGCGACTGCGCGAGATCCTGACCGATCGCGTGACCCTCGCGAATCCGTTCGATTTCCATACCCATATCTGGTTCGACGCGCAGGCGATGAACGCGATGTTCTCGACCGTGCACCGAGCAGGGTACGACGCGACCGGTTTCATGATCGATTGCCCCCCGGCGGATCAAGCCGACCCCACCGCCTATACGGCCGCGATCGACCAGTACATCGCCTCCTTCCCCGGTCACCCGGCGCGCGGCGCTGTGATTTCCTCCTTGCCGGAATCCATGGCGCCCGCCACGCGTGCGCAGTGTCTGGCTGCGGGAATCATGCCGCTACAGGGCCAGCGCGAAGCCCTCGAGGCCCTCAGCCTGGCTGCGGATGTGGGCAAGGCCTGGGAAGGTGGCGCGGCGGTCCAATTGCTCATTCCGCCTGCGGCCGGCCGGCCGGCAACCGCCACCAGGACGCTGACAGAGGAAGAAGGCAAGGTTGCGCTCGCCGCCTGCGGACTGAGGATTCCCCGCGCGCGCCTCGTCGCGCCCGGTGAGGCCGCGGCTGCCGCGCAGGCCATTGGCTTCCCCGTCGTCATGAAGGCGAGCGGCGCGCATCTGGAGCACAAGTCCGATGTTGGCGGAGTTATAGTCAACATCCGGTGCGTCGAGGAAGCAGGCGCGGCGGCGCAAAAGCTGGCAGCACTGTCCGAGTCGCTGCTCGTCGAGGAGATGATCGCCGACGGCGTGGCCGAGGTCCTGGTCGGCATGACGGTGGACCCCCAATTCGGCCAGGTACTCGTGCTGGGCGCGGGCGGTGTGCTCACGGAGTTGTTGCGCGACAGCGTGCCGCTGTTGCCGCCCTTCACTTCCGCCGCCATCGAATCGAGTCTGGCCCGGCTGAAAATCGGCAAGTTGCTGCAGGGCTATCGCGGCAAGCCGCCCGGCGACGTGCCGGCACTGGTGGAGGCCGTGCTGGCTTGCACGCGCTACGCGCAAGCCCATCTCGCCAGCCTGGTCGAGCTCGACATCAATCCCGTTATCGTTCGCCCGCTGGGTCGTGGCGCAGTCGCCGTGGACGCGCTGGTTCGCCTGGCGCAGGAGCAATGACATGTCCGAACTGGAATCCTTCCGAGACGGCGTCCGCACCACGCGCGATGGAGCGATCCTGCAGGTCACACTGGACCGTCCGAAGGCCAACGCCATCGACCTGGCGGCAAGCCGTCGCCTCAACGCAATCTTCTCTGCCTTTCGCGACGACCCGCAGACGCGCGTTGCCATCGTCACCGGCACCGGTGAGAAATTCTTCTCGCCCGGATGGGACCTCAAGGCCGCGGCGGCGGGCGAGGAGTCTGACTCGGACTGGGGCGTCGGTGGCTTCGGAGGCCTGAATCATCCACGCAATCTCGACAAGCCCATCATCGCGGCCGTGAACGGCATCGCCTGCGGCGGCGGCTTCGAACTCGTGCTGGGGACCGACATCATCGTCATGGAAGAGCATGCGCGCTTCGCGCTGCCCGAAATCAACGTGGGGGTGCTCGCGGATGCCGGCACGATCAAGCTGCGCCGGCGTATTCCGTATCACGTTGCCGTGGATTTCCTCATGACGGGGCGCTGGATGGACGCAGCTGAAGCCAAACACTGGGGTCTGGCCAGCTACGTGGTTCCCTCGGGCCAGAGCCTGGCCAGGGCGCGCGAGATCGCCCGTACACTCGCGGACGGTCCACCCCTGCTCTACCCCGCCATCAAGCAGCTGCTGCGCCACTCCGAGATGGTGCCAGAGCACGCCGCCTTCAGCGCCGTGCAGAAAGTCATCCGCTCGGAGGATCTCAAGGAAGGCGCGCGTGCGTTCAGCGAGAAACGCGCCCCCGTGTGGAAGGGGCGCTGACCCTGGGCCGCTGACCCTGGGCCGCTGACCCTGGGTCGCTGACCGCTGACCGTCAGCCGCCCAGCGGCCTCAGCATGGCGCGCGAGATGATGTGCCGCTGCACCTCGCTCGTGCCTTCCCAGATGCGCTCGATGCGCGCGTCGCGCCAGATCCGCTCGAGCGGCAGATCGGACATCAGGCCCATGCCGCCGTGGATCTGCAGCGCCTCGTCCGCCACCATGGCGAGCATCTCGGTGGCCTTCAGTTTCGCGATCGCCATGTCCATGTCACTGGCGCTCTTCTGATCCATCTTCCAGGCAGCC
>Ga0335069_10002817_pt1 | contig 26588 bp, 29 predicted proteins | sample Lox_Sample_11_FD_206714 | JGI IMG/M metagenome (GOLD analysis project Ga0335069, IMG submission 206714) | Soil microbial communities from Loxahatchee National Wildlife Refuge, Florida, United States - Lox_Sample_1.1 | ecosystem: Environmental > Terrestrial > Soil > Wetlands | place: USA...
GAGGCCGAGCTCCTGCTGGTGGGCGCGCTCGAGCTCGCACTCGCCCACGACCTCCACGGCGCCGCGCTGCGCGCGTACAACAACCTCACCGTCGACCTCTGGGCGCTCGACCGCTGGCAGGAGGCCAACGAGATGACGGAGCGCGCCCTCGAGCTCGCGCGCCGCGTCGGGGACCGCCGCTGGGAGGCCAACTTCCTCGGGGGCACGATCTACGGGCTGTCCATGCTCGGCGACTGGGACGAGGCGCTCGCCCGCGCGGCCGAGGTCGAGGAGCAGGCGGCCAGCGGCTTCGCCCAGAGCACGACGCTCGGCGCGATCCCCATCTACGTCGGGCGCGGCGAGCTCGACAAGGCCCGCGCGCAGCTCGCCCGCCACGAGCCCGGCTCACGAGTCGAGAACCCCGACTTCGTCGCCTGGTACGGGATGCTCGAGGCGCTCCTCCTTCGCGCGGAGGGCCGGCCGCGGGAGGCGTTCGCGGCTATCGAGGGGGCCCTGGCCGTGACCCTCGAGACGGGAGCCGGCCCACGTGACTTCGTCTTCGTCGAGGCGCTCGAGGACGCGGCCGCCCTCGACGACGACGCGCTCCGCCGCCAGCTGGCGACGCTCGACGAGCTCCCGCCCGGTGAGCTGATGCCGTGGGTGCGGTCGCAGCATGCCCGCTTCCGCGCGCGGCTCGACTCCGCGGAGGCGGAGACCCTCCTCGAGACGGCCGAGCGCATCCTCCGCGAGCTCGGCGCGCCCTTCGAGCTCGCGGTCGTCCTGCTCGAGCAGGCCGAGCGGCTCGTCGATCTCGGCCGCGCCGGGGAGGCCGAGCCGCTGCTCGCCGAGGCGACGGAGACCTTCACACGGCTCCGGGCGGCGCCGTGGATCGAGCGCGCGTCCCGTGTCGCGACGGCGATCCGGGTGCCTGACGCTGTCGGCGCAGGCTGAGCCCGGGGTTCAGCGCGCCGGAGTGAGGCCGTGGTGGCGCATGATCTCGCCGATCGCTGCGAGATCGGGCGGGCCGTCGGCCGCGGCGTCGAGGACGGCCGCGACCTCGCGGAAGTAGTCGGGGCCGAGGATGCCGGGCGTGACGATCGCGAGCGCCTTCGCGTCGACGTCGCCGGTGTTGTCGAACTGGTGGACGGCGCCGCGGGGGATGCACAGCACCTCGCCGCGGCCGACGTCGACCGTCGACCCTTCGACCGTCCACGTGAGCACGCCCTCGAGGCCGTAGATCGTCTCCTCGTACCCGTCGTGGCTGTGCGCCGCCGCGACCTTCGAGCCGGCGGGAACGTCGAATTCGAAGACTGCGACCGAGCCCGCCGACTCTCCGCCCTCGATGAGGAACCGGATCGTCATCTCGCCGACCATGATCTCTTCGCGTGTGCTCGCTGCCATCGGATGAATCCCTTCCGCGGAGATGGTAAAGTGGCTTGACGATACATGAGCCGGAGCGACTCGTCAAGTCACTTTACGACAGGTGCGACGGCGGAGCAGGAGTTCGGGCCGCCGCTGATCGGCGCGCTCCTGCGCATGCCCTGGGAGGTGGTGCAGCGGCACATGCTCCAGCGACTGCACGAGCGCGGCTTCGACGACTTCGAACCGGCGCACCTCGCCGTCTTCAGGTACCCCGCGCCGCACGACGTGAGGCCGTCCGAGCTCGCCGACCGTCTCGGGATGAGCAAGCAGGCGCTCGGCTACCTCCTCGGCCAGCTCGAGCAGCTCGGCTACCTCGCGCGGCGACCCGATCCCAACGACCGCCGAGGCAAGCGGATCGTTGTCACTCCTCGCGGCGCACGTGCCGTCAACGTGATTCGAGACGCCGTCGCCGAGGTCGAGGCCGAATGGGCCCGAGAGCTCGGCGCCGAGCGGTTCGCCGAGCTGCGAGAGCTCCTGCTGGAGCTGAACGGGCTCGGCCGGCGGTAGGGCCGGCGTCACCTCCGCGATGGAGTTCCGTTCAGGGCGCGGAGCGCGGCGTCGTGGAGCGCCACGCGGTAGCGCCAGAACGCGCGGCCGGTGGCGAGCAGACGCTCGCGGAGCGGGCCGGCGAGCTCCTCGAGCGTCCCCCAGCGTGCCGCCTCGATCTCGCCCGGGTCGTCCGGAGCGAGCTCCTCGTCCCGCGTCTCCGCGAGGACGACGTGCGTGTGCCAGGGCAGCTCGCGGCCGCGGTTGCGGAAGACGACCTGCGAGGCGACGAGATAGCGGCGCAGCTCCACTCGCAGGCCGGTCTCCTCGAGCGCCTCGCGAGCCGCGCCCGCGAGGAAGCCCTCGCCGGGATGGATCCCGCCTCCGGGCGGGCGCCAGATGCCGGGCCGAAACTGCGGCTTGCGGATCAGGGCGAGCCGGTCTCGGGGATCGAGGATAAAGAGGGTCACGTCGTGGGTGCGTCTCGGGTTGTGCGTGGCGATCGCCCACTCGGCGTCGCTGATCTCACCCTCCCAGGAGAGGGCGGTGGGCGCGCCGAGCCGCTCGCGGACCGGCGCGAGCACCTCTTCGTCGACGTGCATCAGAGGCTGCGCAGGAGGTCGAGGAACTCGCTCGTGCTCGCGACCACGACGTCGGCCTCGTCCCGCAGGAGCGACGGGGACTCCGGCGACGCGACCGCGACCCTCACCGCGCACTCCAGCCCCTCCACGGCGCGGAACGAGTCGAGGTCGGTCGTGTCGTCGCCGGCGACGAGCGCGCGGCGAAGGCCCGTATCGGCGAGCAGCCGCCGCACCGCGGTGCCCTTGTTCGAGCCGACCGGCGGGAGCACTTCGAGCACCTTCCGGCCGAAGCGTGCGACGAGGCCCTCCTCGCGAGCCGTCTCCGCGATCGTGTCGAGCTCCGCGACCGCCTCGCGCTCGTCCGGCCGGCTGCGGTAGTGGAACGACACGGCGAGCCCCTTCAGCTCCGTCTCCGAGGCGGGCCATGGCGCGTCGGCGGCGAAGGCGGCGATCGTCCTCCGCCACCGTTCGGCCTGCGGATCGAGCTCGAGCCCGTGCGAGCCGACGTAGGCGACGCCGTCCACTCCGACGCGCCGGCGGACGTCGTCGCCGCTCCGCCCGCTGACAACCGCCACGAGCCCGTAGCGGCCGACGAGCCGGGTGAGCTCGGCGCGCGTTTCCGGGGGCGTCGCCGCGTCCTCCGGCCGGTCGACGATCGGTGCGAGCACGCCGTCGAAGTCGAGGACGAGACCGGCCCGCTGCGGCTCGGAGGCGAGGCACTCGAGCAGGGCGTCAGCCGTCGCCGCCACCTCCATAGGATAGGCCCGGTGCTGCGGTTGGTCCTGATCGGGCTCCTGGCGGGATTCTTCAGCGCCCTGTTCGGGGTCGGCGGCGGGATCGTGATCGTCCCGCTCCTGGTGCTCGTCGCCGGATTCGACATCCGTACGGCGACCGGGACCTCGCTGGCGGCGATCGGGATCACCGCGACCGCGGGCACCATCACCTATGCCGTCCACGGCGACGTCGAGCCCGTGTACGCGGCGCTCGTCGGCGTCCCCGCAGCGGTCGGTGCGGTCGGCGGGGCGTCGCTCCAGCAGCGGCTGCCCCGGCGGACGCTCTCGTACCTCTTCGCCGCGCTGCTCGTCGCCATCGCGATCCGGATGCTGGTGTGACGTACGCGGCCGCCGCCCTCCTCGGCGCCGTCGCGGGCGTCCTCGCGGGGCTGTTCGGCGTGGGCGGGGGGATCCTGTTCGTCCCGGCGCTGACCGGGCTTGGCCTGACACAGGTGCACGCCGAGGCAACGTCGCTGCTCGCGATCATCCCGACGGTGCTCGTCGGCGTCTGGCGGCAGAGCCGGTACGGGAACGTTCGCCGGCGGCCGGCGCTCGTGATCGGGGTCGCCTCGGTCGCCGCCACGGTCGGCGGCGCGGCGGTCGCCGTCTCACTCCACGAGACGACGCTGCGCCGGCTGTTCGCCGCGCTCCTGCTCGTCGTCGCCGCCCAGATCGCCTGGCGGGCCCGTCGCGGGTCCGCCTGACGAGGCGTCAGCTGCCGGCGCCGTTGTCGCCCTGGTACGTGAACTCGTCGCTGCCGAACATCCGGTCGGCGAGCCACTTGCGCGTCTGCGGGCCGGTCAACGGGTTGAACAGGACGCCCAGGATGAGGCCGGTCAGCAGCAGCGCCGTGTTGCGGCCGGCGTGCTCCTCCTCTTCGCGGGTCGCCGCCTGGACGCGAACGGCCGCACGGCGCAGCTCCTCGATCGCGGATCGGAGCTCGGCCTGGATGTGCTTGTCGGTCGCGACCCGCGCGGCAGCGCCCGTGAGGCCGCGCCTCACCATCAGCTCGTCGTAGATAAGGCGGGCCGACTCGTACGCGTTCCGCACGCTCTGGCGCAGCTCCTCGTCGCGGAGCGCGCGGTCGACGAACGGCTTGACGGTGCCGGCCGCGTCCGTGACCTTGTCCCTCGTCGTGGCCATCATCGGCGGGTCCTTTCGCTCGAACGTCTCGGTCCGACCCCGGGCCGAGGCCCGGAGGCGGGTATCGCTGCTCCTCATTCTTCCTCTTTTCGCCGCCTCGTGCGGGTCGTCGCCGAGGTGCGTGTCCCGCCCCCGGTCGTGAGGGGGCGAGGCCTTCAAGGGCTTCATCCCGGCCGGCCGGCCTTGGCCGCCTGGCGCTCGGGTGCGTGCGTCCGGCGGACGGCGCGGGGGCCGGCAGGTGCGAGCGCGGCGGCGAGCACGTCCTCGATCGTGTCGACGAGAACGATCTCGAGCTCCGCGCGGATCTCGGGCGGCAGCTCTTCGAGATCGGTCTCGTTGTCCCGCGGAATGATCACGCGCTTCAGGCCGGCGCGCTGGGCGGCGAGGAGCTTCTCCCTCACTCCCCCGATCGGCAGCACCTGGCCGGTCAGCGTGATCTCGCCGGTCATCGCCACGTCCGGCGCCACCGGTACGCCCCGGACGAGCGACGCGATCGCGGTCGCCATCGTGATTCCCGCGGATGGCCCGTCCTTCGGGACGGCGCCCGCCGGAACGTGGAGATGCAGGTCGTGCTCGGCGAACCAGCGCTCGTCGATGCCGAGCTCGTCGGTGTGGGATCGCACCCAGGAGAGCGCGGCCTGCGCCGACTCCTGCATCACCTCCCCGAGCTGGCCCGTGATCGTCAGCTTCCCCGTGCCCGGGTACGCCTGCGCCTCGATGAACAGGACGTCGCCGCCGACCGGCGTGTACGCGAGCCCGGTCGCGACTCCGGGGACGGCGGTGCGGCGGCGCGTCTCCGCCGTGAACCGTCTCGGCCCGAGCCAGTCGCGGACGACGGCCTCGTCGACCCGGATCCGCTCCGAGCTCCCCTCCGCCACCGCGACCGCCGCCTTCCGGCAGAGGTCCGCGATCCGCCGCTCGAGCCCGCGCACGCCGGCCTCGCGCGTGTACTCGCGGATCACGAGCCGCAGCGCGCGGTCGGTGAACGTGAGCCGACGCTTCGACAGCCCGTGCGCCGCGAGCTGCTTCGCGACGAGGTAGCGCTTCGCGATCCCGAGCTTCTCCTCCTCCGTGTAGCCGGAGAGCTGGATCACGTCCATCCGGTCGAGCAGGGGCGCGGGGACGGTGTCCGTCGTGTTGGCCGTGCAGATGAAGAGGACCTTCGAGAGGTCGAACGGGAGATCGAGGTAGTGGTCGCGGAAGGTGCGGTTCTGCTCCGGGTCGAGCACCTCGAGCATCGCGCTCGCCGGGTCGCCGCGGAAGTCGGCTCCCATCTTGTCGATCTCGTCGATGAGCAGCACAGGGTTCATCGTCTCGGCGTCGCGGATCGCGCGGATGATCGTCCCCGGCATCGCGCCGATGTACGTCCGGCGATGGCCCCGGATCTCGGCCTCGTCGCGGACGCCCCCGACGGAGAGCCGCACGAACCTCCGCTCCAAGGTGCGCGCAATCGACTGGCCGAGCGAGGTCTTGCCCACTCCGGGCGGGCCGGCGAAGCAGAGGATCTGGCCCGACGCGTCGTTTCTGAGCTTCGACACGGCGAGGTGCTCGATGATCCGCTCCTTCACCTTCTCGAGGTCGTAGTGGTCCTCGTCGAGGACGCGTCGGGCCCGTTCGAGGTCGAGGTCGTCCTGCGTCGTCACGCCCCAGGGCAGCGTCGCTATCCAGTCGAGGTACGTCCGGATAACGCCGTACTCCGCGGCTGCGGACGGCAGGCGTTCGAGCCGTGCCAGCTCGCGGTCGGCGGCCTTCCGGACGTCTTCGGGGAGGTCGAGCGCGGCGAGGCGCTCCCGCAGCTCGTCGAGCTCGGCCGCCTCGGGGTCGCCCTCGCCGAGCTCCTGCTGGATCGCCTTCAGCTGCTGACGCAGGAGGAGCTCGCGCTGGCCCTTCTCGAGCTCCGACTGCACCTGGGTCTGGATCCTCGTGCCGAGCTCGAACACCTCGAGCTCGCGGCTGAGGATCCGGGAGACCTCGCGGAGCCGCATGCGGACGTCGGCGAGCTCGAGCAGCCGCTGCTTCTCCTCGGTCTTCAATCGGAGCGTCGAGCCGATCAGGTTGCTCAGCGCGCTCGGGTCGTCGACGTTCGCGGCCGCGATCTGGAGCTCCTCGGGCAGGTACGGAGCGAAGCCGATGATCTGCGTGAACAGGCCCTGCACGTTGCGGGTGAGGGCCTCGAGCTCGGGGCTCTCCTCGACGACGTCGGGCACCTCCGAGAAGACGCCGACGAGATAGGGCTCGTCGGAGACGCGGCGCTCGAGCCGGATGCGCGCGACCCCCTGGACGAGGATCCGGAGCGTCCCGTCCGGGATGCGGATGAGCTTCTGCACGACGGCCGCGGTCCCGATCTCGTAGACGTCGCCCCAGCCGGGCGTCTCGACCTCCGGGTCGCGAACCGTGAGCAGGGCGAGCGTTCGCTCGCCCGCGACGACGTCGTCGATGAGCGCGACGGAGCGCTCCTGGCCGATCGCGAGCGGGGTCATCGAGTCTGGGAAGACGACCGTCTCCTTCAGCGGCAGCACGGGGAGCTGCGAGAGGAGCGCCCGCTCGACCTGGGTCCGCTCGTGCTCGGGCCCGGGTTCGAGGTCGAGGAGGCTCATCGCTCCCGCACGTCGATCGGCACGCGGTGCCGCGCGAGCGCCACGCGGGCGAGGGGCAGCTCGATGCGGAGCATCCCGGCGTCGTAGGTCGCGCGGGCCCCTCCCGCGTCCACGCCCTCCGCGAGCTCGAGTCGGCGCTGGAAGGCGCCGTACTCGATCTCCATCTGCTGGTAGCGGGCGCCCCGCACCTCGGGCGGCACGCGGCTCCCCGCGATCACGAGCACGCGGCCGCTCACGACGAGCTGGACCGATGACGGGTCGACCCCGGGGAGCTCGACGACCACGTGGAGGGTCGGTGGGTCCTCCGTCTGATAGCAGTCGCACTGCGGCAGGAAGCCGCGGCGCGGCGCGGCGAACCGCGGCATCTGCCACAGCTCTGCGAACAGGTCGTGGATCTCTCCCTGCAGGTCCCCGATGTGCCGTCGCGTTCCGGCCATCCCTCCGAACCGTACCGCGTCGTCTAGGGTTCGGGCATGGCCGAGCAGCTCGCCCGCCTGGTGAGGCTCGTGACGGCCGTGTTTGCGGCGTTGCTGTACGTCTGGTTCGCGGGCGTGCGCCACGCGCCGGAGGTCAGGCGCCGCAAGGCGGAGCGTCGCGCGCGCCGTCGTGCCGCCTTGAAGGCCCGCTCCGGGCCGCCGGCCTCGACGCCGTAGCGGTCGTCGGGCTCTGGCTCCGGCCAGGAGCGCTCTGCAGGCGTCGAGTGGCCTCGTCCACGAGCTCCCCGTCGACGCGGACCGACCTGTCGGGCGCGGCGAGGCTTCACGAGCATTCGGGCCACGGTCGGGAAGAGGGGCGGGACCGGACCGACATTTGCGTGACGCTAACCATTTCCTAGCGAAGCCGAAACGGTCCGTTCATCCACGGCGGCTACCGTCCTCTCCATGGATACGAGGCATCCGGCATGCGCCTGATGGTCGCTCTGATCGGGGCGCTCACCGTGCTCGTGCTCATCCTTCCGGTCCACCCGTAAACGCGCACGCGCCGGCGCTCGAGAGCCGCCCCCTCTCCCGGTCCCTCGAGCCCGGCGCAGCCGCGGCTCACGCTGCGCGGAGGAGCTCGAGAAAGGCGCCGCCGCCGACGAGCCGCTCGGCACCCTCGCCTGCACAGCGCCGCAGCTCACGGTCGGACGTCACGAGCCAGTACGGCGAGTAGTCGCCCGCGTGCTCCGCGAGCCAGTCGTCCGCGCTCGGCTCCCCGGCTACGAGGTCGGGGGCGTCTTCGGGCGGCCGCCCGTCGCAGACGACCAGCAGGGCAAGCCCCTCGGGCTGCGCCCATGCGCGGCAGCGGGCGACGAGCTCCTCGCGAGAGAGGTTCGGCCAGCGCGAGCGGCGCACGTTCTCCGCGTCGACGAGGACGGTCGTCACCGGCTCAGCCTTGCACGCCGGGCGGGTTAGCATCGCGCTCGATGAAGGGCGTCATCCTCGCCGGCGGTTCCGGCACGCGGCTCGCGCCGCTCACCCGGATCACCAACAAGCACCTCCTGCCGCTGTACGACCGACCCATGGTGACGTATGCGGTCGAGGCGCTCACGAGCGCCGGCATCGACGAGCTCATGCTCGTCACGGGCGGGACCCACGCCGGCGAGTTCTTCCGCTTGCTCGGCAACGGCCACGCGCACGGAATCGACCGGCTCTTCTACGCGTACCAGGAGCAGACCGGCGGCATCGCCGAGGCGCTCGGCCTCGCGGAGCGGTTCGTCGCCCGCGACAAGTGTTGCGTCCTCCTCGCCGACAACCTCTTCGAGCGGTCGCTCCGTCCTGTCGTCGAGCGCTTCGCGGCACAGGAGCGGGGCGCCCGCGTCGTGCTCGCCCGGCTCGACGACGACGAGCACCTCCGCCACCTCGGGGTCGCAGTGCTCGACGGGGACCGGATCGCCGGGATCGTCGAGAAGCCGGAGGCGCCGCCCAGCCGCCTTGCTGTGACCGGGGTCTACTTCTACGACGAGCAGGTCTGGGACGTCCTGCCGACGCTCGAGCAGTCGGCGCGAGGCGAGCTCGAGATCACCGACGTCAACAACTGGTACCTCCAGCGCGGCGAGCTGGAGGCCGACGTCCTCGACGGGTTTTGGGGAGACGCGGGCGAGTCGATCGACGCCTACTACGCGGTGAACGACTTCGTCCGCAGGAGCCGGGCCGGGTCGTGATCCCCGGGCTCCAGCGCTTCCCGCTCAGCCGGCGCCCCGACGAGCGCGGCTGGTTCCAGGAGCTCGCGCGGGCGAGTGCGCTCCCGCGGCCGATCCGCCAGGCGAATCTCTCGCGCTCCCGCCGGGGCGTGATCCGCGGTCTCCACTACCACGAGCGCGGCCAGGACGACCTGTTCGTCTGCCTCCAGGGGACGGCGCGCGTCGTCGTCCTGGACCGTTCGACCGGCGAGACGTTCAGCGAGGACATCGGCGATGAGAACCCGGTCGCGCTGTACGTTCCGGGCATCCACGCGCACGGCTGGGAAGCGCTCACCGACTGCCTCCTCGCCTACCTCGTCACCGAGGAATACGATGCCGCGAACCCGGACGAGCACGGCGTCTGCTGGGCCGACCCGCGCGTGAAGCACCTGTGGAGCACCGAGAGCCCGATCATCTCGCCGCGCGACGCGGCCTCGTGCTCGTAACCGGCGCGGGCGGGACGCTCGGCACTGCGCTCTGCGAGGCGTTCGCGGACGAGCGCATCGTGCCGCTCACGCGGGCGGACTGGGACGTGACCTTCCCGCCGCCGGCCGACCTCGCCGTGCCCGACCTCGTGCTCCACGCGGCCGCGTGGACGGACGTCGACGGGGCGGAGGGTGACCCCCAGGCGGCGGCGGCGGTGAACGTCGGGGGGACGCAGCATGCCGCCGAGCTCGGCGCGCCGCTCGTCCACTTCTCGACGGACTACGTCTTCGACGGTCGCAAGCGGGCGCCGTACGTCGAGTCTGACGGCCCGAACCCGCTCTCGGTCTACGGCCGCACGAAGCTGCTGTCGGAGGCGGCGGCGGGCGACGACGCGTGGATCGTCCGCACCTCGTGGTTGTTCGGCTGGGCCGGGCACGACTTCGTCGCGACGATGCTTCGCCTCGCCGCCGAGCGCGAGGAGGTCGCGGTCGTCGGCGACCAGCGGGGGTGCCCGACGTACGCAGCACACCTCGCCGAGGCCGTACCGGAGTTGCTCGAGCTCCCGCACGGGATCTGGCACGTCTCCGGCGGCGGCGACTGCACATGGGCCGACTTCGCGGAGGCGATCTTCGAGGAGGCCGGACTGAATTGCCGTGTCCGTCGGATCACGACCGCCGAGCTCGCGCGGCCCGCGCCGCGACCGGCGTACTCGGTGCTCCGTAGCGAGCGCGGGGGCGCGCCGATCCTTCCGCACTGGCGCGAGGGGCTTCGAGCCTGTCTCGAGCGGCTATAGGCAGATGTATGTGCATGGCCATGTGCACATGCACATCCATGTACATGTGGTCTCGACGGGGCAGTACTCGGCGGCTCCCACGGCGGAACGTGACCTCACTAGCCGCTCCGCTTCAGCTTCCCGTGCTTCTTCGCATACCGCTCGCCGCGCCGGAAGATGACGAGGCCGAGCGGGATCGACGCGCACGCGATCACGAGCAGCGGCCAGACGTCGGCCCACTGCATCCCCGCGCCGTCGGCGATCGCCGCGCGGCAGCCGCGGATCGCATAGGTCGCCGGCGAGAGCTTGGCGAGCGCCTGCATCCATTCCGGCATCACCGACACGGGGTAGTAGACACCCGAGACGACGAGCATCATCCCCTGGGCGACGAACCCGAGCTGCGCGCCCTTCTCCGGTGAGATCAGCGGCAGCACCGAGGTCATCATCCCGATGCCGATGAAGGACACCGACGCGATCGCGAGCAGGCCGAGCGCGGCGGCGTAGTTGGCCTCAGGTGCGTGGATGCCGATGAACGCCGCGACGACGACGAACAGGATGGTCGCCCTGATCAACCCGTAGAGCACGGCGAACGCGCCCATGCCGCCGAGGTGCATCGAGCGGGACAGCGGGGCCATGAACGTGTACTCGATCGTCCCCTCCCAGCGCTCCCACGCGACCGTCTCCGTCATGAACTCGAAGATGATCCCGAGGAACGCCCAGATGACCGCGCCGACGAGCAGCCCGGTCGCGAGCGTGTTCTCGCGGGCGGGCGGGAGGCCCGCCGCGCGCGCGATGAACACGATCGTGAGGGTGTTCGCGATCGTCCAGACCATGAACGCGAGGTCCCACAGGAAGTAGCGCTTCGTGAGGTAGACGTTGCGCTCGACGATGCCCGCCAGGCCGACGAGCTCGCGACGCACCGCCACGGAGGCCGCGGTCATCCGAACACCTCCCTGTAGTCGTCGTCCTCGTCGTGCTCCTCCTCGAAGGCGCGGCCCGTCGCCGCGAAGAACGCCTGCTCGAGCGTCTCGACGCCGTAGCGCCGCTTCACGTCCTCGACGGGCTCGAGGAAGAGCAGCTCCCCGCGGTCGAGCAGGCCGACCCGGTCGGCGAGCGTCTCCGCCTCGGCCATGTCGTGGGTGCAGAGCAGGATCGTCGCGTCGTGCTCGGCACGGACGTCCTTGATGAACTCCTGCACCTCGAGCTTCGAGCGAGGGTCGAGCCCCGTCGTCGGCTCGTCCAGCAGCAGGAGCACCGGCGAGGTCAGGAGCGCGCGGGCGAGCGCGACCTTCTGCTGCATGCCGCGCGAGAGGTTCTCCATCGCCTCGCCGCGACGGTCCGACGGGAAGCCGACGCGCTCGAGGATCTCGGGGATCGCCGTCCGCGTCTGCGACGGGCCCATCCCGTAGAAGCGGGCCGCGTACGAGAGGTTCTCGGCGGCGGACATCTTCTTGAAGAAGCTCGCCTCCACCGATACGCGGTTGACGAGCCGGCGGATCGCGCGCGTGTCCCTGAACGCGTCGTAGCCGAAGATCCTGGCCTCGCCGCCGTCGTTGATGAGCAGCGTCGAGAGCAGCCGGACCAGCGTCGACTTGCCCGACCCGTTCTGGCCGAGGATCGCGACGCACTCACCCCGCTCGATCGTGAAGGTGACGTCACACAGCGCCGTCATCGGCCGCTTGGCGAACCGGCCGGCGCGGCGGTCGCGTCGCCGGAACTCCTTCCGGAGCGACTCGACCTCGACCGCCGGGACGCCTCGGCGGATGGGCGTGATCAGGGCTGTCGGTGCTGCGAGAGTGGACATGCTGCTCCTTCGTGAAACGGAAACGGAACGGAGAACGGGAGAACCGCCGGCGAGGCGGGGCGCGGACCTAGCGGTGGCCGCGCAGACCGGCGGAGCGGGCGCACCAGCCCGCCGGGTCCCCGTGCATCACGTTCCGGAGCAACATGGCCCAGAAAGGGTAGGCGGTCGCCCGGGCGGCGTCAAATGTCCGGTTTTTCCAGCACGTCCGCCCGGGGCTCCTCGCTGTCGCCGCCGGGCTCGAGCTCGCGCTCCGGAGTGCGCACCGCCGAGTATCCCCGGAGGACGGCGAGAGCCTCTCGGCGCGGTGGGGGCCGGCGTCTCGTCCCACGCGTCGTCGAAGATGTTCACGCGGCCGCTGGCGGCTCGCCGTCCTCGTCGCCGTCCTCGTCCGCCGGCCGCCGGTACTCGTCGAGCCAGGCGACGATCTCCGGCTCCCGCAGAAGCAGCTCGACGACGGTCGCGCCCTGATCCGTCTCGCTCATTGCACCCGCTCCCCGCGCCGGCCGAGCCAGCGCCTCCGCTCCCTGTTGAGCTCCGTCGAGCCTACGCTCATCGTCACTCCTTCACGTCGTGGATCAGCCACAGCCGCTCGCCCGTCTGCGACCCGGTCTGGGCCTGTGCGGTCACCAGCCCGAGGTCGGTGTACTCGCAGACCTCGGGAGAGGAGAGCGTCGACGCCATCAGAAACCGGACCGGCGCCTCGGTGTCGTTGCGCAGCCCGTGCGCGCCCTCCGGGCCGACGGGGAAGTGGACGGCCGCGCCCTCGTCGAGCTCACGCTCTCCATCGGGTGTCCGGAGCGTCGGTCGCCCGCGCAGGACGACGAGGAGCTCCTCCGACCCGTGGTGGAAGTGGTAGACGACGAAGTCGCCCGGGTCGAGCTCGTACAGCGTCGCTCCGAGGCCCGGCCGCTCTGCCGCGCGGGGCAGCCGCTTCGCGAGCGCACCCCCGCCGCTCCAGTCCTCATCCTGCTCGCCCCAGTCGTCCGACCAGACGTTCGCATCGCTCATGGCGGTAGCCAATCACATGAACAGGCCATCTTCTGTCATGTTTACGAGATGCGTGCGACGCGGCTCGTCTCCCTCCTGCTCCTGCTGCAGACGAGCGGCCTGCTCACCGCCGCCGAGCTCGCCGAGCGGCTCGAGGTCTCGGTCCGCACGGTGCACCGCGACGTCGAGTCGCTCGCCGCCGCGGGCGTCCCGGTCGAGGCGGTCCGCGGCCCGGCCGGCGGCTACCGGCTCGCAGGCGGGTATCGGACGAGGCTGACGGGGCTGACGGCCGACGAGGCGGAGGCGCTGTTTGCCGCCGGCATGCCGGGCCCCGCCGCCGAGCTCGGCCTCGGCGGAGAGCTGGCCGCGGCGCGCTTGAAGGTGCTCGCGGCCATGCCGACAGAACTGCAGGAGCGGGCGACGCGGGCGCAGCGCCTCTTCCACCTGGACACACGCGGCTGGTTCCGTGCGGGAGACCGCGTGCCGCACCTGCACGCGCTCGCCGCGGCCGTCTGGAGCGGCCGGCGCGTCCGTCTCCGGTACCGGGAAGGGCGCGCGGTCGTCCGGCGAACCGTCGACCCGCTCGGGCTCGTGCTGAAAGGGGGCGCGTGGTACCTCGTCGCGCGACGCGCGGTCGGGATGCGCGTCTACCGCGTGTCGCGGGTCGTCACGGTGCGCGCGCTCGAGGACGAGTTCGCGCGGCCGCCGACGTTCGAGCTCGCGGCCTTCTGGGACGAGTGGTCGCGCGCCTTCGAGCAGAGCCTGCCGCGCGTGGAGGTGCGCGTGCGCGTCTCGGAGGAGCTCCGTCGCCAGCTTCCGGGAGAACGCCGCATGGAGCCCGACGGGAGCGTCGCTGTCACGTTCGAGAACCTCGGCGAGGCGTATCGCGAGCTGCTCCGCTTCGGCTCCGACCTCGAGGTGATCGCGCCGGCCGAGCTGCGTGACAGGGTCGCGGAGACGGCGCGCGAGCTCGTCGGTCTGTACGGTCGCGGCTGACGTGCCGTCGCTCTCGACCTACGCCGTCTTCGTCGCCACCGCCGTCGCGCTCCTCGCAATCCCCGGCCCGGCCGTGCTCTACGTCGTCACCCGGAGTGTCGAGATGGGGCGCCAGGGCGGCATCGCCTCGGTCGCCGGGATCACGACCGGCACGGTCGTCCACGTCACGCTCGCCGCTGCTGGCCTCTCGTCCCTCGTCCTCGCCTCCCGGTCGGCCTTCGACGCGGTCAAGTACGCCGGCGCCGCGTATCTCGTCTTCCTCGGCGTGCGGCGGCTGCGGTCGAGCCGCGGCGAGGTGATCCACGAGGCCTCGGCTCCTCGCACCCGGCGTCGCGCCTACGCGCAGGGCGTCGCCGTCAACCTCACCAACCCGAAGACGATCGTGTTCGTCTTCGCCTTCCTGCCGCAGTTCGTCACGCCCGGCGCGGGGCACGTCTGGCTCCAGGTGCTCGCGCTGGGTCTCAGCTTCGCGACGCTCGGGTTCCTCAGCGACAGCCTCTACGCGCTCGCCGCCGGGACGGTCTCCGGCCGCCTCCGCAGCTCCTCGGCGGTCGCGCCGTTCGAGCGCTGGTTCGGCGGCTGCGTGCTCGTCGCGCTCGGACTCGCGGCGGCCGCCTGGTCGCCGCACCGCGCCCGCTGACACGCGGATCCGCTACCCTCAGGGCAGGTGCTCCGCCGCTGCGGGCGGAGGCCGAGGCGATGGAGCCTCACCACTCCGGGCGGAGGTGAGGCTTTTTTGTTGGTCCGGCAAAGGAGAGTCGGGATGGCAGAGATCGAGAAGGAGCTGAGGCACTACCTCGAAGGCGAGGTGAAGCCGAGGGCGGCCCTCGAGTGGTCGCGCGAGACGCGAGCGGCGATGGTCGACCTGAAGTTCTGCGACTTGCTCGGCACGTGGCAGCACGTCTCGTTGCCGATCACGGCTTTCGGCGAGGAGGCGTTCGACGAGGGGCTCGGCTTCGACGGCTCCTCGATCCGCGGCTGGCAGGGCATCTCGGAGAGCGACATGCTGCTGATGCCCGACGCCTCGACGGCGATCCTCGACCCGTTCACCGAGGCCCCGACCCTCTCGCTCGTCTGCGAGATCGCCGATCCCGTCACCCGCCACCCGTACGACCGCGATCCGCGTCGCGTCGCCAGGCTGGCTGAGGAGCACCTGCGGGCGAGCGGGATCGCCGACACGTGCTACGTCGGCCCCGAGTGCGAGTTCTTCGTCTTCGACGAGGTCTCGTATGCGTCCGGCCCGAACGAGGCGCGCTACCGCGTCGATTCGGCGGAGGGCCACTGGAACTCGGGCACGCCCGGCCTCGGCTACACGATCCGCGAGAAGGAGGGCTACTTCCCGCCGGCCCCGCACGACACGCTCCACGACCTCCGCACCCGGGTCGTGCTGACGCTCGAGCGGCTCGGGATCTCCTGCGAGTTCCACCACCACGAGGTCGCCTCGGGCGGGCAGTGCGAGATCGACCTGCGCTTCCAGTCGCTCGTGCGCATGGCCGACCAGGTGATGACGTACAAGTACGTGGTCAAGAACACGGCGCGCCAGGCCGGCAAGACGGCGACGTTCATGCCGAAGCCGATCTTCGGCGACAACGGCTCGGGCATGCACACGCACCAGTCGCTCTGGAAGGACGGGGCGCCGCTCTTCGCCGACCCGTCCGGCCCCGCCGGTCTCTCGACGCTTGCTCGTGGCTACGCCGCCGGGCTGCTCGCGCACGCGCCGGCGCTGCTCGCCTTCTGCGCCCCGACGACGAACTCGTACCGGCGGCTCGTCCCCGGGTTCGAGGCGCCCGTCAACCTCGCGTACTCCTCGCGAAACCGCTCGGCGTGCATCCGGATCCCGACGTACAGCGACTCGCCGAAGGCGAAGCGGCTGGAGTTCCGCTGCCCCGACGCCTCGGCGAACCCGTATCTCGCGTTCGCGGCGATGCTCATGGCCGGCCTGGACGGGATCGAGCGCGGGCTCGACCCGGGGGAGCCGGCCGACTTCGACCTGTTCGAGGGCGAGCACGACCTCGAGACCGTGCCCGGCTCGCTCGGCGAGGCGCTCGACGCGCTCGAGGCGGACCACGCGTTCCTCACGAAGGGCGGCGTCTTCTCGGAGGAGCTGATCCGCACGTGGGTCGAGTGGAAGCGCGAGCACGAGGTCGACGTCGTCCGCCTGCGTCCCCATCCGATGGAGTTCGAGCTCTACTACGACGCCTGAGTGGCAACCGTCCTCGACACGATCGTGCGGGACCTGCGCCCGGAGGACTGGCCGCAGGTCGCGGCGATCTGCCGCGAGGGGGTCCGGGCGGGGGACGCGACCTTCGAGAAGGAAGCGCCCTTGTGGAACGCGTGGGACGCCGCGCACGACGGCGCCCGACTCGTGGCCGAGCCTGGCGTCGAGGTGGCCGGCTGGGCTGCGGCCGCCTCGGTTTCCGACCGATGCAACGGTCGGTGGCGCGACGTCCTCCTCCTGCTCGCGCGCCGCTCGGCGGTCCAGGGCTGACGTCAGCCGGCCGCGTACGTGGCCGTCACGCTCGCGTCGATCTCCTGGGTGCCCGGCTCGACCGGCACGGAAGCGCCGAGGGCCGTCGCCTTCGCCGCGATCGGGACGGGCGTGGGCGCGCTGCCCTCCACGACCGTCTGGACCGCGCCGAGGGTGAGGCCCGTCGCGTCGGCAATCACCCGCGCCTTCGCCCCCGCGTCCGCGACCGCTCGCTTCAGCGCGTCGCGGTAGAGGGCGGCCTGGTCCGAGGTGTCGAGCGCCGGGCCCGAGACGGTGTCCGCGCCGGCCGCGACCGCGTCGTCGACGAGCGCGCCCGCCTTCGCGAGCGAGATCGTCGCCGACACGCTGTTCGAGGCCTCGTAGCCGACGATCGACGTCCCGTCCTGCGAGGTCTGCGGCGAGAGGGAGACGCCGGCGGTCTGGAGGTCGGCGGCCGCCACGCCGTCCGCCTTCAGAGCCGCGATCACGGCGGCGGCCGCGGCGGAGTTGCGGGAGAGAGCCGCCTCTGCGGTCGCCGCCCGCGTCGTCACGCCGAACTCGAACGAGGCCCGGTCGGGCACGGTCGTCGCCGAGCCGTTGCCGGTGACCGTGATCGTGCGGACGGTCGCCGAGGGCGCGGAGGCCGTATGGCCGAGTCGTGGCTGGGCGACCCCGGCGAGCGCGGCGGCCGCGAGGACGAGGGCCGCGACGAGGATGGTCCTGCGTAGCGATCTCATGCCCCGGATACGTCGCCGGAGCGCGAATCGTCACATCGCGGTGCCGAGGTACGGCGTCCAGCGGTGCGGGATCCGCGGCGCCGCGAGCCTGATGAAGAGCACCGGAGCGGGCGCCCGTGGAGTCGTCCGGAGCTCCATGCCCGCCTGCTCGACCGTCCGGTCTCCCTTGCGCAGGTTGCACGGCGCGCAGGCTGTGACGACGTTCTCCCAGACCGACTCGCCTCCCTTCGACCGGGGGACGACGTGGTCGAGCGTGAGGCGGCCGCCGGAGGTGCCGCAGTAGGCGCAGCGCCAGCCGTCGCGGGCGAAGAGGGCACGGCGGGAGATCTTCCGCTGGATCGCCCGCGGCACGCGGACGTACTGCAGGAGCCGGATCACGTGCGGCCAGATGAAGCTCCCCGACGCGGACCGGAGCGGCTTGTCGAGCCGCTCGACGACCTCGGCCTTGCCCTTGTAGACGAGCACGTGGGCGCGCCGCACCGTGCACACGTTGAGCGGCTCGTAGCTGGCGTTCAGGACGAGAACGTTCTGCAATCTGGCCGAAAAGGTACCAGCGTGCAGCGCGTGCACAGGACTGCGTCCGCCTCCGCGGAAACCGGCTCCAGAACGACCACGAGGTGCCACCGGCACCCCGCGGTCGGCCGTCAGTTGGGCCACGCCTCCGCAGAAGGCGGGCCGAGGCTGAGGGTACGCCGTTCCCGCGAGAGCGGCAAGACCTACCGAACGGACGAGTCTCTTTCAGACAGTTACAGGACTGCGAGGTACTTCTTCATCTCCCATTCCGTGAGCTGGACGCGGTACTCGTCCCACTCCTTGCGCTTGAGCTCGATGTAGCGGTCGAAGATGTGCGGGCCGAGCGCCTTCCGCGCGACCTCCGAGCGGGACAGCTCGTCGATCGCCTCGCCGAGCGTCTCCGGCAGCGAGACGATCCCGCGCTCGCGCCGCTGGTCCGCCGTGAGGTGGTAGAGGTTCGTCTCCATCGGGTCGGGGAGCTCGTACCCCTGCTCGATCCCCTCGAGGCCGGCGTGGAGGAGCGCGGCAAAGGTGAGGTACGGGTTGCAGGCGGGGTCGGGGCACCTGATCTCGGCGCGGGTCGCCTGCTCGGAGCCGGGCTTGTAGAGCGGGATCCGGATCAGGGCCGACCGGTTCCGCTGCGACCACGCCACGTAGACCGGCGCCTCGTACCCCGGCACGAGGCGCTTGTACGAGTTCACCCACTGGGCGAAGATCGCCGCGATCTCGCGCGCATGGCGCAGCTGCCCGGCGATGAACGCCTTGCCCGTCTGGGACAGGTGCCACTTGTCGTCGGCGTCGAAGAAGGCGTTGCGGCCGTCGGCGAAGAGCGACTGGTGCGTGTGCATGCCCGAGCCGTTCTCGCCGAAGAGCGGCTTCGGCATGAACGTCGCGTGGTAGCCGTGCTGCTTCGCGACCTCCTTCACGACGAGGCGGTACGTGAGCATGTAGTCGGCCATGTCGAGCGCGCCCGCGAAGCGGATGTCGATCTCGTGCTGCGAGGGGCCGACCTCGTGGTGGTGGTACTCGACCGGGATGCCCATCGACTCGAGCGCGCGGATCGTGTCGCGGCGGACGTTCGTCGCCGCGTCCATCGTCGTCTGGGCGAAGTAGCCGCCCTCGTCGAGGGTCTCGGTGCCCTGCTCGTCCCTGAAGAGGAAGTACTCGGCCTCGGGCCCGACGTTGAAGGTGTCGAACCCGAGCGAGCGCATGCGGTCGAGCGCGAGCCGGAGCGCGTGGCGAGGGTCGCCGTCGTACGGCGCGCCGTCCGGCGTGACGATGTCGCAGATCATCCGCGCCGCCAGGCCGTCGGGGAGTACCCGGAACGTCTCGGGGTCGGGGATCGCGACCATGTCCGATTCCTCGATCGCGTTGAAGCCCGTGATCGAGGAGCCGTCGAAGCCCATCCCGTCGTCGAGGGCGCCCACGACCACTCCCGCGGTGATCGAGAAGCTCTTCAGGTGCCCCTCGAGGTCGGTGAACCAGAGGAGCACGTCCTCGATCCCGTGCGCGGCGATCTCGTCGAGCACGCGCTTCCGCGCGTCCGGATCCGACGTCGCGCGGTTCCTGCTCTCAACCTGGGCCATCGTGGCTCCTCCCTGAAACGCGAGAGGCCCCGGCCGCCGCCCGAGGCGGCAACCGAGGCCCCGTCGCCTCGAAATCCGACGAGCCGAGTCTACACCGATGCCCCCTCGGGCGAACGAGGCTACGGTCGGGGCGTGGTGCGGATTCCACAGACGGGGATCGACGCGAGGCTGGCGGCGCTCGCCCGGGCCGTCTCGCGGCGCCGGCGGGCCGTCGTCGCGGTCTGGCTCGCCCTCCTCGCCGGCTCGGCCTGGTTCTCGCTCCACCAGACCGACCACCTGAGCGGCGGCGGCTGGGAGGTTCCCGGCAGCGCCTCGATCAGGGTCTCCCAGCTCCTCGACTCGTTCCCGGGGGTGACGCCGCCGACGTTCACCTTCTTCGTCACCGGCGCGAGCGCCGAGGCGGTGCGGCAGCGGCTCGCCCAGGTCGAGCGGACGGTGGGCCGCGACCCGCGGCTTCACGCGGGGAGCCCGATCGTCCTCCCCGTGAACGGACGCGCGGCGTTCCTGCCGGTCTCCTTCGCCGGCGCGACCTCGAACGCGATCGACATGGCGACGAAGCTGCGGCACGCGCTCGTGCAGACGAGCCCGAGGGTCCAGACGCGCGTCCTCGGCGAGCCCGCGGTCTGGTCGAACTTCCAGCAGGTGTCGAAGCGGCAGCTCGCCCGGGGCGAGGCCCTCGGCTTCCCGCTCATCCTGATCATTCTCCTCGCGGCGTTCGGCACGGTGGTCGCGGCGGCGGCGCCCCTCGCGCTCGGCTTCGCCGCGGTGCTCCTGTCGGGCGCGGTCATCTACTGGCTCTCGCAGGCGTTCGAGATCTCGATCTACGTCACGAACATGGCCTCGATGATCGGGATCGGCGTCGCCGTCGACTATTCGCTGTTCATCGTCAGCCGCTTCCGTGGAGAGCTGCACCGGGGCTCGACACCCGACGACGCGCTGGCACGTGCGCTCTCGACGTCGGGGAAGGCGGTCGTCTTCAGCGGGGCCACTGTGGCGGTGTCGCTCGCCGGCCTCTTCGCGATCGACGTCAGGGGGATCCGCTCGCTCGCGATCGGCGCGATCGTCGTCGTCTGCATCGCGGTGCTCGCGGCGACGACCCTGCTCCCGGCGTTGCTCGCGGCCGCGGGCGCCCGGATCGAGCGCCTCCGGCTGCCGCTGCCCTGGAGCACCGGCGAGGAGAGCGGCGGAACGTTCTGGACCGCATGGGCGGCCACGGTGATGCGGCGGCCGGTCGCGTTCCTCCTCGGCGCCACCGCCTTCATGCTCGTCCTCGCGTCGCCGCTCCTCGGCATGCAGACGTTCAACCGTGGCCTGAACGAGCTCCCCGCGAGCTCGGAGGTGCGCGCCGCCACCGAGCGGGCGATGGCCCTCGCCGGCCCCGGCTTCGCGTCCCCCGTCCACGTCGTCACGACCCGTCCGCCGACGGCGCTCGCGCGGCGCCTGTCGGCCGTGTCCGGAGTCGTCTCGGTCGCTCCGCCGGTACGGAGCACCGACGGCGCGCACTGGCTCGTCGACGTCCGTATCGACGCACAGGCCGAGTCGACGCCTGCTCGCGCGATCGTCCGGCGGATCCGGGCGATCGCAGGGCCGACCGCCCTCGTCGGCGGCTCGACCGTCTTCGACATGGACGTCGAGCACGCCATCTTCGGAGGCATCTGGAAGATGCTCGCCTTCATCCTCGGGGCGTGCTACGTCGTGCTGCTGCTCCTGCTGCGCAGCGTGCTGCTCCCGCTGAAGGCGGTGCTCGTGAACCTGCTCAGCGTCGGCGCCGCGTACGGCGTGCTCGTGGCGGTGTTCCAGTGGGGCTGGTTCGACTGGACCGGCTACAGCTCGCCGGGGTACGTCGACACGATCGTGCCGGCGCTCGTGCTCGCGGTGACCTTCGGGCTGTCGATGGACTACGAGGTGTTCCTCCTGACGCGTATCCGCGAGCGCTGGCTCGCCCACGGCGACAACGAGCGCGCCGTCGCCGAGGGTCTCGTGCGGTCCGCGCGGACGATCACGAGCGCCGCCGCGGTGATGGTCGCCGTGTTCGCGTCCTTCAGCGCCGCGGGCTCTCCGGCGCTGAAGGAGCTCGGCCTCGGCCTCGCGGTCGCGATCCTGCTCGACGCGACGATCGTGCGCCTCGTCGTCGTCCCGTCCGCGATGCGGCTCCTGGGGAGATGGAACTGGTGGCCGTCGGGCACGGGAAGCGCAGCGCCTCCGGCTCCCGCTATCGCCAGGCGTCCTCCCGAACGAGTGCGCGTTCCCTGAGCGGCTCCCACCAGTCGCGGTTGGCGCGGTACCAGTCGACCGTCTCGCGCAGGCCCTCGTCGAAGCCCAGCGACGGCGCCCAGCCGAGCTCGTGTCGTAGCTTCGACGAGTCGAGGAGGTAGCGGCGGTCGTGCCCCGGCCGGTCGGGGACGATCGTCTTCAGCGTCGCCGGCTTGCCGGTGAGATCGAGCACGGCGTCGGCGAGCTCCTCGATCGACCGTTCCTCTCCGGAGCCGACGTTGTACGTCTCGCCCTCGCGGCCTTCGAGCAGGACGAGCTCGATCGCGCGGCAGTGGTCGTCGACGTGGAGCCACTCGCGCCGGTTGCGCGTCGACGCGTACAGCGGCAGCTCGCGGTCGTCGAGGGCGTTCGTGACGAACAGCGGGATCACCTTCTCGGGGAACTGGCGCGGGCCGTAGTTGTTCGAGCAGTTCGTGATCGTGACGGGCAGCCCGTACGTCTCGGAGTAGGCGCGGACGGCGTGGTCGGCACCGGCCTTCGAGGCGTTGTACGGCGTCCGCGGCCGGTACGGCGACTCCTCCGTGAAGGCCGCGCCGCCTTCGAGCGGGAGGTCGCCGTACACCTCGCAGGTCGAGACGTGGTGGAAGCGCTCGAGGCCGGCGAGGCGAGAGGCCTCGAGCAGGGTCTGGGTGCCCAGCACGTTCGTCCGGAAGAACCGGCCGGGGTCGAGCACCGCGAGGCTGTTGTGCGACTCGGCGGCGAAGTTGACGACCACCTCGATCCGCTCGTCGGCGAGCAGCCGCTCGCCCAGCGCGAGGTCGCCGATGTCGCCCTCGACGAAGACGACCGCCTCCTCGAGTCCGGCGAGGTTCCTTCGGTCGCCAGCGTACGTGAGCAGGTCGAGCACGACGACGTGGTCGTCGGGACGCCTCGCGAGCCAGTAGCGGACGAAGTTCGAGCCGATGAAGCCCGCGCCGCCGGTGACGAGCAGACGCATCGGCGGCAGGGTACCGGGGTCGTCTGCCGGCTCGGAATCGCGCGGGCCCGTTGCGCGACCTCCGCCCGCCCGGCACAGATTTGTTCGTGACGGCCCGCGACGTCCACCAGTTCGAATGCTCGGGAAGGGCGTTGTCGGAGGCCGACTCGCCGATTAGTATGTTGCGTGTCCTTACTAATCGCCCGTGGGACTGAGAAAGGTCGCGTCATGAAGACAAGTCTCGGCATCTGGGCGTTCGGGTCGATGGTCACGCGCTTCGTGCCGGTCGGCTACAAGCCGGAGTACACAGGCGAGACGACGGCGCAGAAGGTGCAGCGCGCGATCGACGGGCTCGGCGACCTGATCGACGGCTACGAGTTCCACTATCCGCAGGAGTTGTCGGAGGAGAACCTCGACGAGGTTCGGGACGCGCTCGGCGGTCACGAGATCTACTGCGTCGCCTCGGGGCTGCATCTCGACCCGTTGTTCGGGCGGGGCGGGCTCTCGTCGCCCGACGACGCCGTCCGCGCTCTCGCGCTCGAGCGGACGCTCGCGGCCGCCGAGTTCGCCGGCAGGCTCGGCGCCCACTTCATCATCTGGCCCGGGATCGAGGGCTACAACTACCCGTTCCAGACTCCGTACGCCGAGAGCTGGCGCCGGTTCATCGACGGGGTCGGCGAGGCGGCGGAGGTCTGCCGCGCCCACGGTGTGAAGCTCTTCCTCGAGCACAAGAACTCGGAGCCGGCGATGAAGATCTTCATGCGCAACATCGGCATGACGCTGCACGTGATCCACACGCTGCGTCGCCGCGGCATCGACAACGTCCAGGTGAACATGGACTGGCAGCACCTGATCATGAACCGCGAGCACCTGCCGGAGTACGCGGCGCTCCTCGCGTCGGAGGGCCTGCTCGGGCACCAGCACGCCAACTCCGGCTGGGGCGACTTCGACGACGACAACATGGTCGGCACGACGTTCTTCCTGGAGACGATCGAGCTCGCCCTCGAGCTCCGGCGCGCGCGCTATGCGGAGCAGGGCGGCCGGCTCGGGTTCGACCTCTACCCCTACACGGAGGATGCCGTCGCCGCCGTCCGTCGCAGCGTTCTCCACTGGCGCTTCATCGACTCGATCGCCGCGAGGATCGACGGTGACGCGCTGCGCGACGCGCAACGGCGGAAGGACGCCGTCGCCGCCTACGAGATCGTCTACGCCGCTCTCGGCGGCAAGTAGCGGAAGCGCGCCGTTGAGTGCGCAGGCGCTGGTCGGCCTCGACGTCGGCACCACCGGCGCCAAGGCGCTCGCGTTGTCCCCGGACGGCCAGCTGCTCGCGAAGGCGGAGGAAGGCTATCCGCTCTCGATCCCGCGGCCCGGATGGGCCGAGCAGGACCCCGACGACTGGTGGCGGGCGGCGGAGCGCGCGCTCGCGCGCCTCGGCGTGGAGCCCGGGGCGATCGGGCTGTCGGGGCAGATGCACGGTCTCGTCTGCCTCGACCGGCGTGATCGGGTCATCCGGCCCGCGATCCTCTGGAACGACCAGCGCACCGGCGCGGAGTGCGCGGAGATCGAAGGCGTCGTGGGTCTCGAGCGCCTCGTCTCGCTCACGGGCAACCGCGCGCTGCCGGGCTTCACCGCGCCCAAGCTTCTCTGGCTGCGCCGGCACGAACCGGAGAGCTACGCCCGCATCGAGCGCATCCTGCTTCCCAAGGACTACGTCCGGTTGCGCCTGACGGGAGAGCACGCGACCGACGCAGCCGATGCGTCGGGGACGCTGCTCTTCGACGTCGCCCACCGGCGCTGGTGCGACGAGTTGCTCGCCCTGCTCGACCTGCCCCCGGTGTGGCTGCCGCGGTCGCTCGAGTCGACCGAGCCGTCCGGTCGGACCCGGGACGGAGTCGTCGTCGCAGCCGGCGCCGGCGACCAGGCCGCGGGTGCGCTCGGCGTCGGGATCGTCTCGCCGGGACCGCTCTCCGTCGTGCTCGGGACCTCGGGCGTCGTCCTCTGTGCGCTCCCGAGGTTCGTCCCCGACCCGCGGGCCCGGCTCCACCTCTTCTGCCACGCGCTGCCGGCGACCTGGCAGGCGATGGGCGTCATGCTCTCGGCGGCCGGCTCGCTCGACTGGCTCACACAGCTGCTCGCAGGCTCGTACGACGAGCTGCTGGCGGCGGCCGCGGCCTGGGCGCCCGGGAGCGACGGCGTCCTCTTCGCTCCCTACCTGAGCGGGGAGAGGACGCCGCACGCCGATCCGGACGCGCGCGGCGCGTTCGTCGGCCTCGAGCTGCGCCACGACCGCGGCGCCCTGACGCGGGCCGTGCTCGAGGGCGTCGCCTTCGGGCTACGAGACTCGCTCGAGCTCATCCGGTCGCTCGACGTCCGCCCGTCGGCAGCTCGGGTCTCGGGCGGCGGCGCGCGCAGTGAGCTCTGGCTCCGCATCGTCGCGTCCGTGCTCGGCCTGCCGCTCTGGAGGACGGCGGTCGAGGAGGGCGCCGCGTTCGGCGCTGCCCTTCTCGGCGGTGTCGCCGCAGGCGTCTTCCCGGACGCGCGCGAGGCTGTTGCGAGCTGCGTGCAGGTCGTCGCGGAGATCGAGCCGGACGCGGAGTGGCAGGCCCGCTACGACGACGTCTACGCGCGCTTCCGGACCCTCTACCCGGCGTTGAAGCCGTTCGAGGCCGGCGGCGGCGGGAGCTCCCACCGGGACTAGGATCGGCCGATGGAACGACGAAACGGTCTCGGAATGTCGGGCGCGGGCACACAGCCCCGGGGACGGCAGGACGAGCCGGCCGGCCAGCGCAGCGTCCGGCGCCAGAACCTGCGGCTCGTGCTGCGAGAGGTCATGGAGAAGGGCCCGCGCTCGCGGGCCGGTATCGCCGACGCCGTCGGGCTCACGAAGTCCACGGTGTCGAGCCTCGTCGGCGAGCTGATGGACCGCGGCCTCCTCTCCGAGCAGGGGCAGGAGCCCGGCGGGAGCGTCGGCCGCCCGGGGCGCCTCGTCGCGCTCTCCGACACGACCGTCGTCGCACTCGGGCTGGAGGTCAACGTCGACTACCTCGCGGCGTGCGTGCTCGACCTGAACGGCGGCGTGCGCTTCGAGCGCTTCCTGCGTCACGAGAACCGCGGCGCACCGGCCGGAGAGGTGCTCGACGCGCTCGCCGAGCTCGGCAGGACGGCGCTGCAGACCGTGGAGGCCGAGGGGCTCGTCCCGGTCGGCGCCACGGTCGCAGTGCCGGGGCTCGTCGACGTCGAGAGCGGGACCCTCCTGGTCGCGCCGAATCTCGGCTGGAGCCCGACGCCTCTGCGCGCGGCGGTGACGGAGGGCCTGCGCCGTCCCCACCTCTACGTCACCGCCGACAACGAGGCGAACCTCGCTGCGCTCGGCGAGCTGTGGGAGGGGCACGGCCGGACGTGGCGTGACTTCGTCCACATCTCCGGCGAGATCGGCGTCGGGGGCGCGATCGTCGTCGACGGCGAGCTGCTCCGCTCCGGGACCGGGATGGGCGGCGAGCTCGGCCACCTCGTCGTCGACCCGGACGGCCCGCCCTGCACGTGCGGCTCGCGCGGCTGCCTCGAGCGCGCCGTCGGGCAGGAGGCCCTGCTGAGGGCGGCGCAGGTGGACACCGAGGTCGGGACGAGCATCGGCCTCCCGGACGGCGGCGTGCGGTTGCTCGTCGATCGCGCCTCGCGCGGCGACACCACGACCCTCGACGCTCTCTCAGAGGCGGGACGTGTGCTCGGCGTCGCCTGCGCGACCGTGGTCAACATGCTCGCGCCCAACACCGTCGTCCTCGGCGGTATCTACGCGCCGCTCTTCCCGTGGCTGATCCGCCCGCTGCGGGAGGAGCTCGACCGGAAGGCATTCCTGACCCGCTACGCCCAGGTCTCGGTCGTGCAGTCCGACCTCGGCGTCTCCGCGGCGGTCCGAGGGGCCGCGTCTCTCACCCTCCGGGCCGTCTGCGACGACCCGTATCTCGTGC
>Ga0335069_10002818_pt1 | contig 26586 bp, 24 predicted proteins | sample Lox_Sample_11_FD_206714 | JGI IMG/M metagenome (GOLD analysis project Ga0335069, IMG submission 206714) | Soil microbial communities from Loxahatchee National Wildlife Refuge, Florida, United States - Lox_Sample_1.1 | ecosystem: Environmental > Terrestrial > Soil > Wetlands | place: USA...
CTTAGGAAAGCCCGCCCACCCAGCGACGCCGGGCAACTTGTCATACCCACCGGCAACAATCGACATCACGAGCCAGCCAACACCGGCTCCGTTCACCCCGGTCAGCCGGTACGAAAAATCGAGGCTAATGCGTTGACGGCACAGCCTCGCGCTCAACGGCAGTGCGAACAGCAGCGACGAAACCAGCAGCGGCTGGATCAGCAGCAGCGACCCGTGAGCCAGCGCAACGGCTTGAAACACGTAACCGGCGATGGCGGCGAGGGTTCCGGCCCACCGCCCCGGACGTGCCCCCCTCAGGCGAAGCGTTCTGGGCAACTCATTGTCGAACGACGATGCCCAGCGCTGCCCAGAACGCCGAGAAGATCGCGACAGCGTGTGATGTCACCCACCCCATGTGCGCACAGGTACCCCGGACCGCGGTGCCGCTAACTCGGCTCGGCTCCGGCGGGTTCATACGTCGTAGTAGAGCGCGAATTCGTAGGGGGTCGGCCGGAGGTTGGCCGGCGCGATTTCGTAGTCGCGCTTGTAGCTGATCCAGGTCTCGATCAGGTCGGGTGTGAAAACGCCTCCCTCCGTGAGGTATTCGTGGTCTTCCTCTAGACGGTCGATCACTGCGGACAGCTGGGTGGGAGCCTGCGGGATTTCCGCGGCCTCTTCGGGCGGCAGCTCGTAGAGGTCCTTGTCGATCGGCGGAGGCGGCTCGATCTTGTGTTTGATGCCGTCCAGCCCGGCCATCAACATGGCCGCGAACGAGAGGTAGGGGTTACCCGACGAGTCGGGGCAACGGAACTCCAGCCGCTTGGCCTTCGGGTTGCGGCCGGTGATCGGGATGCGCACGCATGCCGAGCGGTTGCGCTGGCTGTAGACCAGGTTGATCGGGGCCTCATAGCCGGGCACCAGGCGCTTATAGGAATTGATCGTGGGATTGGTGAAGGCCAGCAACGAAGGCGCGTGGTAGAGCAATCCGCCAATGTAGTGGCGCGCGGTGTCCGACAGTCCCGCGTATCCGGTCCCGTCATACATCAGCGGGACGCCGTCCTTCCACAGCGATTGGTGGCAGTGCATACCGGAGCCGTTGTCACCGAACAGCGGCTTGGGCATGAACGTCACGGTCTTACCGGCCTGCCATGCGGTCTGCTTGACGATGTATTTGTACATCTGGTGGTCGTCGGCCGCGTGCAGCAGCGTGTTGAACTTGTAGTTGATCTCGGCCTGGCCGGCGCAGCCCACTTCGTGGTGGCCCTTCTCCAGGCAGAAGCCGGCGTTGGTCAGGTGCGTGAGGATCTCATCGCGCAGGTCGACGTAGTGGTCGGTGGGCGCCACCGGAAAATATCCGCCCTTGGGCCGGACCTTGTAGCCGAGATTGGGGCTGCCGTCGGGCTCGGCCGATGCTCCGGTGTTCCACCACCCTGACGTCGCGTCCACCTTGTAGAACGAGGCGTTGGTGCTCGAGTCGAAGCTCACCGAGTCGAAGATGTAGAACTCGGCTTCGGGGCCGAAGTAGGCGGTGTCGGCGATGCCGGAACTGATCAGATAGTTTTCCGCTTTGCGGGCGACGTTGCGCGGATCGCGCGAGTACACCTCGAGGGTGTACGGGTCGTGCACGAAGAAGTTCACGTTCAGCGTCTTGGCGGCACGGAACGGGTCGATGGTCGCGGTTTCCGGATCGGGCAGCAGCAGCATGTCGGATTCGTGGATCGATTGGAAGCCTCGAATCGATGACCCGTCGAAGGCCAAGCCCTCCTCGAACACGTTCTCGTCGAAGACGTAGATCGGAATCGTGAAGTGCTGCATGGTGCCTGGCAAATCACAGAACCGGACATCGACATACTGAATGTTCTCGTCCCTGGCGAGTTTGAAGATATCGTCGGGCGTCTGTTCGGACACGGAATGCTCCTTTGCTTGATTATCCGCGGGCGCATGGAACGCCCTCCAATTCATGCACGCCGTGCCGACCCCCGCATCCGGACCTCGCCGTTAGCAAGGTTTTTCGCGTAGCTAGCGCTGACACGGAGGCTTCCTTTTACGGCATAACTATTTCGGCCGCGTGACTGGCTCGAGTCGAAACTGTTGCTTCTCAAGACGAAGGGGTTTCCTTCGGGCTGAGCCAGCAGCCGGCCCTATGGCTGTAGCAGCGACGAGTCATCCTGCGAGACAGCGATATTGAGATACGTCCCGGTCTTCCGGTGGCACTATCGGGCGTAGTGGCCGATAGTCGTATGAACAGTTTCGTTCCCTAGTTATTAAGGCCGCGAAATGGGTGAGATCTTTCAATTTCATCGGGAAATCATCGTCAGCGGCGATGACCCGCTGTCGCGGACCATCGCCGAGGAGCTGCGGGGTGCGGGTGCGCGGATAATCAAGATCAACACTGCCGCCGACCTTCTCGGCGCCGGGGTACATCGCGCTCGTGCCGTCGTCTGCGCTGGGCCCAATGACGCGGTAAACCTGGAAATCGCACTGCTGGCAAGGGAATTCAGTCCCAACGTTCGAGTGGTGGCGCGTCTGGCTAACGACGTGCTGCGTAATGCGGTGGCCGCCGTCAACGGCCCCGGCGCGATCTTGGACGTCGCCGACCTGGCGACACCATCCATCGTGGAAGCGGTTCTGTCGCGTAACGCGCACCAGTTCGAGACGGCCGGTATCGAATTCGTCGTCTGGGGATCCGAGGCGCCCGTTAACGCGACACTGCGCGAGATCTACGCGGACCTGGCGCCGGTGGCGGTGGTGCACGGCAAGAATTCGCCCGTGCCCGGCGAGGTGGTGCCGTGTCCGGGACGGGACCTCCGCGTTTACGCCGGCGACTGGACCTCCATGATCGGTGTCAAAGACGAGTTGGAAGCTCGCGGGATCACCGTGCCGCCCCCGGCCGCGACGCGCTCCAGCCACTCGCGGGTACGACGGGTAATCGATGCGCTGCGGGCCATGCGTGACGACGTCAACCCGATGCTTTATCCGTCGTTGGCCTTCGCACTGTTTCTCACGCTCGGTGCGACAGCCGTGGTGCGCTTCGCGTACCACAACCCTCGGATGTCGTGGATCGACGCCCTGTACTTCGCCTCCGAGACGATCACCACCGTGGGCTACGGCGATTTCAGCTTCGCCCAACAATCCACGCTGCTGCGACTGTTCGCGGTCGGGTTGATGTTCGCCGGCGTAACCGTTACCGCGATCCTCGTCGCATTCCTGGCGGACCTGTTGGTGTCGCGCCGCTTCGTCCAAACGGCCGGACTCCGGCGGGCGCGCCATATGCGCGACCACGTCGTAGTTGTCGGGCTGGGTTCAATCGGCATCCGCGTCGTGGGCGACTTGACGGCTGCCGGTTACGACGTGCTTGTCATCGAGCAGGATGAGAACAACCGCTTCTTGCCCACGGTGGCCGAACTCGACGTGCCGGTGATTTTCGGAGACTCAACGATGCGCCAGACGCTGGAATCGGCACGCGTCGAACGCGCCCGCGGAGTGGCGGTGGTCACCCAGGACGACATGGAGAACATCGAGACCGGAATCGTGTTGCTCGAGATCCTCGGATCGCATACCAAGGTGCCGATCGTCATGCGTGTCCAGGGCCAGGCGCTGGGCGCCGCGGTCAATCAGCGATTCGGTTTCGAAAACGTGCGCTCGATCGTGGACCTGGCGGCACCCTGGTTCATCGGAGCGGCGATGGGCCTGCAGGTGCTGGGCACGTTTTGGGTCGGGCAGCGCTCCTTCATGGTGGGCGGAATGCTGGTGGCGGCGGGCAGCGAGCTGGACGGGCTGCAAATGGTGGAACTGTCTACCCAAACCCGCGTCATCGCGATCACCCGGCCGGAAGGCCCGATCAGGCTACGGCCCCGGCGCGACGCCCGACTGAAAGCCGGCGACACCGTCTACATCATCGGCCCGTACCGGGAACTGATCGCGACGCTGCGCAAGGGCCAGCCTCCACCACTGAGCGCCGTCAACGGTGAACGCTCGGCGGCCCTGGCGGCCGCCCGTTCGCCGCATCGGCCAGATGCACGCCTGCCCCGATGGGCGCCGGATCCCGACGCCTGATGAAACCGGTTCGCGGTTTCGCCCCGCGGGCGTCTTGATACCGCGCCGTGAGTACTGCTCGCCGCGGTTTCGCGTCGCCGCCTATTCATCAGTGAGACACTCGAATGCGCCTGGGCATCCCCGAAGAATCGCCGTAGGTTCACTCACTACCGGGAGAGTTGGCGTGCCCGCCGATCGCTGGCTGAAAGACGTTGGAGCAGTGGACAGCTTATGAAGGCCTTTAGCCTCTACCCTCTGAAGGCGACATGAGCGACGAACCGGCGGCACCATTCATCGCGCGGACGATCCACCGATTCTCGGTGCCCATCATCTTGGCGTGGCTGGCGCTGACCGTGGCCGTGAGTGTCGGAGTCCCCTCACTGGAGCAGGTCGAGAAAGAGCGGTCAGTATCGCTGACTCCCAAGGATGCGCCGTCGATCAAGGCCATGAAGCGCATGGGCGAGGACTTCAACGAGTCTAATTCCGACAGTGTGGCGATGATCGTCTTGGAGGCCGACCAACCCCTCGGCGACGATGCCCACTGGTACTACGACAGGTTGATTCGTCAGCTGCGAAATGATTCGCTGCACGTGCAGCACATCCAGGACTTGTGGGGGGACCGACTTACGGCGCGCGGCGCGCAAAGCGCCGATGGTAGGGCCGCATATGTGCAATTGATCCTCGCGGGCCAGCAGGGCACGGCCTTCGCGAACCAATCGGTCCAGGCCGTCCGGGACATCGTGCAACGGAATCCTGCGCCGACCGGGACCAAGGTCTACGTCACAGGGCCGGCGGCGCTCATTGCGGATATGAACCACAGCGGCCAAAGGACGGTCGGCAAAATCCTGGCGGTAAGCGTCGCGGTGATCTCCATAACCTTGCTTCTCGTCTACCGTTCGGTCATCACCGTCATTCTTCTATTGCTAACGGTTGGAATCGAATTGCAGGCGGCCCGGGGAATCGTCGCATTTCTCGGGCATCACGGAGTTATCGGTCTTTCCACCTTCGCCGTTAATCTGCTGGTATCTCTCGTCATCGCGGCGGGAACGGATTACGGAATCTTTTTCATTGGGCGGTATCGAGAGTCGCGTCTGGCCGGCGAAGATCCGGTAACTGCCTACTACACGACATATCGCGGAACCGCCAAGGTTGTCCTGGCGTCCGGTTTGACGATTGCCGGAGCAGTTCTTTGCCTCAGCTTTACCCGGATGCCCTATTTCCAGACCATGGGCGTCCCTTGTATGGTGGGCATGCTGGTTGCGGTCGCGATTGCGCTCACACTGGTTCCGGCAGTCCTCGCCGTCGGCGGCCGTTTCGGGCTGTTCGAGCCCAAGCGCAAGACCAAAGTTGACGGGTGGCGGCGAATAGGCACGGCGATCGTTCGGTGGCCCGCGCCCATCTTCGTCGCAACGTGCGTAATCACTCTGGTCAGCCTTCTGGTACTCCCAGGATACAAAAGCAATTACCACGACCGAGTGTATTTACCTAAAGACATTCCCGCCAATATCGGATACGCGGCCGCAGCTCGACACTTTCCGTTGGGCCGTATGTTGCCCGAGATGCTGTTGATCGAGGCCGACCGTGATATGCGCAATCCGGCAGATCTTCTGGTGTTGGACAAGCTGACCAAGGGCGTCCTTGCGGTTCCCGGCGTTATCCGGGTGCAGTCCGTCACCAGGCCCGAGGGGAACCCGCTCGCGCACTCGTCGATCCCGTTTGTGATCAGCACGCAAAACGCCGCGCAGCTGCAAATCATGCCGTTCCAGCAGGCGCGCATGAATGACTTGCTCAAGCAGGCCGACGCGTTGGCTGGAATGATCAGCGTTACGCAGCGCATGTACGGCCTGGTGGGGCAGCTCACGGCCACGAATCATCACATGGTCGGCCTAACGCATGACATGCTGGCGATCACGGACGAGTTACGGGTACACATTTCGGACTTCGAGGATTTTTTCAGACCGATCCGCAGCTACTTCTACTGGGAGAGGCACTGCTACGACATTCCCATCTGCTGGTCTCTGAGAAACATATTCGAGTCCATCGATGGTGTCGATGAGATTACCGATAAGCTGCGGGATTTAGTAGCAGACCTCGATCAGATAGACGTGATACTGCCACAAATAGTCGCGCAGTTCCCGGGGATTATCGAGACCATGCAGTCCATGCGCACAATGATTTTGACTATGCATAGCACGATGTCCGGCATTTTTAGCGCGATGGAAGAAAACGGCCAAAATGCGGCCGCCATGGGGAAGGCTTTCGATGACGCCAGGAACGACGATTCTTTCTACTTACCGCCGGAGGTTCTGAAGAACCCGGACTTCAAAAAGGTCATGAGAATATTTCTCTCGCCGGACGGGAAGGCGGCGCGATTGATCATTTCGGACCGGGGAGATCCCGCGACGCCCGAGGGCATCGCTCGGGTCGACCCGATAAAGGCCGCAGCTTCCGAGGCGCTCAAGTCGACACCCCTGGAGAACGCCGAGATCTACGTCGGCGGCACTTCGGCAACCTACAAGGACCTGCGCGACGGCTCCAAATATGATCTCATGATTGCCGGAATCGCCTCACTCTGCCTTATTTTCATCATCATGCTGATCATGACGCGAAGTTTTTTCGCAGCCATGGTCATCGTGGGCACCGTCGCGCTTTCGCTTGGAGCATCTTTTGGGCTATCCGTGCTGGCCTGGCAGCATTTCGTCGGATTGGAATTACATTGGTTGGTACTGGCCATGTCGGTGATAATCCTGTTGGCCGTGGGTTCTGACTACAATTTGCTACTGGTTTCCCGGATTAAAGAGGAAATGGGCGCCGGTATTAACACGGGCATCGTTCGCGCGATGGCCGGCACCGGCAAGGTCGTGACGTCCGCGGGTCTGGTCTTCGCCTTCACCATGGCTTCCCTGGTGGTGAGCGACCTGCGCGTGATCGGTCAAGTAGGGACCACCATCGCGCTGGGGTTGCTGTTCGACACTTTGATCGTGCGCGCCTTCATGACGCCGTCCATCGCCGCGCTGCTGGGGCGCTGGTTCTGGTGGCCGCAACAAGTGCGGCCTCGCCCCGCTAGTGCACTACTTCGGCCGTTCGGGCCCCGCCCGTTGGTTCGAGCTCTTTTCCTGCACTCGCGGACCTGAATCCTCTTGCACCATGCGGGAGGCCAAGGCCCGGGTCGGGACAGCCTCTGGCGCCCAGACGTCAACCTTCCAGCGGCGAGTACTATGAAGTGCGCTGCGACACCGCAGGAGCTGAACAATAGCCATAGCGGTCGATGACTTCGCCCCAGCGCTCACTGACGACCTTGCACTGTTCCGGCATCAGCTGGTAGACGTTCGTTTCGTAGTCCGCGTGGTCGGCGAGATACCGGCGCAGCCGCGGCAGATACTGCTCGAAGCCGCCCAGTCCCAGATGCTCGTACAGGCGGCGCAGCTCTCCTTCGGGATCAGCGATCAGATCCTCATAGCGCAGTTCGTAGAAGCGAGACGGATCAACGAGTTTGCCCCCTTCGTCCACCTTTCGGTACAGGTCGACGTAGGTGGTGAGAACCTTCTCGTCCAACCCCTCGAACGTCGGTCGTTGCAAGCTGTGTACGCGAGACAACGACTTCAGAAGATGAATGCTGGACGGATAAACAACATAGGGATCGCGGACGATGTGGATGAACTTCGCTTGCGGAAAGATGCTCAACAGCACCTTGATTCGGAAGCTATGATTCGGGTTCTTCAGGACGACGGTTTTGCGGTGGCGGAAGTACAGCTGCTGAACGAATCGTCGGAGGGGCCGTTTCCAGGCTTCCAGCTCTCGCGGTGTCAACTGCTCCAGGTCCAGGTACCGCTCGTGCTCGGGCGGCCGGTTTGGGAACGCGAGCGTCAGGTACGGCGAGGGCTGTCCCTGCATGACCCACACGAACTCGTCTTCCTGCGGGTGATTCAAACTCGAGTCCATGTTGTCCATCGGTCGATGCTTCGACACCATGAATCCGGCCAACGGCGCGAACCGCTCCGTCAGCAGAAAGTGGTGCGGCGCAACGCATTCATAACCGGTCGGACCGATATGGCGATCGTCGAGGACCAACAGTTCATGCAGCAAGGTGGTGCCGGTACGCCAGTGCCCAACGATGAAGATCGGCGGATCGGCTATCACCGTTTTGGCCACCCGCCTGCCGAACACGATGTTCTGGCACCACCCCAGACCGGAGTTGACCACGCTGACCAACGTGTAGAGGACGGCGAAGTGCCAGCGGCTCGGATGCACCGCGAAGCGGTTACGGATCAGCAGCCGCATCCAGGCGGAGAAGTTGCAGCCGATCCAGACCGGTGCTGCCCACTCATCCCACCAGGAAAATAGAGCTTTCCGACCGGGAGTTTTCATGGCAGATGGGGGCACGCTCTACGCGGTTGCGCGTGGAGTAATCGCAACCCGTAGCCGGGTCAGGCCGCGAAGGTTGGCGTTTGTCGTCCACGCCGGCGGCTCGACCACCTCTATCCGGTCGACGTTGGTGACGATCTCGCGCAGTACCGCCTGGCCCTCCATCCGCGCCAGGTGTGTTCCCGGACATGAGTGGATGCCCGAGCCGAACGCGAGATGTCCCGTCGGGTTGCGGTCGGCGCGAAAGACGTCCGGGTCGTCGTATTGACGCGGGTCACGATTCGCCGCCCCCCATGCCAGCATCACACGTGAGCCCGCCGGGATATCGGCCTGGCCGACGGCGTAGTCCACACGCGTTGTGCGACAGATGTTTTGGACCGGCGACATAAAGCGTAGTTGTTCCTCAATCGCCGAGGGGATCAGCTCGGGTCGCTGCGCAAGGAGCGCGAGCTGTCCGGGATATTCGGCCAGCGTGAGAAACAAGGTGCTGATCAGGTTCGCAGTGGTCTCGTAACCGGCAACCAGCAGCAACACCGCGAACAAGAACAATTCGTCATCGCCGAGCCGACCGTCCTCCGCCTGTGCGGCAAGCTGTCCGAGAATGGTGCGCTCCTTCAGCAACCCGCTCTCACGGCTGTGAGTGAAGAGCGCACGCAAGCGGCGAAATCCGGTGAAGCCCTGCACCAGCGAAACCATGCCGGAAACAGAGAGATTGACGTCGGTGATGCGCGCCGCCTGGTTGGACAGGCGGCAGAATTCGACCGCGTCGGGTCCTGCTATGCCGAGAACATTGGTGATGGTCCGCATCTGCATGGGTGCGGCCACGGTGGAGACGACGTCCGCGGGTGTCTGTGTCATGAGCGCGCCGATCGACTCTCGGGCCAGTTGCTCGACCATCGGACGCCAGGCCTCCAACGCGCCGCGCGTCATGCCCGGCGCCAGCTGTTTGCGCATCCGCGTGTGTACGGGCGGATCAGACGTGGGCAGGAAAGGCGGCGACCCCCTGGAAAAGGTGACGCCCTGGGCGCTGGACAACACCTCATGGTTACGCGCAGCCTCGCGGACGTCGGAGTATCTGCTCAAGATGTAGACGTCTCGCTTGGGGTTGTATTGCACCCGATCACCGCCCAGAAGCTCCCGATAATGCGGATATGGGTCGCGCGCTATCGCAGGGTTCAACGGATCAAAGTCGGTGATCTGCACATGCTCTAGGCCGCCGCTGCCGACCAGCCGAGAGCGGAGCTTGCGCGCGGCGGTGACTGCGAGCGCTTTTCCCAGCATGGGCGCCGACGCCCGCGCAAGCTGGGCGTCGCGCATCATCGTCGCGGTGCGAGCGCGCATGCACCTACCCGCGACCGTGCCGATCAACGCGGTCGCGTCGTGCGTGTCCGGCGCAGCGTGTGGGGCGTCATGCCCAAAGGGGCATCCGCCCTGAAGCACCCAGCCCTCTGCTGCTTCGGCACCGGATAGCGTCGCCGTCATCGGCCCCCCCGATCTCAGGCAAGTAATGTCCGCGATGGTGCAAGCGTAGCGGCACCATAGTAGCCACGCAGTGCGGCGAGGTTGGGGGAGATCGTCGAACTGGCCTCGGCAGTTTGAGCTGCAATAACGTGTTTCACGGCTGTTAACCTGAGCGATCGATAGGACATGCGTTTGCAACATAGGCGAACAGTCGCCGACACCTGAGAATTCGGCTGCTTTGCAGTCTCACCCGCCCAATGATTCACTGCCGGAAGCTGCGGCGAAAGGCGATGTGTATGAACCAGGTCCGAGTCGGCCTCAGCACCCAGCTGCTCAATTCTCGTTATTCCGCGACCACCCTCGCTCGCAACAACCTGCGGATGGCCACGGCTAGCGGGGTCGACTCCTACTGGGTGGCCGACCACCTCAATTCGCTGTTCCCACGCTCCATCGCGACGCCGGGCTACCTGGGTGTCGCCCGGTTCGTCCCGAAGGTCGACGCACAACTCGAGCCGTGGACAATGCTCGGATACCTCGCCAGCCGCAACCACTTTCGACGTCTGCGGCTTGGCCTCGGCGTGACAGATGCCAACCGACGTCATCCGGCGGTGACGGCTCAGGCTGCCGCTACATTGCACCTGATGAGCCGCGGTCGCGCCATCCTGGGCATCGGTGTCGGCGAGCGCGAGGGCAATGAGCCCTACGGGGTGGACTGGACGAAACCCGTTGCACGCTTTGAAGAGGCGATCGCGACGATCCGCGCGCTGTGGAACTCCCGCGGCGAACTCATCTCACGTGATTCGCCGTACTTCCCGTTGCGTGACGCGGTTTTCGACCTGCCGCCCTACCGTGGCAACTGGCCCGAAATATGGATCGCCGCGAAGGGACCTCGGATGCTGCGAGCCACCGGGCGCTACGCCGACGCCTGGTTCCCCGGGCTGGTTTCGCGATCAAGCGACTATGCATCGGGTCTTGAAGCCGTGCGAACAGCGGCTTCTGACGCCGGGCGTGATCCTGGTGCGATCACGCCGGCGCTGTCGATCTTCGTCGCCACGGGGCGAAGCCGCGACGACGTCGAGGAGATGCTCAACTCTGATGCGGCAAAGGCGTTCGCGCTTATCTTTCCCGCTCAGATGTGGGCCGACCACGGCGTCGAACACCCGCTTGGACACGACTTCAGCGGCGCCCAAGACCTCGTCCCGCAAACGTTGGACGAGCATGCGGTGCGGTCTTTCATCAAAAAGGTTCCGGTCTCTCTGCTCAAAGACGTGCTGCTGGCCGGAACGCCCGACGAGGTGATCGACCAGGCTGCGCAGTGGCGCGACTCGGGAGTGCGCTACCTGGTTGTCAACAACGTCAGCATCTTGCAGCCGACCGTGCGTAAAGCGCTCGCATCGTACGCGCCGTTCTTCGAGATTTTGCGCCGGCTCAAGCGGCTGTGAAATGCGAGCTGTCGGACCGCCGATCGCGGTGAGCCCGTCAAACTGATCGCGGTCGAATCGCAACCGTGCGACAGTTCAGCGGTGACCAGAAGTGTCGCCGTGATCGGGGCTGTTGCCTTCGCCCGAGCCGCCGGGGTCGAGCCGCACCTGGACAACCGGCCGCGCCTGCGCCGCGCCCTACCGTTCGGTCCGCTCGCACCGAGCAGTTTTCGGCTCGAAGGCCCGGATGCGCTGCCCGAGGCGCCGGTCCGGTTCGCGCGCGACGCCGCCGCCTTCGGTGCCATCACGTCCAACGAGCTGACCGACCGAGAGCGAAGGTATTGGTCGCTGCTGGAAACGCAGCGGGCAGCAGCGACCGCGGTCAGCGATACAGGTTATTACCGAGCGTTGAGCCCGGGGCAATACTTGATATGAGCGGGATCAACCCACATGCCGGCAAGCCTCCCAGCCTGAGCCGGGCTCATACCGGTCCGATTGAAATCATTCGCCTGTTGCGCAGCGCCGATGATCTGAGCGCGTGACCAGCCTTGTGCCATGGCAGCGCACATGGTCTGTTCGGTTTGCACCTCGTAGTAAGGCCAGTCCGGCGGAAATCCGATCGGGTCGGCGCGAGCCGGGGCAACTGCGGGTGGCATTGACGCCGACGCAATGAGCGCGATCGGCACTGACGTGGCAAGAAGCAGTTTTCTCGCGACCGACAGGCGTGTGAGCGACTGGTGCACGATTACTTCTCCTCGATTCGGCGCGTGTGGGGCCCCTGCTCGACAATGGTAGGGCCTGGAAATCGGCCACCGTTATTGTGGATGCGGCTTTCTCAGCGCATGGGCCGGAACTAAGGAGATCGACTTAAGTGAGAGCCCTCGTTGCGGGTGCCGCCGGATTCCTGGGGTCCCGCCTTTGCGATCGTCTGCGCAGCGACGGCATCGAGGTTCTCGGGCTCGACAACTTCTATACCGGCCGGCGCGAAAACATCAGCCATCTCGAACGGGACCCCGGCTTTGGTTTCTTCGAACACGACGTCACCCGGCCAGTAGAGGCGCCCATAACGGCCCCACTCGACGTCATCTTCAACATGGCCTGCCCCTCGTCGCCACGCGCCTACCACCGCGATCCCCTGTTCACCCTGGAGACCAACTTCGTCGGGATGAGGAACCTCCTGGAACTGGCGCGCGAGCACGGCGCGACGATTCTTCAGGCCTCCACCAGCGAGGTCTACGGGGATCCGCTCGTCCATCCCCAGGTCGAGAGCTACTGGGGCAACGTCAACTGCTTCGGCGTACGGGGCTGCTACGAGGAGGGCAAGCGAGTCGCCGAGACGTTGATGCTCGAGTACGCACGTCGCTACGGCGTCCGAATCAAGGTCGTCCGCATCTTCAACACCTACGGCCCCAGGATGGACCCCGAAGACGGCCGGATCATCCCCTCGTTCATCGTCCAGGCGCTGCGGGGATTACCGATCACCGTCTTCGGGGACGGCAGCCAAACCCGTTCCTTCTGCTACGTCGACGATCTCGTCGATGGACTGGTGAAAATGGCGGCGAGCGACGCCTCGTTTACCGGCCCGGTCAACCTCGGCAGCCCAGCCGAACTCACCGTCCTCGAGACGGCGAGCATTATCAAGGACATGACCGGATCCGCCTCGGCGACCGTCTTCAAGGCGCTGCCGCCGGACGACCCGAGGCGGCGTAAGCCGGACATCAGCCTAGCCGAGTCCAAGCTCGGCTGGCGTCCACGTGTCCCGTTTGCAGAGGGGGCCGCGCGGACGATCGAGTATTTCAGAGGCATTATGGGATCTAGCTCTCAAGGGTCCCCGCTGTGATCATCGATCCACCGATTAACGAACGAGAAGGGCTTATGGCTCATAGGGTCCGCCGATGAGGTTTGTGCTGGCGACCTTGGGAACCCGGGGCGATGTCGAGCCGTGCGCCGCCATCGGTCGCGAGTTGCAACGCCGAGGTCACGACGTACGAATGGCGATGCCACCCAACTATATTGGCTTCGTAGAGTCGGCAGGGCTTGCTGCGGTCGCCCACGGCCCGGACCAGATGAGCCAGAACGAGAATATCGCCCGCAAATACGGGAACACGCCGAACTTCATCAGCATGGCCTGGGAAATTTGGAGCGATATGACCGAACTCTGGCCCCAACTGGGTACGGCGCTCATGTCGCTGGCAGATGGGGCCGACCTGCTATTGACGGACGCGAGCGAGCAGGGCCTGGCCGCCAATGTTGCCGAATACTACGACATTCCACAGGCGGCGCTGCACATCTATCCGATAGATCCGGACCCGGAGTGGCAGATCACCAAAGAGGCCGAAGACACTCACCGCCGGGAACTGGGCCTGCCAGAGCACACCGGACCGTCGACGCGGCAACCGCTGGAGATCCAGGCCTACGACGAACTCTTCTTTCCCGGGCTGGCGGCAGCATGGGCCGAATGCGAGGTCCGACGGCCCTTCGTCGGCGGGCTGACGCTGGAGTTGTCAACGGATGTCGACGACGAGGTCTCCTCGTGGATCGCCGCGGGAACGCCGCCGATCTACTTCGGCTTTGGCAGCAGCGCGCGCGTCGCATCTCCCGCTGACGTGGTCGCGATGATCAGTGCGGCTTGCGCGCAGTTGGGCGAGCGAGCGTTGATTTGCAGTGGCATAAGCGATTTGACTCAGGCCACCGATTCCGAGGACGTCAAGGTGGTAAGCGCGCTGAACCACGCGGCCGTCTTTCCCGCTTGCCGCGCGGTCGTCCACCACGGCGGCCCTGGCACCACGTTCGCTGGTATTCGGGCCGGAGTCCCGACGTTGGCGCTTTGGGTCTCGGTTGATCAGCCGATGTGGGCAGCCGCGGTCAACCACCTGGAAGTCGGCATTGGGCGGCCCTTTTTCGACACCACGCTGTCTTCGTTGGTCGCGGATCTGCGGTCCATTCTCACTCCGCACTACGTCACTCGGACCCGTGAGGTCGCCACCCAGATGACCACACCGGCGCAAAGCGTTGTCACCGCCGCCGATCTTCTGGAAGACGCGGCACGCGTCGGCCCGTCGGCTGATCGGCGAACGCGGACAGCTGAATAACTCCTCAAAGCTCAGCGGTCGAGTGCTGCATCTGGGTGGCCGAGATACTGCGATAGGACGGGAAATCGAAGTCGGGGAAGGCGCAAATGTCACCGCGATCCCGGACCCGTTCTAACCAGTAGGTCCGGTCAGCGGCCGATGTGCAGGCGTAGATCTTCATATACGTCGCCGCGAACGGGAACAGCACGCCGTTGCCGACGGCCTGCCAGAGGGCTGCCGCCACCCCGGGGGTTTCGACGCCTCGATAATCGTCCATCGCGATCACGCCGCGGGGGGCGGTGTGCGTCACGGCAAGGCTGATGTCGTTGGCGACGCACTGATAGCTGTGACAGCCGTCGATGTGGATGAAGCGGAACAACCGGTCTCCCAGATCGAGCTCGGTTGATTCGCAAACCTCGAGCGTGGGCCGGCGAGTGTGGAAACGATCCCAGTTGGTCAGGAACTGCTGCTCATCCAGGCCCGAGTACTCCTGACGTGGGCTCTGCGCAACGTGGGCGTGATCCATCACGGCGCTGAATAAATCGCAGATCACCAGTTGTTCATCGTCGCGCAGGCCGTAACCCATCAAGATGGCGGACTTGCCCTGGTAGGCCCCGATTTCCAGCAAGTCGCCCTTGATGTCCGAGGTCCGCTGGCGAGCGAGCAGATTGCTGAAGAACTCGACGTCGGCTTCGAAGAACCAGCCGTCGACCTTGTCCATCTGCTCGGTGTAGAGGATCCAGGCGGGATCGGTCATGATGCGCTCCTGCGCATGAACTCCTCCAGGACGGTCGGTACGGCTTGACGCCGTTTAGTGACACAGGGTCAGGCGGGTTGTGCCGTCTAAGTGGGTCGGTCTTGAAAGTCGATCGGGCTGATCATAACGATGGAAGAGTGGGACCGACCGTCGTGGTAGCTGCCTCCCTGTGTGCCTTCGGAGTCGGCGCCGAAGGACCCGATGTCAGCTCATGAGCTGGCGGGGGCAACTTCGTCTAGCAGCAACTCGGGATGCGCGCGGAGGATGAAATGGCCGCCTCCCTGCACCCACCGCAGCTCGGAACCGGGCACCATTCGGTGTGCGGCCAGGGCAATGTTCGGCTTCATGATCGTGTCGGCGGTGCCGTGGACGAACACTACAGGCCCACTGATGCTCGAGAGTTGCAAGTTATCAAGGCCTCTCGCGTAGCAGAGGACGTCGGCTACCGTCCCGGCCACACCCTGGCGGGTTGCCTCGCAGGCGTCCTCGAGCAGATTCGCCCTAAGCGTGGTGTCTGTATCGAACAGGAAACGGTCCGCTTGGGGCAGCCTGCGCAGCAGCCGTTCCACTCCTTCCTCACTGGCATAGCTGCGCTTGATGGCAACCGCTATCAGCGTTCCCAGTGGGCGGGAGAGGTGCCTGACTGTCCAGAAGACGACCGGTGCGTACCACGCCAGCTCGCGCTGGGCCGCAGCTCCACTAAAGGGGAAGAGGCCCGAGACCACCACCGTCTTGAGCACACGGGGCCCCATTGTGGCCGCGGCGGCCAGCGCGAAGCCGCCGCCCGTACTGACTCCGGATGCCGTGAACTCGCCGACCCGCAGCTGCTCTAACAGCATGGCGAGGTCCCTAACCGAGTCGACGAATGAGTAGCCGGGGGGCGCAGGGTCCGACCGACCGTATCCTGGTCGCTCCGGGCAGATGAGCAGGACATGGCGACGCGCGGCCGCGTCGTCCATCCACCGGTAGCCCAGCCGGCTTTGGGCATCGCCGTGGCACACCACCAGCGGCCGTCCCTGCGGATCTCCGTAGCGGGCATAGCCAAGCCGACGACCATCGGCGAGACGTGCGACTCCGTCACTCATGTCGGTGTGTGAGTATGCCGCTAGAACCGCTGCAGTGGTGCCGATGCCGGCTCGACGCGACGCAAAGGACGTTCATTCGCGCTAGCGTTGGCACCGGACTCGGCGGAGGAAACCGCTTATCGCAGCGGTAAGGGATGGAAGCGAGCGGTGAGGATTCATACCAGTTGACGCCGTTGGTGCGGCGGGGTGTCGTGCTCGCGGAAATGGTCGCAGCGGTTGTGGTGCTGGTGCACTGCGCCGCCGGGCAATCACATCCTGCGGCCACCCCGTCACCGGCTGCCACGCCGTCGCCGTCAGCCGCATCGTCGATCGGCGCGCCGCCAACACCTGCGGGTGCGACCGTGCAGCCGGTCACCGCCGCCGAACTCGGGGCAACCTGGCGGCCGGGTTGTCCGGTCGAGCCTGAGCGGCTGCGACGGGTCAGCGTCGACCACATCGGTTTCGACGGCCAAACGCACCGCGGCGAACTGATCGTGCATGAAGACCTGGTGCCGGAGGTCATCGCGATCTTCGAGCAGCTTTACCGACTGCGTTATCCCGTCGAGAAGATCCGCACGGTCGACAACTACTCGGATGCCGATGATGAGCTATCCATGGAGGACAACAACACTTCGGCGTTCAACTGCCGGAGAATTGTGGGCAGCGACGAATGGTCGCTACACGCCTACGGTCGGGCTATCGATCTCAATCCGCTTGTCAACCCGTGCCTTTACGCCAACGGCTATTTCGAACCGCAGAACGCGGCGCCCTACCTCGACCGCGGCCGGACCGACCCCGGACTCTTACACAACGGCGACGCAGCCGTACACGTCTTCACGGATCGTGGCTGGAGGTGGGGTGGCGAGTGGGCGGCTCCCCTCGACTATCAACACTTCGAGCGGCCCTAAAGTCCGAGCGCCCGGGCCGCCGCCGTGGCAACCTCACCTCGCAAATCCGATATCGGTGGACTGCCTCGCGTGTGGATCGAGTTGGAGAGCAGAACTACGTAGCTGTCTGAGCGGGGGTCCAGCCAGATCGAGGTCCCGGTGAAGCCGGTGTGTCCGAAGCTACCGATCGGGAAGAGCATGCCTCGCGCCCCGGATAAGGGGGTATCGATGTCCCAGCCGAAGCCGCGCAAGTTTTGCCCAGCGATCGCCGGATAATGCGGCGCAAGCAGCGGATCCCGCTTGTTCGGTCTTTTCGCGACGGCTTCCCTGGTGGCGGCGTTGGCCGCTTCGAGCTGTTGCGGGCTGTGCCCGGGCTGTTGCGGAGTCGTCATCAACTGCAAAGTCGTTTGCGCTAACGGGAAGTCGCTCGGACGGCCAGCGAGCCGGTCAAGCAAGGCCTGCGCAAAGATGCCGACGTCGTGGGCCGTCGAGAACACGCCGGCATGCCCGGCCACGCCCCCCATGCGCCGCGACGTCGCGTCCTGCACGGTGCCCCGGAGCAGGCGATCGAGATCAGGATTCTTGCCCGGATCGGCTCTGCCTTCTTCATCCCGCGCCGTCGGTGCGATGCGCGGCAACAGATCGATGCTCCACCTACCGGCCGGACAAGCGTCCGGCACCTGAGCTTGCGGCGCCGGAGCCCAGGCGATCGCCGCTCCGATCGTGCTGTGCGGACCACATACCTTGGCCGGTGAGAGGAAGTGGGTGTCTTCCATGCCGAGCGGGTCGAATACGTGTCGCTGAACATAGGCGTCCAGGTCCTCCCCCGTCAGCTTTTCGATCAGCACGCCAAGCAGAATGAAGTTGATGTCGGAGTAACGGAAATCGTCACCGGGACCCGACTCCAGCGGCGTGGTGAGGGCGCGACGGATGCCTTCTATTTTGTTCGCTCCGTCCAGTCCCCACGGGTCTTTCAGTTCGACATCGCCCGTTTCACCTGACGTGTGGGTGAGTAACGTGCGTACGGTCACCTTTGCACGTCGGGGGTCGTTCGCCGTATTGAAGTCCGGCAAGTACTGCTGCACGGGATCGTCGAACGCAACCTTGCCTTGTTCATAGAGCTGCATGACGGCAGTCGCCGTCGCGAGGATCTTCGTCAGGGACGCCAGGTCGAAGATCGTGTCTTCGGTCATCGGCTCTGCGGGTGCCGGCGCTCCATCCAACCCGGGCTCGCCGGCAAGCTTGCGCGAGCCGTAGGCCTGGTGAAAGGCGACCGCGCCGCCATGCCCGACGACGACCACAGCGCCTGGCAGTCTGTTCGCCGCGATCGCATCGTTGATCAACTTGGAGACCGCCGCGAAGTCAAATGCGGTCGCCGCGTCGGGCGGCTTGGCGGGTGCTGCGAAGTCAGGTGCCGGAGCGGCAGCCGCCGACGGGTGCATTGTCGTCGGGCTGTCGCTTAACGCGGTGTGTGCGGGATTGCCGCGCGAGCAAGCCGTAACGACTACAAGCAAGGCAGTTCCCACGGCGGCCGACCTGCATAGGGCCTTGCGCAGTGGTTTGCCGTAGGCGAAGCCGCTGAGCGAGCTGTCGTCGTTCATGTGAGTCCCCCGGCCTCGAGACGCGCCAATTGTTTGACGATATCCCGCAAAGCCATGGGGCAGAAGCCAGCCGACTATTGTTCTTGTCTTGTTGCGCAAGCTTCACGTCAGACGCCGCTATACGTGCGCTAGCGACCTTGCTTACGCAGCCCCGGGTGTCGGCAACGGGAACATGGGCCAGAGCCCCGTTGGCGGCAACGTTGGACCTGTCGGGGGGGCCGTATTCGGTTCTCCCAAATGTTGGGGGCAATAAGCATTCACCGCGCTCGTTGCGAACTTGGTCGCGCTGTCCACCGTGAATCCCGGATTGCTCGCCGACAAACTCTGGATGACGTCGGCCTTGGGGTGACCCTGATCCATCAACTCGCACGCCTTCTTTCCGACGGCGATGGCGACGGGTCCGCTGTTATAGGGGACGCCGGCCTGGTTCAGAGCGGCCAGGAAGCTCGCGTCCGGGCCCGACTCGTTGACGACCGGATCGGCCTGCGCCGGCGTGGCGAAGCCAATCACGACGGCGAAGCTTGCAAGCACGAAAAGCGTTCGCATTTCTTCATCCTCGTACACATCGGCGCGGTTGTCATGCCGGCCTGTTGACAGACATCGGCGTCCCGCCGGGGCTACGGCTCAGCATCGCAGAAGCCGCTGCAGTATGTCAGGCTCACCTTCCACCCGCAGGCGGCGTCGCCCGCCCCCTTCGGTGCCGACGCCGATCGGTAACTCGGCGCCTCCTGCGCTTTGCGGGTCGACGAGAAGCTGCAGCTCGTTGCAATCGACGAACAACACCGCGTCATCGTGTGAAAGCTTCCAAGGCTGGCCATCGGTAGGCCATCGGCCACCGACGAGCCGAATGCGATTGCGATCCTTTTGCCCTTCGTCGCCCGATTTGGTGGGCGCGCTTTTTGTGTGCCGCCAGGTTCAGCGTCTCCTCGAGGAGCTCGATGGTGACCACATCGTCGCGGAGCAACTCTGTCCCCTTCGGGTCGCGCGGGATGTCGTGCAGACCCATCTCGTAGGTCACCTTGAAGGTGGCGCTGAAGTCATAGAGCTTGGTTTCGGCGCTCACGGTGCCGTCGATGAACAACCGGCCGTCCTGCGTTCGCGGCACGATATCGGCCTCGAGAGCGTCGAGGCTGCGCTCTTGGCCACCGATGCTGATGGTCTTCGGGCCGACCAGCAAGCACGGCGCCTCGGTGTCGAAGTCGCTCTCGTCGAGACCGAAGCTGTTCATCACCGTGTCACGGACCTGACGCAGAATGGCCCACCCGGTGACCGCCAAAGCGGTCTTCTCCCGGAGGTTTTCGGCGAGGACCGACGCGGGCAGCTCCTCACCGGACGGTAATGCGCGCAGCGTCCGCAGCTGCACCACCATGGATTCTTCGGTGGCCTCGGCGACGTCGAAGCGCTGCACAATGGCGTCAAGTTTCCTTGACCGTACTGTCGTCTTGCGCCTCGGGGTCGACGTCTACCGGCGACGGCAATAGCTTCTGAATCCCATTGTCCCCCATCGCTTCGAGTTTCGGTCGCACCGCAGCGGCGATCTGGGCGTCGAACGAGTCGAGGACCCGATTTCTGGCCTCGTCGTCGGACAGGCCGGGGTGCTGCAGCTTTTCCAGGTTCACCATCAGCTCCCCGGCGATGCTGTGGGTTATCCAGTACGCCTCGGCGTAGTCGAGTTCCCGGCTGATGCGCGGATATTGTCCGGTGAAGACGGTGACTTCGCCGTCGCTGCGCTCGATGTGCGGACCGAGGAGCCACCCGGCGTACCGGTCGGACAACGGAGTGGCCACCAGCACAGGAGAATCCTGCGCCGTGAAGTTCAATGCGATCGTCTGCTTGCCCGGCTCTGTTTGGTGCGGCTCGAGCTGGTCGTGAATAGTCAACCGCCCGAACAGCGGAATCTCGTCGTACGGGATCTCACGCGACTCTCCGGCACGTGGGCCGTCCGGAATCGTGATCGTGGCCGGGGGCAGCTCCACCAGCGGGATGCAGGTGACCGCATTGATGACGATCTTCGAATTAAAGATCAGCAAGTCGATTGCGAAGTGCCGCAAAGGGATCCCGACGTCACCTTCGGTTTCCTCCTGCCACACCCGCTGATGGGAGTCGAGGATGAACCAGACGCGGTCCAGGGTGCGGTCAAGGGGTGGCCGTCGCGGAGTAGCCGGTGCCGTTGACGGACTGCGTGTCCTTGGCGCCGCTGAACATTTCGACCGTCTGGTCCTGCACGCGTTCGCGATGAATTTCGATGATCGTGTCGGGGCGGTGCATGTCCGATGCTGTACCCAAAAAGGCTCGTCTCGAGTCAAGAATGGTCAAGAGCGAAGAGCCGGACGGGGGCGGACTTGCCCAGAAACCGCTATAGCCGTCCTCGCTCTCGTTACCCTCAACCCAGTCCTACTCAGATGTTGTGGCAGCGCGTAGGAGGAGGGGCAGCGATGCCGGATGCGGAAACGGACAACTCGTCGACGACAGCTGTACGGTTCGAACCCGATGAGCGCTGGGTGCCCGCTGATATGCGGGTGCTTGGCGTGGATAGGCGCACCATCGCACCGACACTGGCAGTGTTCGCGCTGGCCGTCGTCATGTCGGTGGTGTTGCCCATCATCAACGCCAAGGTGCCCTACCACGACGTCGTCAAAGTCGGCGATTTCATTGAACTCGAAGGTGGTGTGACATTCGTTCCGGAGGTCGGCTGGGGCATCATATCCGGTGTGCGTGCTGGTCAGCCGCCATTATCCGGCGAGTATCCGGCGACCGCGACCGTTGAGCAAGGGGCGCTGAGATTCCGTGTCCACACCGGGCACTTCGACGGAGACGCCAACAAACTGCTCGACCAAATCGAGACGACCTCCGGGGCCATCGATCGCGGTCGCGGCGTCCACGTGACCGGCGCGCATACCACCATCGTCACCGATCAGGGCAAGGGAGGTGCGACGGCGCGAGTGACAGGACCACACACCGGCGGGGTGATCGCCGCCTTCGTCTTCGAGAGTCGCGGCGTGGAAGCCGTGGCGACGGGGCCGTCCGACGCCGGACCGGAGCCCACCGCGACTGCTCTCAGGATGATCCGCAGCATCAGCCGTCTCGGAGAGGAGAAGCGGTGACAACGACGACGCTCGCCGACCTCGATCGCGCCCGCGGCACCGCGCTGGACCTCTCCGGCTGGGGCCGGCGGTTCAGCTTCTACCAGCCACGCAACTGCGCGTTCTGGGGATACCTGGTGCTGGTGGGGATCGGGATCTTGGTTTACGTCTCCAGGCTCGCCCGCGAGTACGACGCCTACGGCCCGGCGATTGGGTTGGCGGTGACGTCGTTCGCCTTTTACGCCGCATTGTTCTGGTGGTTCACCCAGTACATCGACCATTACGCCAAACTCCCGGTCAAGCTCATGGTGGTGGCCTTTCTGTGGGGCGGCTTCGCCGCCACCGGGGCAATGGCGGCCAACGCCAACGACGCGATCCTTGCCCTCTACGCGAAACTCTTCGGTCAGGTCTGGGCGCTGAACTGGGGCGCGGGTCTCGCCGCGCCGTTCAACGAAGAACCGGCAAAGGGTTCGGGGCTGCTGCTGCTCATCGCGTTGGCGCCACGGCACATACGGACCGCGTTCGACGGGTTCATCCTGGGCGCATTCATCGGTCTGGGATTCCAGATCATCGAGGACATCTCCTACGCACTGACGTCGGCCGGCAGCCAGTTCGGCGCCAACCAAATCGAGGCGTCGATAGGAACCATCGTGGTAAGAATGGTCAGCGGCGTGGCCGCGCACGCGCTCTATAGCTCAATCTTCTGCGCCGGTATGGTCTATCTTCTCGGCCGGGCCGCCGAACCACGCAATGTCGGGCGGGGCTTGATACTGGTGGCCATACCGATCCTGCTGCACGGGATTTGGGACTCGGTGGCGTCCATCGCCGGCCCGAGCACCTCGGCACTGGTGGGGCTGCTCTTCGCGGTGGTTATCGTCGCGCTCGTCATCGCTGTTCGGGTTTACAAGTTAACCGTCAAGCGGGAACAGGACTTAGTGCGCGACGTCATGGCCCCGGAGGCGGCCCGCGATGTGATCACCGAGGCAGAGCTGGTTGCGGTGTCCGGTAATCGCAAGGCGCGCAAGACATACCGCAAGTCCGGTGGCAGCCGTCGGGAACGCAAACGCGCTCGCTACGTCCTCAATGCCGTGTACGGCCTCGCCGACGAATTGGCTGCCGCGCGCGGTGCCGACACCGAACGAGTGCGCTTCGCCCGTGCCGAGATCGGGAGAATTCGCGCTGGCGTCCCCCCGCCACCACAGTAAGTCGATGGCGACCTCGCAAGACGCCGGACACTCAAGTGCCGCCAGGACGTTGCGGCGGTACGGAATTCACGCTGCCGCGTTGAACGACGGCGGCGAGGTTAGCGTACGTCGCATTCTGGGCAAATTGATGTAGCCAGCAGGAGCCAACCGCTGGTCGGCGATCGCCCTGATCGCCTCATTGCTCGTCGAGTTTCCCGTGCTGGCCCTCAAGAAATCCTGCCGACGCGGCACACCGAATAACAGGCCGATCTCGCCGAAATGGCCACCTTGATTCATCGTTCGCACACGTTGGCCGTCAACGTCGGCGTCGAAAACCCCTGAGCCAATAAGAAACATGTCCTCGGCAGGCTCACCTTGTCGGACAACCACATCGCCGTCGGCGGGCCGCACGGGACTGAGAGCAAGAGCAAGCTGGTCCGCGGCGGCAACGGACAACGGTCTGAAGGCTTCCACGTTCTTGATCGCGTCGAGTTCTTCGCGACGCAACGGGAACCGTTGTTCGACCCGCCTCAGGCGCCACAGGCCATAGACACGCCGAGCATCGCCAAGCCGCCGGCAATCTGCAGCGTCCCGCGCACTCCGATCGCGGCGTTGATCTCGGCAGCGCAAAGGCCAGCCACCCCGACGATCGAAACGGCAATCAACGCGTTGATTCCAGCGAGTAGGTCCAGCGATCGTCCTGACGCGCTCCTTTGTAGCAGCGTGCGGCCACAAACCAATTGGTAGGCGTCGCCTATGCCGAACAATCCAAGAAGGGGGATGGCAAGGGCCACGACCGAGGTCGCTGACAGAGCGAAAAACACCACCCCACAACTGAGCAGGCCAACGACTAGCGGAACAGACATCGAACGGCTACCGAGTGAGAAGCTTGCGAGACCCCCGACCAACTCCAACTCCGACAGCGCCGATCAGCACCGCGTCCCCACCGCACCCATATGCAAGAGGTCAGTCGCAATGCTGGCGACAATGCTTTGCGCAATACCGGTAAGTGCGGCGTGACGGCCAAAACCATGACGACTACCCGGGCGTTCGACGAGCTCCGGAGGACACCGATTCCGCCAGCGAGTTGGGTCATGACTCTCGAGCCGTCATTTCCCACCCGGGTATCTATCCCCCGAATGGCGAAAAGCGGCCAAACTCCAAGCCCACACAATCCGACGATGGTCACCAGCACAGCGGGCAGCCCGGCGCGTCGTGCAGTGCCTTGGGAGCCGACGACGTGAATCCTTCCACTGCGACGAGAAGAAGCAGCAGCGAGTTCGCCGCCTGAAGTTCCAGGACCGGGGTCACGAGCGACACGGTAAGTCCACGAGCAACGATGGCGCCGGCGAGGATACACTCCCGCCTGAACCGGCCGGCCAACGCGGCGTAAGCGGACGCGCTCGCCGCCCCGGTGAATTGTCGAATGATGACGAACCAGCTTGGGCCGATCGGACCTAGGCGATCAAGGGTGACGACCAACATCGTCGAAAGCCAGGCGACGTGCCCGATGACGCCGGCGCCGATCGACGCTTCCGCCCGCGCAATGTTCGCATTGGACAAGGCGCTTCGACATGCCGCCACCGAGTTGCTCGTGCCGGAGCCTCGGCCATCGGCCCACAATATCGCTCCGAGAATAAATAGGACGCTGTGACCGGAAGTTAGTTGAACATGACGAAGCCAAAACCGCGATAGCATTCTTCGCGCTCGTTACGCTCAACCCATTCCCGCCCAGATGCTGTGGTGGCGGGTAGGTAAGGGGCCGGATGCCACTCGCCGCCTGCGTGAGTGATCCTGCCGATAGGTAACCAGCCGATCAGAAGAGAACTTCGAATGTGGCAACCACCACGTGGCGCGATCTTGGTAGGCATTGATGGCTCCACAGCGGCACTGAGTGCCGTCCGATGGGCGGCCCGTAATGCGGCGCTGCGGAATGTGCCGCTGGCACTGGTCCATGTCGTCGATGCCGCCTTACCGGAGTGGTTCGGGGTCGCCGCGCTGGCCGGCTCCGGGCAAGGGCAGCAACAGCGGGCATCCGATTTCATCTCGTCGGCGATCAAGGTCGCCGAGGAGACCATTGGTGATTGCGATCGAGTGCAGATCGATAGCAACGTGTTTCACGCGGTCACCGTCCCGACGCTCGTCGGCCTCTCCACAGAGGTGGAGATGGTAGTGGTCGGACGTGGCGGCGCGTTTGCCCGCAGCTTCCTGGGCTCGGTGAGTTCGTCGTTGGTTTACCACGCGCATTGCCCGGTCGCCGTGATCCACGATGACACGGCCGTGATCGGCGGTGTCGCACGGGCACCGGTGCTGGTGGGCATCGACGGCTCACCGGCATCGGAATTGGCGACTGCCATTGCGTTCGAGGAAGCCTCCCGAAGAGGTGTCGGCCTGATGGCTTTGCACGCCTGGACTGATCCCCGGGTTTCCGGCTCCAAGGGGGCGTTCCAAGACTCCAAATGGGACGCTGCATTATCGGCGGAGGAGGCGACGCTCGCTGAACGGCTGGCGGGTTGGCACGAACGCTATCCCGACGTGGGGATCCGCCGCAGAATCGAAATTGGCGATCCAGCACGTTGCCTGATCGAGGCGTCCGAACAGGCGCAACTGATGGTGGTCGGCAGCCACGGCTGCAGCCGGTTCAGTGGCAGGTTGCTGGGATCGGTCGGGGCGGCGGTGGTCAATAGGGCCAAGATCCCGGTGATCGTGGCGCGTCAGTCCTGACGCCGGCCGTTGGTTGGCATGTGCCCACATGCCGGCCTTCGCTGAACGGACCGATGACCGCTGGGAACGAATGCGTTCGTAAACCCGCTATTTCTTCGATTTGAGCGGTACGAGGTCTTCTGTGAGGGCCTCGTCAGCCAGGTCTTCGAGTTCTTTGCCTTTCGTCTCCGGTCCTATCACGTAGCCGACCACGGCCGGGGCCGCGATGGAGACGACGCGGCCGCCGCCAACTGCGATCCCGAAACCCTTGCCGCGCAACACCGTTGGGAAGGGCTCTGAAATGTAGGTGTCACCGACGCCCCAAAGCCAGCTGAGGGTCGCAATGGCGATCGCACCGAAGAATAGGTATCTGTCCAACGAGTGGGAGGTGGCCGCCAGGATGGTTGAGACGAACTCGATCACTCCGGCGAGGATCGCCGAGGGGCGCCGGCCCACCCAGTCCGCGAGCGCGGTCCCAAGATAGACGAAGACGACCTGAAGCAGGAAGAACACGAGTGCGTAGCGGATCGCGTCGATCCAGGATGCGTGGAACCTCTTCACGATGTACGTCGTCAAAAAGACGGTCACGCCCCAGTAGCCAACGGCGTTGGCGGTGTAGATGAGCCAGCCGGAGATGAGTCGCCGACGACGCCCGGCAGGTGCCACAGCCGTGGCTTGGTTGCCCCGTTGTCGACTTGGTCTGCACATCGGTGTACCGGTGCGACTCTCTGATGCCCCGCCTGACGAGGAATAAGACGATGGCCGGGACGATCGCCACGATGAACGCGGATTGCCAGCCAAAGTGCGGGACGAGGGCCAGCGCGACGGCGGCGGCCAGAACATAGCCCAACGAGAGAGAGAGAGAGAAGATCACGCCGCCGACTCCGAGGGCGCGCGTCTTCGTAGGCCAGACTTCGGCGGTGTAGGGCGCACCGACCGCCAGTTCTGCGGCACCGCCCACTCCGGTGAGGAAGC
>Ga0335069_10002819_pt1 | contig 26583 bp, 23 predicted proteins | sample Lox_Sample_11_FD_206714 | JGI IMG/M metagenome (GOLD analysis project Ga0335069, IMG submission 206714) | Soil microbial communities from Loxahatchee National Wildlife Refuge, Florida, United States - Lox_Sample_1.1 | ecosystem: Environmental > Terrestrial > Soil > Wetlands | place: USA...
GCACTCCAGTACGGGACCGTTGCGTGCTGAAAAGCTGCATGGAGACGTCACGCTGGAAGGTGCCGGCGCCATCGTCGAAGTACGCGATATCAATGCCGCCCACGTTCACATTCGCACCCTGAATGGTCCGGTGACACTTACCAATATTCAGGATGGACACATCGAGATCGACTCCCTCAGCGGCGATGTCAACCTGAACCGCGTCACGGGCCCGCTCGTGAAGGTCATCTCCACCAGCGGCAAAATCAACTACACCGGTGATTTCGGCAATAGCGGCTTGTATCGCCTGACCAGCCACAGCGGCGATATCGAAGCCACTGTTCCCGAAACCACCTCTGCCGATGTGACTGCCGTGTCCGTGAAGGGCGAAGTGCACGACGATATCCCCCTCCAGCCCAAATCCCACACTGCGTACCTGTTCGACAAGGCTAATGGCTTCGTAGGTTCCATGGGCCGCGCCGCAGTGTCATCGACGGTAGTCCTGCGCAGCTTCAGTGGTAAAATCCACCTCAGAAAACGCTCCGCAAAATAAAAAAGAACTTCGGATTGTTTGAAGAAGCGATCCCGCAAACCGGTTCGAGCCAGAAGGGCTGTACCTGTGCGGCGAAAATCGCGCGCCAAGCCTGAAGGTTCGATTCAGTGCGTTTTTCTGGTCGGCTTCATGGGCGCCGGTAAGAGCACCGTCGGCCGCGCGTTGGCTGACCGTCTGAACTGGTTCTTCGAGGATCTGGACGAACGCATCGAGCGTCGGGAACAGCGATCCGTTCCTGAGATCTTCCGCACTCTCGGCGAGCCGGCATTTCGCCAGGCCGAGACTGCTGCTCTAAAGGAAGTGCTCGAGGAATTGCGGAGCGGATCTGCTCGGGTCGTAGCGTTAGGCGGGGGCGCTTTCGCCCAACCGGCAAATGTGGAGTTGCTGCAGGCGGCGGGCGTGCCGACGGTCTTTCTCGACGCACCGGTAGAGGAGTTATGGCGGCGCTGCAGCCTTCAGGCCAACCAGACCGGAGGAGGGCGTCCGCTGCTGCAAAGCGTAGCGCAGTTCGCCAAGCTCTATGACGGCAGGCGCTCCAGTTACTCGCAAGCGGCGCTCAAGGTGAATACCGGGCAGCGTACGGTAGAAGCCGTTGCCGACGAGATCGCAGTGAAACTGCGGCTTAAAAAGCTCGAGGTCCGCACCGAACAAGGAGAAGCAGAGTGAATTTCAAAATTGGAAGGCGGAACTGGGGCATTGCGCTGATGCTGCTTGCGGGACTCCCTCTGACCTCGGGTATAGCGGGCGCAAGCGACAAAGACAAGAAGGACAAAGCAAAAGGCAACTCCGGACAAACCGTCGATTCCGGATCCTTCGGCATATTCGTCAAGGGCCAGCGGGTCGTGACTGAGAACTTCAGCATCCAGCAGCAGAACGGCACCAGCGTGATCAAGGCTCAATTAAAGGAATCCTCGGGGGCCGATCCTTCCACTCAAAAATCCAATCTTGAACTCACCGCGACCGGCGAATTGCTTCGCTATGAATGGAGTCAGCCCTCCGGCGGTTCCCTTATCGTTTTGCCCAGCAATGACTTCCTGGTCGAGAAGATCACTCCCAGTTCCGGCAAGACTGCGGAAAAGCCCTTCCTGATGCCCAGCACTTCGTCGATCCTAGACAACAACTTCTTCGTGCACCGGGAAGTGCTCATCTGGCGCTACCTGGCCGCGGATTGCAAACCCGAAGGATCTGACCTCAAGTGCCAGCAGGGGCCGGCTCAGTTTGGCGCTCTCGTGCCCCAGGACCAAACTTCGATGTCTGTCCGGCTGGAACTGGTAGGCAAAGAAAAAATCTCTGTCCGGGGTGCCGATCGTGACTTGCTCCGACTGAATCTAACCGGGGAGAATTTCGAGTGGTCCTTATGGGTAGACCCTCAGGATCAGTTCAAACTCATACGGGTGGCGATTCCTGCCGATAACACGGAAGTACTCCGGGACTGACGTACTACCTCCCCGGCGGCGGAAGCGAGACTACCCCTGGAAAACTTATTGCTGCTGACTGACTCACGTACGGCCCGCGTCCTGGTCACGGTGCTGCTGTTCGCGCTAGGTCTTGGCTTTCTTTACGTTGCCCGGGCTACGCTCATCGCGTTCCTGTTTGCCATCTTCTTCGCCTACCTGATGAGTCCGTTGGTGACGCATCTGGAGCGGATACTGAAGGGGCGTGGACGCGCTATCGCCGTCATCTACGCCCTGCTTCTCGCCCTGGTTGTCGTTTTCTTCTTGATTGTTGGACCGATGGTCACCCGCGAAGGAGCACGACTGGGCAAATCCCTTCCTGAATTGCTGTCGCAGGTTAGCTCGGGAAGCATCGCCGAGAAACTTGGCCAGGAGCACGGCTGGAATGTCCGCACGACCCAGCTTCTCGAATCATTTCTTGCCAGCCATAGTGACGACATTACCCAATTGGCCCAGCACATTGGCTTGCGTACGGCTGACGTCGCCAAACAGGCATGGCTGTTTTTCGTCGTACCCCTGCTTTCCATCTTCTTTCTAAAAGACGGCCGAGCTTTCAGCGATTTCCTGCTCTCCACCATTCAATCGCGGCCGCAGCGCGAATTCCTGCAGAATGTACTCAGTGATCTCAACCAGATGCTGGCGCACTTCATTCGCGCCCAGTTAACGTTGGCCGCGCTGACGCTCGTGATGTACTCGGCCTTTCTGGGAACAATGCGCGTTCCCTACACCCTGGTTCTCGGCACCATTGGGGGCGTTCTGGAATTTATCCCGGTCGTCGGACCCTTGGTCGCCGCCGTGATCATCGTCAGCGTAGCTCTGCTGATGAGTTATCCCCACTGGCTGGTTCTGGTGATCTTCCTCGGCATCTGGCGCCTGATCCAGGACTACGTCTCGTCCCCGCGCATCATGGGCGAGAGCATGGAACTCCACCCTCTTGCCGCGATTTTCGGAGTCATGGCGGGCGGCGAGGTCGCCGGCATTCTCGGAATTTATCTCTCCATCCCGGTCATGGCCAGCCTGCGAATCGTCTTCCGGCGCTGGCGTCTCTATGCCGAAAAGAAAAAATTCGGCCCCCTTACCGAATATCCCATTGGAACTCAAATCGGTCGGAAATAAGCTCCCTCAGTTCCCTTCCGGCCCCGGACGTAACCAAAAGTCCAACAGCATCCTCGGGACCCGGACTCCGCTGTTATAAAATTCCAAGTACTCATATGAAAAGCAAACTTCCTATCGGCATTCTCGGCGCTACCGGTGTCGTTGGACAAAGATTTATCCAGATGCTGGAGCATCATCCCTGGTTCGAAGTCGCATGGCTTGCAGCGTCCGATCGCTCCGAAGGCAAAACTTATGGAGACGCCGCGCGCTGGCGCCTGAAGACCAGCATCCCGGCCTCCATTGCCAAAATGAAGGTGTCTCCCGCGACTCCAGAAGGCGCCCCCAAGATCATTTTCGCTGCTCTCGATTCAGCGATTGCCGCCGAACTCGAACCTCGTTTCGCGGCAGCCGGTTGCGCTGTCGTTTCGAACTCCAGCGCTCTGCGCATGCAAGAGGATGTCCCCCTCGTCATCCCCGAAGTCAACAGTGGACACATCAAGCTCATCGACATCCAAAGCTGGCGCAAGCAGTCCGGCGGCTACGTGGTCACCAACCCCAACTGTTCTGCCATCGGCCTCGTGCTCGCCCTTGCGCCCCTCCACGAGCGCTTTGGCCTCGACACCGTCATGGCCGTCACCATGCAGGCAGTCAGCGGCGCAGGATATCCGGGGGTTGCCTCGCTCGACATCCTCGGCAACGTCATCCCTTTCATCAAGAATGAAGAAGAAAAGATGGAAGAGGAGACCAAGAAGCTCCTGGGCCAACTGAACGGATCCAAAGTCATCCCCGGCAGCTTTGCCATGAGCGCGCAGTGCAATCGCGTCGCGGTTGAGGATGGGCATACTGAGTCCATTTCCATCCGCCTCAAGACGAAAGCCAAGCCACAGGAAATCATTGACGCCTGGACCAGCTATCGCGCCGAACCGCAGGAACTCAAGCTACCCAGCGCCCCGGAAAAGCCCGTAGTTTACGTGGAGGCAAATGATCGTCCGCAACCACGTTTCGACGTCGATATGGGAGCAGGCATGACCACAGTCGTCGGACGCCTTCGCCCCTGCTCCGTCCTCGACTGGAAGTTCACCGTTCTCTCCCACAATACGATCCGCGGAGCCGCCGGCGCAGCCCTGCTGAACGCCGAGTTGCTGAAGGCAAAGGGCTATTTGGGATGACTGCTTCCGCAACAGTCGCGCCGGAACCGGCCCAGAGCGTAGCCGCATGGTCGCGCCTGCCGTCGCGGGGACGACTCGCCCCCGCAGTCAGGACCCGCCGATGATTGTCATGAAATTCGGCGGCACCTCGGTCGAAGACGCGAGAGCCATCGACCGCGTAGCCCAGATCGTCAAAGACCGGGCGGATCAGAAGCCCGTGGTTGTGGTCAGTGCTATGGCCAAGGTCACCGACACTCTGCTGACCATGGCCAAGGCGGCCGGTGCCGGCGAACGCAAGACCGCCCTCAAGCTCTGCCGCTCGCTGCAAGAGCGTCACTACAACACTGCCAGCGAACTTCTGGGCACTGCCCTGTTCACGGAATTCCATTCCGAACTCGGCGCCGAATTCGAATCTCTCGACGAACTCCTGCGCGGCATCTCCGCCGTTGGCGAGATCACTCCCCGCACCACCGACCACGTCGCAGCTTTCGGCGAAATGCTCTCGAGCAAGATCGTCGCCGCGGCCTTCGCCGCCCGCGGAATGCATGGCGTCCACGTCGACTCTCGCGACGTTCTGGTCACCGACAGCGCCTACATGGCGGCGGTCCCGCAGTTTGATGAAACGAATGCGCGGCTACAGGAACGGGTGGCACCGCTTCTGGAGCAGGGAAAAATTCCTGTGATGGGCGGATTCATCGGCTCCAGTCGCGCTGGCATCACAACCACCATCGGCCGGGGCGGTTCCGACTTCTCCGCCGCCATCTTCGGCGCTGGCTTGAATGCCGATCGCATCGAGATCTGGACCGATGTTGACGGCATCCTCACCACCGATCCCCGCATTTGCCCCGACGCGCGCCGCATCAAGGTCATCAGCTTCGACGAAGCCGCCGAACTCGCCTATTTCGGCGCGAAGGTCCTGCACCCGGCCACGGTGCTGCCCGCGATCCAGAAGAACATTCCCGTTTACGTATTGAACTCGCGCAATCCCTCGTGCGAAGGGACCCGCATCACTACCCGCGCTCCGCACAGCAGGAACATCTTCAAAGCTATCGCTGCGAAAAAGCGCATTACGATCGTCGATGTCGCCGCGCCGCGCATGTTGCTGGCCCACGGATTCTTGCGTTCCATCTTCGAAGCCTTCGATCGCCACAAGGTCTCGATCGACGTCGTGTCCACATCTGAAGTTAGCGTCTCGCTTACCGTCGATTCCAATCAGGCCATTCCCGCGTTGGCCGCCGACCTGGCCAAACTCGCAGACGTCAAGTACGAGGGCCGCAAAGCCATCGTCTGCCTGGTGGGCGAAAATCTACGGGAAACGCCGGGCATAGCGGCCATCGTCTTCCGCGAACTGGCAGACAAGAAGATTCGGATGATTTCTCAGGGCGCCTCAGAAATCAATCTGACGTTCGTAATTGAAGAAGACGAAGTCCCCGACGTAATCCAACGTCTGCATAAGACCTTCTTCGCGGAGTTAGACGAGCAAACCTTCGCCTGAACCAACCTCGCGAAAGAAGAGAAAAAGACCCGGGGTGGGATGGCCCACGTCTCGCCTTCTCGCGAGACGTGGGAATTCTGATGTCGTAACCTACACCGACAGGAGCCGGTCAAAGAAACTGCGATACCGCTGCAACGCGACCCGCAAATCTTCCGTGGAAACGTTATCGCCGCGGTCCCATTGCTTCTCCAGTCCCGATCGCTCCTGCGCAAAGACTTCAGCCAGACGCTTCATCGCGGATGCAACTAGTCCGTCCGCCTGCTCCACCGCTTTTCTTGGCTCGTCCACAAAAGCAGTTTGAATTTCCTTCCATCGCATACGAAGCCCTTCCAACTCATCCCCGGGGAAAAGTTGCGAAGCACCTGTACCTGCACCCGCACCTGCGCCGGACGTCTGCGTGAAGCGTCCGCCTTCGAAATTCGCAGGCTGCTCGCTCGCCACGTCCCGGTTCTCAACGGTTCCCGTACTGACCGCTTGAGGACCCCGTCCTTCGCTTGTTACTCGTTTCGGCTGTGCCAGGTCGGCAGTTGTGATTTCCTCGTCCTCGAATTCGGGCTGATCTTTCCGCAATGGCGTTGCCATGGTTATGCTCCCTTTCTTTGAGGTTGACGTTCGTCCAGCAGTTCCTGAAACAGTGCGCGGTAATGCACCATGGCTTGCCGTAGGTCCTCGGTGCTTGCTCTTCCGGAGCTGTGCCGCAACGCAATGTCGTGCGCCGCGCGATAGTTCTCCACCACTACGGGATGATCCACCGAAATATCCGCAGCCCTTTGTTCGAATTCCCCGATCGGGTATCCCCGGGCCTGCATCACGTCGGTCACCAGGCTGTCGGCGACGGTTACGGCTCCACGCGGATCGTCTACAAACCGGGCTTGCACTTCGTTCCAACGCGTGGCAAAGCTGGAGCGATCAGCAGCCGTGAGCGGGCGGATCTTGAACTTCTCACGCCGGTCCTCGCGAAATGCCAGCACGCGTTCGGCTTTCCGCTCATCTCCTTCTTTCTTCACCACGCGGTCGTATTCGGGACCGAAACGCTCGCGCAGCTGGGCGCTGCGACGTTTCTTCATCGCTGCCCAGACGATGATCAGCACGGCGACCACCGCCAGTATGACGATGAGCATCACGACACGGTTCTGATCCATGCACCCTCCTTGGAATCGTGCGCCTATGGGATGCAAACGGATTCACTCCCAGTTGTCAAAAAGCACGTAGCCGCAGTTGTGGAAAACGCACGCCGCGACTCACTCAGGTATTTACCCCACGCCAGCAATCGACTTGATGGTTGCGTTACTCTGTCCAAGTGCAGTTCATGAAGGCGAGAGAACGATGAATCTTCTACTTCTGGGACGCGGCAAGACCGGCTCCGTGGTCGCCGACATCGCCGCCGAACGAAACCATCACACCCGGATTGCAGGCGCCAGTGAAAACGTCGGCTGTGCCTCGCTCTCGAGCGCCGGCATTCACGACATCGACTGCGTGATCGACTTCACGGCCCCGCATTGTGTCCTGGCCAACATTGAAGCCTGCATAAGGGCCGGCAAGAATATGGTGGTTGGAACCACGGGTTGGTACAACGATATCGATCACGTGCGCAAATTGGTCGAGCAACACCGCACCGGATTTGTCTATGCCGCCAATTTCTCGGTGGGAGTGAACCTCTTTCTAGATATCGTCCTGACGGCCGCGGCCGCCCTCCGTCACGACTACTCCGGACAAATCTTCGAACGCCATCACGCCAGCAAGAAAGACGCTCCCTCGGGCACGGCCATCGCCATTCAGCGTGTCATCCACCAGGCGGCTCCCAATCATGCCAACCTGGAAATCACGTCATTTCGCGAAGGGGATGTTGTCGGGTTCCATGAAGTGATTTTCGAATCCGTAGCCGACCGGATTTATCTCAGCCACGACGCTAAATCCCGCCGCGGCTTCGCCGAAGGCGCCGTCCGCGCCGCCGAATGGCTACTGGGGAAAAAGGGCTTTTACGACTTCAAGGACATATGGCGCGAACTATAGATAACTTATGTAGCGACAGCCGCCTCGGCTGTCGCGCCGGGCGCAACTAGACACTCGCCGTCGATTTCACTCCACGCCCAATCGCGCTATCTTATAGCTATGCAACTTCGCGGCTGTGGTACTGCCCTCGTCACTCCGTTTCATCAAGACGGTTCCATTGATGACGCAGCCTTGCGGAATTTCGTCTCCTGGCAAGTCGACTGCGGCATCGATTTTCTCGTCCCCTGCGGCACAACGGGCGAAACCCCCACGCTCACGCATGACGAATGGCTGCACGTCATCGACACCACGATTGAAGTCGTCGCCGGACGTGTCCCCATCGTCGCCGGAGCCACCTCCAACGCTACGCACGAGGCCATCGAAAAGGCGAAAGAACTTGCGGCCCGTCCCGGCGTGAACTACATCCTCACCGCGAATCCGTACTACAACAAGCCTACGCAGGAAGGCCAGTACCGCCACTTCCGCGCCATCGCCGAAGCCGTTCTAGATAAGCCGATCATCCTCTACAACGTTCCCGGACGCACCGCCGCCAATCTCGAACCCTCCACGCTCGCCCGCCTCGCCGAGATTCCCAACATCGTCGGCGTCAAAGAAGCCAGCGGCAGCATGACGCAAATCGCCGAGGCCATTGCCGCCGTGCCGGAAACATTCCTGGTCTTCTCGGGCGACGACGCAGTCACGCTCCCGGTGATCGCCCTGGGTGGCGTCGGCGTTGTCTCGGTCGCGTCCAATGAGATCCCGCACGAGATGGCGTCGCTCACTCGCGCCGCACTTGCTAACGACTGGACGACTGCCCGCGCGCTCAACCACAAATACCTGCCGCTGATGCAAGCCAACTTCATCGAGTCCAGCCCGCTGCCCGTCAAGGCGGTACTCGCAATGATGGGGAAGATTGAAGAGGTCTACCGCCTGCCGCTCGTTCCCATGCGCCGCGACATGCGCTCCAAACTACAAAGAGTTGCGACCGATGCAGGACTGGTCACGAAGACCGCCGGCCCTCCCACCGAAGCCGCCGAATTCTTCATCTACGAGAACTGGGCTGCGGGCCCGCGAAAAATCGTGCTGCACCGCGGCTCCTGCGGACAATGCAGTCACGGCAAAGGACGCCCTGCCGGCCACGACCAGAACCACGCCCGCTGGCACGGCCCGTACTCCACGCTATCCGAAGCCCGCGAAACCGCTCACGCCATGACCAACATACTGATCCGCAGCGAATGCAAGTGCGTGTAGAGAACCGCCCCTAACTGTCATCCCGACCGAAGCGAGCGAACGCGAGCGTAGTGGAAGTAACTGTCATCCCGACCGAAGCGAGCGAACGCGAGCGCAGTGGAGGGACCTTGCGTTATCTCGCTTTTGACAAATCCGCAATCACCAATCAACAATCATCCATTCATGCCGAACCTGAAAAGTTCCATCGAGCGCCTCGCCGCTCAGGGAGAAGTTGAGCACGATCCCGAGGCTCGCAAGACCTTCCTTGAATTCCGTGACCAACTCACGCAGGGCAAAATCCGCGCCGCCGAAAAAATCGAGGGACGCTGGACCGTCAACACCTGGGTCAAGCAAGGCATCCTGCTCGGTTTCCGACTCGGCGCACTTGCCGATATGACCGCGGGCCTCTCGTTCGTCGATAAAGACACATTCCCCGCCCGCCACTTCGCGATTGCCGACCGCGTCCGCGTTGTTCCGGGCGGATCGTCCGTGCGTGAGGGCGCGTATATCGCCCCATCGGTGATCTGCATGCCGCCCATGTTCATCAATGTAGGTGCCTACGTCGACGAAGGCACCATGGTCGACTCGCATGCTCTCGTGGGTTCTTGCGCCCAGATCGGAAAACGCGTCCACCTCAGCGCCGCCGCGCAAGTAGGAGGCGTCCTCGAGCCCATTAACGCCGCTCCCGTCATCATCGAAGATGACGTGCTGGTCGGCGGCAATTGCGGAATTTACGAAGGGACGCTGGTGCGCGCCCGCGCCGTCCTTGGCGCCGGCACTATCCTTACCCGCTCCACGCCCCTTTACGATCTGGTGAAAGAAGACGTCTACCGCGCCACGGCCGACACCCCGCTGGAAGTTCCCGAAAACGCCGTCGTTGTTCCCGGATCGCGCGCCGTTAAAAAAGAACGGGGCCCCTGGAGCCTTAATCTCTCGCTATACACGCCCGTCATCGTCAAGTACCGGGACGAAAAGACAGATAAAGCGATCGAACTGGAAGACTGGCTTCGTTAATAATCGCAGCACTCTCGCGGCACTTCCACTCAAGAAACTGCCATCATTGCCGATAGATCCCGTAGGCGGGCTTGTCTATGAGGTGCGTCTGCGCGTTGTTGATATTCGTGTGCTTCTCAAGCTGGGCAGGAAATGCTCAATCGAAGGAAACGGAATCGAAGATCCTGGCACTGGAACGCCTATGGGGAGAAGCCGCGCAATTGCGCGACATCAGGGCCTTGGATTCCATCTTCGATGATTCCATGGTCTACGTTCACGTCGACGGCAGATTAATGTCGAAAGCAGATGTTTTGTCGGACACAAAGTCAGCCAGCGCGGTAGAAATCGTGGTTGAGTCCTCCGTCGCTCATTCTTACGCAGACGTAGTCATCGTGACCGGACTCTTGCACCTGCGCGGGATGCAATCGGGCAAGCCCTACGATCAGCATGGCCGCTACCTGGACACATGGGTGCTCAAGGACAACCATTGGGTCTGCGTCTCCAGCATGACGACGCCCCTAAGAAAGTGACGGACACATAATGAGCGCGAGAATCGCTACGAGGGTCTATCTGCTGTTCACCTGGGTTTGCATCGCCGCCTCAATTCAAGCCTCAGGCCAAACCGATCGCGACGCCAATGTCATTGTCACTCTCAAGAGCCTGGAGCGGCTGAAATTCGAAGCGCTCGAGCACAGGGACACCGCCTCTCTCGAGGCTATCCTCGACGCGACCGCCATGTTGGTCGAGCACGATGGCACTCTGAAAAATAAAGCGGACTATCTAACCGACTTGCGCATTCATGATCTCGCTCCGCAGCAGATCATTCCTCAATGGACTACCGTAAGGGTTTTTGGAGGAACAGCAATCGTTGTGGGGATCTATGACGAAAAAGGGATTGAAAAGCATCGCCCATATCACAGACGCTGCCGCTTCATCGATACCTGGGCCTTCAAGAAGGGCACATGGGTTTGCATCGCGGCGACCGCCACGTCCACACTCAGCTAGCCACGCAGCTCACGCACTGGCGACCGCTTCATCCCAATTCCTCTCGGGCTTCTACCTCGATGACAAGAGTCCCGGCTCCATCTGCGGAAACCCGAATTTGGCCTAGACTGTGCACGACCGCGTCCGCCGCCGACAATTTTGCCGCCACATAAGTGCTCGACATCGCGATCACTTTCATGCCACCCACGCATGCCGACTCGATTCCCGCTGGAGCATCCTCGATCACCAGGCACTCGGTCGGAGGCACTCGCAACTTCTCGGCTCCGCGCAAATACGGCTCAGGATGCGGCTTCCCATTTTGCACGTCATCGGAAGTCACCAGCACTTCCGGGACCGGAAGCCCGCAATGTCTCAGGCGATTCTGCGCCAGCAGCCGCGATCCCGAGGTAACGACGCCCCAGCGTCCGTCCGGGATCATTTCCAACAACTCTTTTGCTCCCGGCATCACGGTAACGCCAGCCTGGTCGTGCGCTTCATGATTCTCGATTGCGGCGGCCTCGACCTCCGCGTTCAGATGCGGTGCCACCCGCCGTATGACTTCAATCGTCCGCACGCCGTGAGCGATCGCCATAATGGCATCGCCATCCACTCCCTTGCGCGCCGCCCACTCCCGCCATTCGCGGTCCACGGCTTTGGTGGAATCGCATAGAACTCCGTCGAGATCAAACAAGATTGCGGAACAGGAAAAACTTGGCATTTTCAATCTCTATCACAGCAAAATGAATGGAATGTCACTACGGACTTCAGGCTATCGCAATCCCATGCGAAAAGGACTTCAGTTCGCTTGGGCAGAAAGCTTGATTTGCGCCTCCAGCGTACGCTGGCGCATCTGCTCTTCCCGCAATGCCAAATGCCGGACTCGAAAATGCTGCCGCGCCCGCTCTCCCCACGCACGCACAAACCAGTAATTCAGGCCCGCGCCGATAGCCGAACTCGCCAGCGGAATCAGCCGCCCCGCCCACTTCTCCACCATCTCGGTGCTGGCTCTCGCAGCAATCCTTTGGATGACCTTGGGCACGAACTTGTTGATCACTTCCTTTTCCAGCACCTCGCGGCTGATGTCCACTCCGGCAGCGCTCGCGGCCGCAATCCATAACTCCGCCATTTCATCGTCGGTGTTGAATTCGAATCCGTACACCAGGCTTAACTTCTGGATCGTGCGCATGGTGATCGCCGATAAAACCCCGAGGTCGGGCACAAGGGTAATCAAACCTCCGAGCCCGAATCCCGCACCCTCGACCGCCGCCAGTTTCATCCCGCTGCGAATAATCGAATCCGCCACCACGTCCAACTCGCCCACATCCAGCGAAAACACGCCATGATATCCGCTGATCGGCAGGCGATAGCCCGCCCGCAACTGCCACAAGAATTTTCCCGGATCGACCCGCACGTGGGAATAGGCGCGCGTCAATCCTTTCACCAGCGCTCCTTCCACGCGCTGCCGCAACCACGACTTCTGCCGTTCTGCCATTCCTTTCACCATACCGCACCAGTCCGCAGAACGCCATCCGGTACCTTTCTATGGTGACCATGCTCACGCCTCGATGCTCACATCTCACCGCTCATCGCTCGCTGTGCTAGCATTCTTCTTACTCGATGCCAACTGGAAAACTGCAAGTCATCCCTCTCGGCGGACTCGGCGAATTCGGCATGAACTGCATGGCCGTCCGCTGGGGTGACGACATCATCGTCATCGACGCCGGCCTCATGTTCCCCGAAGCCGAACTTCTCGGCGTCGATATCGTCGTTCCCGATATCACTTACCTCACCGAAAATCGCTCCCGCATTCGCGGCATCATCCTTACGCACGGGCACGAAGATCACATCGGCGCGCTTCCCTGGATCCTTTCCGAACTCAACGTCCCGGTATGGGGCACCGAGTTCACGCTTGCTTATGTGGAGGACAAACTCGACGAGCATGGCCTGCTCGACGACGCCGACCTCCGCGAGATGCGGCCCAACGAGCGCTTCAAGGCGGGAGCTTTCACCATCCATCCCATCCAGGTCACGCACAGCCTGGTTGACTGTGTTGCGCTCGCGATCCATTCTCCGCTTGGGGTCATCATTCACACCGGAGACTTCAAAGTCGATCCCACCCCGACCGACAATCGTCTCTTCGATCTGCACACCTTCGCCGAATACGGCAAGACGGGCGTACTCGCGCTCTTTCAGGATTCCACCAACGTCGAGCGCAAGGGATATACGCCAAGCGAGCGCGCCGTCCGCCGCAAGTTCGACGAAGTTTTCGCTCACACCAAGCGGCGCCTGTTTATCTCCTGCTTCTCCAGTTCCATTCATCGCATCAAGCTCGCCGTCGAACTCGCCCGCGATCACGGGCGCAAAATCGCCTTCATCGGCCGCTCCATGAACAACTCGGCCGAGATCGCAGAAGACCTCGGCTACATCGAAGTGCCCGAAGGCCTGGTGATCAACCCCGGTGAGATGAAGAATTTCGCCCCGGAGAAAGTCTGCGTGCTGATCAGCGGCACCCAAGGCGAGCCCATGTCCGCCCTGAGCCGCGCCGCGGTCGACAACCATAAGCACGCCAAGATCGAAAAGGGCGATACCGTCGTGCTCTCCAGCCGGATCATCCCCGGCAACGAGAAGACCATCTACCGCATGATCGATCACCTTTTCCGCCGCGAGGCCCACGTCATCTACGAAGACGGCACCAGCCCGCCGGTTCACGTCTCGGGACACGCCAGCCAGGAGGAACTCAAGCTCATCATCAACCTGGTCAAGCCCCGCTATTTCATTCCCGTCCATGGCGAATACCGCCAACTGAAGTTGCATGCCGAGATGGCCGCCGCGATGCACGGCTCCGTCGGCAAAGTCATGCTGATTGAGAGCGGCGACGTTCTCGAATTCGACGAACTCGGCGCCCGCAAAACCGCCAAGGTCAAAGTGGGACGCATCTGCATCGACTCCGGCAATCGCACCGACGTGGTCGAAGACTTGATCATCAAAGACCGCCGGCACATCAGCGAAGACGGCATCGTCCTGCCAATAATCGCAATCAATAAGCTGTCCGGCGAAGTCGAGTCCGCCCCGGAAATAGTCACTCGCGGCTTCAACATCGGCGAAGACGGATTCATGGAAGGCGCCAAGCGCATGGTGGAAGACACCCTGGCGCACTCCAGCGAGGAAGAAAAGGCTGATTACGGCGTAATCAAGGAAAAAATCCGCGCCGACCTTAAGCGCTACATCAACAAGCAAACCCAAAAGCGCCCGCTGATCATGCCGGTAATCCTCGAGATCTGAGCGATGCGGAGCTAACTCGGGGAAGACAGCCTTGAATCAGAATCGGAAACAAGTGGAGTGCTGCGAGCACGGAAGCAGGTATGCGACTTTCGTGTGCCAGCACCTCCTTCGCGGCAAAGGTTTAGGATTCATCACAGGCTACCCGAATGACGATGGCGATTCTGAAGAGCCGTGCGCATGGTGCAATGCCTGCGAAGGGATTCGTCAGGAACAAAACGGATGGAACGATATATCCGAGGCCGCAGCCGGAGTCACGATGATCTGCGATGCTTGCTTCGAAGCCTCGCGCGTTAGAAACCAGACCTAAAGAGATAGAGGGTAGAAGTCCGCCCCATTGACTGAGTGGATCACTTCGCTAGAGGGTTCACCCACCGCAATCCAGGAAACCTCGCGAAATCCCGATCCGAAGAATATAAAATTGCGCCATTTTCAACTGTCAACGCAGCGATCTGCGCGTCGCTAACCAAAGGACCGAAGGCTTTCCCGGCAAGCATGGATTCCCGCAACACTCGCCAGTGGTTTTCTCCCGGAGAAACAATTCGCACATTGGGCTGAGCAAGCCAGTTTTCTACTTCCTGCACGGCTTCATCCGCTGATCGCGCTCCGGGAAGCCTCGGATTCGTGCTGATCCGGAGGAAGGCGGCGATGGTTTGCCAAGGCAGACCAACCGTCTCAGCGCCAGAAAACAAATTCTCGACAGTATCCTTGGCCTTCTCATACTCAGGCGATGCGGTCGAGTAGCTGTAGAACAGGATATTCGCGTCAAGAATAATCACCGATGGAAAGGCCCTTCCAGAAACTCGATCAGTTCCTCAACATTGTCGAAGCTCTGCCCGGCAGGTGGCTGTAAATTCCAGGGCTTCACTTTGAACGGCTTCCGCGCTGGCTGTTTTGGGGCCGTGAGGCCCGCCTTAATGGCGCGGTTCACCACCTGCTTGAGCGACTCCCCCGTCCTGCGCAGTTCCTTGCGGATCAATGCTGCCGCATCATCGTCGATGGTGAGGGTAGTTCGCACATCATGATGCTATCATCTTAGACATCATGATGTCAAACTCCGAAGCCTCCGTCTGAGTTATCCTAAGTTTCCGGAATTCAGACATGATTACCCTTTCCGACCTCTACTCCGCCCAGTCTCGCCTACTAGGCGTCACTGTCCACACAACCCTCATCGGTCTACCTCAGTCCATGTGGGGACAGCCGCCCCCGGCTGTCCGGGCGGGTGCAGCCCGCCTCCTCCTCAAGCCGGAGAACCAACAACCTATCGGCGCCTTCAAACTGCGCGGAGCCTACAACAAGATCGCCTCGCTCCCCGGCGACGAGCGCCAGCGGGGCGTCATCTCTTACTCCAGCGGCAACCACGCCCAGGGTGTCGCCTGGGCTGCCCGTGCCCTCAAGGTGAAGTCGGTCATCGTCATGCCCAACAACGCTCCGCAAATCAAGCGCGACGCCACCGCGAAACTCGGTGCCGAGATTGTGCTTGTAGGCCCGGGTTCGGACGAACGCAAAGCCAAAGCCGAAGAACTCGCGGCTCGTCACCGATATGCCATCGTCCCGCCCTACAACGACGAAAAAATCATTGCCGGCCAGGGCACCATAGGACTGGAAATCCTGGCAGACCTCCCCGAGGTCGAAACCGTTCTCTCCCCAGTCGGCGGCGGAGGCCTCATCTCCGGCGTAGCCGCAGCTATTAAGCTCAGCAACCCCAAAGTCAAAATCATTGGCGTGGAACCCGAACTCGCAGCCGACGCTGAAGCCAGTTTCCGCCAGGGAAAGGTAGTCCAATTCCCTGCCGAACAAGTCTCCCGCACCATAGCTGACGGCCTTCGCACACAAAGCATCGGCGACATCAATTTCGACCACATCCGCGCCTTCGTCGACGACATCATCACTGTGTCCGAGGATGAAATCCGGGCAGCGATGAAACTTCTCGCGCAGAATCCCGAGACCGTGGCCGAACCAAGCGGTGCAGTAGCTACCGCAGGGTTCCTCTTCCATGCAGATCAACTTCCCAAGACAAACGTAAACGTAGCCATCATTTCAGGAGGCAATATCGAACCGGAAATGCTGCAAGATCTCCGTTCGTCTTAGCGCTCTTGCGCACTCTTGGAGTGACTTACGGTAGGCTGTTGATGATTGCTTCGAAAAAAGAGATGACCATCCGAATGATCAAATTCCTGCTGACCGCCTCTCTGCTCCTGGCCGCATCCCAAGCCCAGAACTCACCACTCGCCGACAATCCCACCTACCGTCAGGACTGCGCCAAGTGTCACGGTAAATCCGCCGAAGGACGCTTCATGGCCGGGCCATCTCTGGTTTCCGAAAAAACAACCAGCCTGCCCGTGGAACAACTTCGCACCGTCATCACCAACGGCCGCCACCGCATGCCCAAATTCGCCGACAAATTGACTCCTCAGGAAATCGACACCCTCGTGAACCAGATTAAGCAGGTAAAGAAACAGTAACGTCGGCACTTCGCGCGCTATCGCGCGGGCATCTCTCCTCCACCCCGAAACATCAAACGGTCGGAACGGATCTCCAAGCCCCCTCATCTTGACTTCAACCTTAAAACCAGCCATCCTGAAATCACCGAGGAATCCAAGCATGCGGGAGAGCAGCATTAACTCTCTTGTTTTGATGATTTTTCCCACCGCCAGCCACCAACTACAACTTTCCCCGATGAAGTCCGCCTTCCTTTCGCTGACCCTCGGAATTGCAGCCGTGTTCTTCACGACGCTCGCCTCCGCCCAAGCCAATCGCGGAACTCTCGTCCACGAAGAAAGCATTCGCGTCTCGCCCGCTTCTGACGCGGCCAAACTGGGCACAGCCGGGCGCGGACATGAACTCGTCATCATCGATACCAGTCGCGACTGGGTTCACGTCGAAGCCATCCTCCGAGAGCCCCGCAAAGATGCCGACGAAGATGATCCCGAATCCGAGGGCAAAACTATCACCGGATGGGTCCTAAGCAAAGCCCTGGTCGGCACGAACACTCCCAACGGAGACAAGATCGTATTTGGGGAAGCCGTCGATTCCGAGGATCAGGCCAGCCGCCGCCGTGGACGCCGCGATGCCGCCCGGGACGCCATGCGCCTTTACTATCGCGTTTACGACCTGTTCCCCAGTTCGCCGTTGGCAGCCGAAGGCCTTTACCGCGCCGCCGACATCCGCTGGCAGGTCGAACGTTCCGATGTTATGACCCGCCCTTCCGCCCGCGAACGCGAAGCCTACATGCGCGGTCAAATTGACGAAGAATGGATGAAGCTGGTCATCAAGAAATTCCCCGGCACAAAATGGGCCGATCTCGCCGCCTTCCACCTGATCGAAAACAAACTTTGCGGAGATTGGCAGGGAGCCTCGAAGTGCCCCGAAAAAGAAGCCGACCTCTACGAGAAGTACGTAAAAGATCATCCCCAGTCGCCGTCTGCAGCCGAGGCGCTGTACCAGGCCGCATGGCGCTACGCCGCGCTCATTGAGATCTACAAGACCGAAGCCAACGGCAAGAAGACCGAAGAATCGAAAAATCGCGCCCTATCATCAGCGCAAAAAATAGTCAGCCAATATCCGCAAAGCGACTGGTCCTCGCGCGCCCAGACTCTCATCTTCGATGTCCAACAAGCCGTTCCCACCTGGGGCAACGCCACCGACTAATTTTTTCGCCCGATCCTGAACCGCGGCAAAGCCGCGGTGAGGGACCGTACGGCGGCATCCAGCAAAAGTGCAGCAGAAAAGGTCACTCAAACCCAGAAGTCAAATCGACCGCGCGCGTTTCGGTCACGCGCCCCCTTTACTTCTGTAGTTCCAACCCCACCGCAGCCGAAGCATCTCTCACATCAACAACCCATTAACCAAACCAGTCCGAAACTCTGCCATACTGTGCATTCTTCCCGGAGGACAATTGAACGACTACCTGCTCTCCTTGATCCTGGGCATCGTCGAAGGCCTGACTGAGTTCCTGCCCGTCAGTTCAACGGCGCACCTGCGCCTGTCGGAAGCGTTGCTACACATCAGCCTCTCGGACGGCTACTGGAAGATGTTTTCCATCGTCATTCAACTGGGCGCGATCCTCTGCCTTCCCGTCTATTTCTGGGGACGCATCATGAAGTTCCTCTCCACTTTCCCGCAAGGTGAAAGCGGCAATCGCACCGCGCTCACGCATCCACTCGGCCTGACGACCGTCGCCTTCCTGTGCACCGCCATCCCCTCATTCCTGCTGACCAAGGTGATTGGCAAGCACCTCGAGAACCTCACCATCATGGGATGGTCCTTGCTCATTGGCGGCATCGTCATGTGGATCGTGGACGCTATGCACGCCAAAGCCGAAGCGGCAGGACCCGTCGCCGGCAGCAGCATTCGCACCTGGAAGATGGAAGAGATGAGCCTGGGACAATCCATCTGGATCGGCCTCTGTCAGATCTTGTCGGCCGTCTTCCCCGGAACCTCGCGCTCCATGTCGACGATCGCCGCCGGACAACTGGCCGGGATGTCGCGCGCCGCCGCCCTGGAATTCTCCTTCTTCGTCTCCATCCCCACCATGGCGGCCGCAACGCTATACACGCTCTACAAATCGCTCCGCGGCAAGGGTGAGAATCCTATCGGCGTTGCCCAGATCGACCCTCACGGCTGGGTGGTGCTCGCAATCGGTTTCGTAGTTTCGTTCCTCGTCGCCTATGCCTCGGTTGCCTGGTTCATGGCCTATGTCCGCAAGCGCGGCTTCGCCCCCTTCGCCGCGTATCGGATCATAGTAGGCGCGCTAGTCCTGATTTTTGCCGCGAAGCTGGCGTGAACTGGGTGCCCTACCCTAGTCGCGTTTTGTGCGACAGGGTGGGGATTTTGATCTCCGCGAGCAAAACGCGCAACCGCCCACCACAAACGAATCTCGCAGGAAACCACCTCAACACTCCTGCGCATTTCTCTCATTGTCGGAAATCCAGCTTCCTGTGATAATGGAAACGCTCTGGCCGATTACGGCACCGGTATTCGTGTCCCGGTGTGAATCCGGCCTTCATGGATTATCTGGCAACCGTATTTGTGCCCACGGCCAACCGCCGGCTCAATGAGTTGGTGGGATTCCTGCTGTGTGTCTCCGCGCTCCTCCTTTTCCTCGCGCTCGTCTCCTATTCCCCTCTCGATCCTTCGTGGAATAGCGCGTCGGTTCTTACCGGATCCCACGCAGCCCGTAACTGGATCGGCGTAGTCGGCGCGTATGGCTCTGACGCTCTGCTGCAGTTCTTCGGGGTCGGTGCATTTCTCCTGACCATCTTCCCCGCCACTCTTGGCGTTCGCTGGTTCCGGTCCAGCAAGATCCAATCTCCGCTGGCCAAGAGCCTGGGCGGAATCTGGCTCATGATGTTCGTGCCCGCTCTTCTCGCACTTCTCCCCGGACACCTCCGCTGGCTGCACGTAATTCCGATCGAAGGCCTCCTCGGACGCGTCGTCGGCGACTTCATGATTCATTACTTGAACGTCGTCGGCGCTTACATCGTCTGCGGCACCGTGCTTGCGGTAGCCCTCTACCTCTCGACCGCATTCTCGTTCTCATCCATTCAGCTCTGGGCTCCAACGCGTTTTGCTTTCGTCACCGCGCTTTGGAACCGCTATCAGGATTGGCAGCAAGAGCGAGCCAAGAAACGCCAGCAGAAGGAACTCGAGCAGCGCCGCATCTCCAAGCCAATCGTAAAGACGCAGCTCATTCCGTCGCGCCCGGCTTCACAAACCGCCGTCGTCGAGCCTCCGCGCCGCACCGGCATCGAGCGCATGCTGGAGGAGGAAGTTCCTCCCGCAACCAAGTCGGCGAACGGAGGAATTCTGGATCCCCTGCCGGAGCCTGTCGCAGACGTCATCTCCGATCCCCAAGTCACCGAGCGCGCCGACAGCGGACACAAAGCCAAGACCACCATGCCGCGCATCGCCGGAGGCTACAAGCTTCCGTCAAGCAGCCTCCTGCAGCGCCCCGACGAGCAGCAGGCCGTGGACGCCGATGAACTCAAGCAACTGGCGGTGGTGCTCACCGAAAAGTATGCCGAGTTTGAAGTGCACGGCCAGATCACGCAAATCAATCCCGGCCCGGTCGTCACCACTTTCGAGTTCAAACCCGAAGCCGGCATCAAGTACAGCCGCGTCACCAATCTCTCCGACGATCTTTGTTTGGCCCTCAAGGCCGAAAGCATCCTGATCGAGCGCATGCCGGGCAAAAGCACCGTGGGAATTCAGGTGCCGAACCGCCAGCGGGAAATCATCTGGCTTCGCGAGAACATCGAGTCGCAGGAGTTCATGGGCTCGAAGTCAAAGCTCACCATGGCGATGGGCAAAGACATCAACGGCCGCATCGTCACCGCCGACCTCGCGGGCATGCCGCACCTGCTGATCGCCGGATCTACCGGCGCGGGCAAGAGCGTCGCCATCAACGCCATGATCATGTCGATCCTCTACAAGGCAACGCCTGATCAAGTGCGCCTTATCCTGGTCGACCCCAAGCGCCTCGAACTCGGCAACTATGAAGGCGTTCCCCACCTCTACACGCCTATCATCACCGAGCCCAAACTGGCCGCCAACGCGCTGCGCAACGCCGTGCGCGAAATGGAGCGCCGCCTGAAGCTCCTCGCCGCCAAAGGCGTGCGCAACATCGACCAGTACAACAAGCTTTTCGATCAGGGAGACACACCCAGCCTCTTCGGCGAAGACTCCGAAGAGAAGCCCATCCCCTACATCGTTATCATCATCGACGAGTTGGCCGACCTGATGATGCTCGATTCCTCCAACGTTGAAGAATCGATCACGCGCCTGGCGCAGATGGCCCGCGCCGTCGGCATTCACCTCGTTCTTGCAACCCAGCGCCCCTCAGTCGATGTAATTACGGGGCTCATTAAGGCGAATTTCCCCGCGCGCGTCTCGTTCCGCGTAGCTACGAAAGTCGATTCGCGCACCATTCTCGACGCGAACGGCGCCGAGGCCCTACTCGGCAAGGGCGACATGCTGTACCTGCCTTCAGGTTCGGCACGTGTACATCGATTGCACGCCGCATTCGTCACGGAAAAGGAAATCGCAGCCGTCGTCGAATTCTGGAAGTCACAAGCCTTGGCGGAGTATCAGCAGGCGTTCCTGGAAGCTCCCAAGGACGAACGTGAAGCCTCAGCCGGCGGAAGCGGTAGCGAGTCGGGCGAAGCCGGCGAGGTTGAGAACGATCCCATGTACAACGATGCCGTCAGGCTGGTCGTGGAATTCGGCAAGGCCTCCACTTCCCTGCTTCAGCGCCGCTTGCGCATCGGCTACGGACGCGCAGCGCACCTTATCGACCTGATGGAGCAGGATGGAATCGTAGGCGCCGCTGATGGCCCGAAACCACGCGAAGTCCTCAAGCGTCCCGACTGGATTTCAGAAATAGAAGAATCAATGCGCTAAATCGCACAAGCAACCCAGCCTAAAACCCTACTGACCGAAAACGATGTCATCCTTCACCGCGGCAAAGCCGCGGTGAAGGACCGTACGACGGCCAGCACCACCAGTGCAGCAAAAAAGACAACCACAACTGCTGTAATCAAGCCTAACCGCGATGCTGTGAACTAAGCGTGATGTCATCAACTAACCGCGATGTCATCCTTCACCGCGGCAAAGCCGCGGTGAAGGACCGTACGACGGCCAGCATCACCAGCGCAGCAAAAAAGAGAACCACAACTGCAGTAACCAAGCCTAACCGCGATGCTGTGAACTAAGCGTGATGTCATCAAGTAACCGCGATGTCATCCTGAACCGCGGCAAAGCCGCGGTGAAGGACCGTACGACGGCCAGCATCACCAGTGCAGCCAAAAAGACAACCACAACTGCTGTAACCAATCGAGACCGCCCAACTCAATCCAACCCGGCCCAGTCCAGCACGCGCTCTTTCATTCGCCGATACCACTCCGGCAGCCAACTCTTGTATCGCAGCAACACCGTTGCCCGGACACTTTTCGCCGTCTTCGGCGCGAACCGGTTGTTGAACACGAGGTAGTAAATCCCCGCTCCCGGAGGGATATCCGCCTGCACGGTCCCGTGCGCGACATTGCCGCTGTCGTACAGGCTCGTGGCGCCGTATCCGTTCTGCCAAATGGTGAAAGCAGCGTCGCTGAGCACGGTCACCTGGATCTGGTTGTCGGTCTCCGGCGCAGCAGCCTTCGACTTGCCCTTTGCTTCTGGCACATCCGCGGCAGAAGTGAACTCCCCCACCACCGCGACATTCACCGATCCTTCCGGCAGTGAGAACTTGTAATAGCGGAAGCTATGTGCGGCGACCGAAAATTGGGAATCCAGCACGATCTCATCATGCTTCCATCCCACCATCTCCTGGATGTCCTGGGCCGCGCTGCTATCGCTGGTTGCAACCCAGGCCAACGCGGTCACGAACAACAACAGGAGCAGCAATAACGTAAGCCGCCGTCGCGACTTGCGCCGCCGCGGAGGAGCCGCCGGAGGCAGCACTTCCACGTGATCGGAATCTTCCGCCACCACGCTCACCGGCTTGCCGCACTTCAGGCAAAAGCGAGCGCCATCGGGCAAGCTGGCTCCGCAGCGGCTGCATCCAAGAATTACCTGGCTAGGCGGTGAACTTCCTTGGGCACTCATGACGAATGGCGGCACCAATTCGGACAACTTACAACTGGGACTCGGGAGAAGTAGGGACCCAATGAGACAAATGCCAGCCGATAATAGCACAGCTTTATAAGCAAGTCGTTTGCCTATTCGTAGCTTGCGTAAGTACCTGTCGCCTTCATCCCGCCTGCCGTCATAGCGGAGCCAACCAGTATTTAGTAGAATCGCGCCGAACCTGAAGAACCCCTTCAGCGCAGATGGAAGTTCTCTTTTACATCGGGATCGCTGGATTCATCCTGTTCGGTCCCTGGGTGCTGGTCTGGTGGACCAACTCCCGACGCAAGCACGAGCGACGGGAAGATCAGTTGCGCTGGGCCGACCTCGCCGGACGCGTATCGCAACTCGAGCGTGATTTAAGACACCTGCGCGAGAACGCTGCAGCGCCAACTCCACTCCAACAACCCGCACCGAAGCCACAGGCGGCCGACGCTGTCTCGGCGCCTGAGCCGGCTCCACGTATTCAGGTACCGCCCACACCAGCCCAGACCACAGCCGAAGCTTGGGTCACACGACGCGCAGAGCCTCCGCCAGCAAAGCCGAGCCTTCAGAGCGTTCCAACTCCGCCGCCCCAGACGCCACCATCTTTTTCATCGCCTCACATCGAACCGTCGCTCTTTGACCGCTTCAAATCTTCTCTCGACATCGAAGAGATGCTCGGAACCGACTGGCTGAACAAGCTAGGCATCATCCTGCTGGTGCTCGGTGTTGCTTTCTTCCTCGCCTACCAACTCAGGACGATGGGACCGGCAGGCAAGGTGCTCGTGGGACTCGTCACCGGGGGAGTGTTGCTCGGCGCCGGCATCTGGATCGAGCGCCGCGATCGTTACCGCATCCTCGCTCGTGCCGGGATCGGCGGTGGATGGGCGCTGCTGTTCTTCACCACCTACGCGATGTATCACGTTCCCGCGGCGCAGGTGCTGCAATCGCAGGTTACGGATCTGCTCCTGATGCTCGTGGTCGCGGCCGCGATGGTCGCGCACACTCTGCGCTACCGCTCGCAGGTAGTCACCGGCCTCGCATTCCTGCTCGCGTTTCTAACCGTCACCATCAGCCACTCGAACGTCTACAGTCTCACTGCCGGAGCAGTCTTGGCCGCCGCGCTGGTGTTCATCGTCTGGCGCATGCAGTGGTTCGAACTCGAAGTCTTCGGGATCCTCGCCAGCTACCTCAATCATTACCTCTGGTTGCGTCCGATCATCGAACCGATGCACGGCAAGCATCACCCGTTTCCGGAGTTCGCCGCGAGCGCTGGCATCCTCGTACTGTACTGGTTGATCTACCGCCTTTCTTACGTCTTCCGATCCCCTCGCGCCGCAGGTCAAGAACGCATCTCCACCGCCGCCGCGCTCCTCAATACCTCCCTATTGCTGGTGCTCCTGAAGTACCAGTCCGCCCATCCGGAGTGGGCATTCTGGGCACTGCTTGGGATCGGCGCGCTGGAAACGATCTTCGGACAAATCTCCGCCAGCCGTCACCGTCGTACGCCGGTCATCGTTCTAAGCACCCTGGGCGTGGTCCTGCTCATCGCGGCTTTCCCCTTCAGGTATTCCGGCGCGCGCTTGTCCGTGCTATGGCTCGCCGATGCCGAAGCGCTGCTGCTGATCGGCGTCTGGACAAAGGAAGTCATCTTCCGCCGCTTGGGCATGATCGCTTCTGTTCTCGTTGCCGGGCAGATGATCTCCTATGACGCCGCCGCGATTTTCGGACGCCGCATGGACGACGCCGATCTCCGCCCCAATTTCGCGCTCGCCGTCTTGTTCGTAGTCGCAGCCGCCATCTTCTACGCCAACGCCCATTGGGTCCTGCGCAACTGGTCGTCTCTGTTCTCAACCGAGTTCGATCAGCGTGTCATGCAGCGTCTCTCCTACGCCGGCATGGTCATGATGCTCTTCGCCGCCTGGATCGCCTTTCCACAGTCATGGTGCGCGGTCTTCTGGTCGGCGTTAGCATTCACATTAGCCATAGCCGCTCAGCGTCTGGATGCCCCGTCGTTGCGCTACCAGGCAACGTTTGTGGCGGCCCTCTCGCTGCTGCGCGCCTTGAGCATCAACCTCGAAGAGACCGGCCAATTCCACGGCATCACCCTTCGCCTGATAACCATTTCCGCGGTCTCAGCCCTGCTCTACGCAACCTCCCGCTGGAGCCCGACCGAGAGCGCGACATCGTTCGACCGCATAGCGAGCGAGAGCTATACCTGGGCCGGGTCTTTGTTGCTTACGCTTCTGGCTTGGTACGAATTGCGCCCGGTAGGGGTGGCCGATGCATGGGTCGTCGGCGCGCTGGTCCTGCTGGAATTGGGTGTCAGACGAAAATCGCTGGGCCTGCGCTTGCAGGCGTATGCGGCGTTGTCAGCGAGCTTCCTGCGCATATTCTTCGTGAACCTGAATGCGGATGGTTTACCCGGACAAATCACCCCGCGTTTCTACTCGGTAGTTCCCATCGCGCTCGCCCTCTACTACGTCTATTGGCACCTGCAATCGGCCGACGCCGAACTCAGCCGCATCGATCGCAAGTTCAAAGCCGCGCAAGTCTCCTGCTGGCTGGGTACGATCACGGCGGGCGCGCTCATACGCTTCGAATTAGAGCCCGACTGGGTCGCAGCAGCATGGGCAGCGCTGGCATTCGCCCTGCTCGCCATCGCATGGCGCGGCGGACGAAGCATTTTTCTGCGTCAATCCCTACTGGTCGTCTTCGGCGTTCTCTTCCGCACCGTGCTTCACAATTTCTATGAGCGCAGCTATTTCCCCGCTCCCTTCTGGGAGAGTCGCTGGATCACCGCCGGAGCCGCCATCGCTCTCCTGGTTGCCGCCCTGCCCCTCGCGTTCCAGCTAAGAAGCGAGGACGAGCCCACGGCCGACAACGGACTGGTACGCATGCTCCAGGCTGTCGGAAGCCGTCCGGAGCAACTCGTTTTCTTCGTCGCGCTGGGACTGCTTACGGTGCTACTCGGTCTCGAGATGCGCCACGGCATGGTCACGCTCTCCTGGGGCATAGAAGGCCTTGCCGTGTTCCTGCTGGCGCTGCGCGCCGGCGAACGCAGCTTCCGCCTGAGCGGCCTCGGACTTCTGCTGCTCTGCGTCGGCAAAATCCTGGTCGATGACGTCTGGCGCCTGAATCCCCGCGACCGTTACCTGACATTCATCGTGCTGGGCGCGGCGCTGCTTCTGGTTTCGTTCCTGTACACGCGCAATCGGGAGGCCCTGCGGCGATACCTATGACGCGCTGGATTCTACTCATCGTCACCTTAACCCTCGCCATCGCAGCCGTGGTCGTGAGCGAGCGCCAGAAAGTGGACGCTCCCGCCAGTCCCGCCGCCCTGCTCTACCTCGTCGCCGACACCGAGCGAGAACTCACTCGCATGCCCGTACACTTCGCGCGCATGTCCGACGCAGACGAAATTCGCATTGGCGACGAGATCGCAAGTTCCTACGGAACGCCCAGCCGGGACGACAGCAACAAAGCCGAGGTGCAGACGGTCGAGCGCTACCTGGATCGTGTCGGTCAACAGCTTGCCAACCACGCCCATCGCCGCCTTCCCTACCGCTTCCACTACATTCCCAGCCAGTTCATGATCAATGCCTTCGCGCTGCCCGGAGGTCACGTCTACGTCGGCGCCGGCCTGCTCTCGCTGATGGACAGTGAAGATGAACTGGCCGCGGTACTCGGCCACGAGATCGAGCACATCGATCACTATCACTGCGCCGAACGCGCCCAACAGGAGCAAGCCTTGCGCCGGATTCCTTTAGGCGGTCT
>Ga0335069_10002820_pt1 | contig 26574 bp, 32 predicted proteins | sample Lox_Sample_11_FD_206714 | JGI IMG/M metagenome (GOLD analysis project Ga0335069, IMG submission 206714) | Soil microbial communities from Loxahatchee National Wildlife Refuge, Florida, United States - Lox_Sample_1.1 | ecosystem: Environmental > Terrestrial > Soil > Wetlands | place: USA...
AGGAAATCGGCGGCTGATGTCAACGTCAAACAGAACGGTACACGACGAATGAGCACGACAGCAGGCGCGGCGCGGTGCCGCATTGGGATCGATGTCGGCGGGACCTTCACGGATTGCGTCCTGTTCAACGCCGGCAGCGGCACGCTCACCTATTTCAAGGAGCCGAGCGTGCCTTCCGATCCGTCGAAGGCAGTCGAGCGCGGCATCCGCGGGCTTTTGGAACGGGCCGGTGTCGCCCCGAAGGACGTCGACCTGATCGTCCACGGCACGACCTTGCCGGTGAACGCGGTCATCCAGCGGCGAGGCGCCAAGGTCGGACTGGTCGTGTCGCGCGGTAACCGCGATGTGCTCGAGATCGGCCGCTGCCATATGCCCAACCCCTATGATTTCACGGCCGAGCGCGAGGAGCCGCTGGTGCCGCGCGATCTGGTGTTCGAGACCAGCGCGCGCGTCACAGCCAACGGCCGGGCTCTGGCGACGGCGGACGATGGCGAGATCGCCCAGATCGCGAAGAAGATCAAGGATGAGAAGCTGTCCGCCGTGGCGGTCATGCTGCTGCATTCCTATCGCTTCCCGGAGGAGGAGCGGAAGGTCGCAAGCGGCCTGCGCAAGCACCTGAACGGAACCCTGGTGACGGAGTCCGCGGAGATCTGGCCGGAGCGCCGGGAGTATGAGCGGGCGCTCGTCGCGGTCATGAACGCCTATATCCATCCGCTGATGGACGAGTATCTGCGCCTGCTGGTGGAGCGCGTGGCGGCGACGGGTGTGAAGGCGCCGATCTACATCACGGCCTCGAACGGCGGCAGCCTCAGCCTCGCCACCGCCCGCAAGCGCCCGATCGATACCATGCTGTCAGGACCGGCCTCGGGGGTGAATGCGGCATCGCGGGTCGCGGCCGCGGCCGATCGCAAGCGCCTGATCACCTTCGACATGGGCGGCACGAGCAGCGACATCGCCCTGTCGAAGGCGGGCGAGCCGGAATACGCGACGCGCACGCATATCGGCGACTTCCCGCTCGTCCTGCCGGTTGTCAATGTCGTGTCGATCGGTGCCGGCGGCGGCTCGATCGTGTGGGTGGACCGCCAGGGCGTGCTGAAGGTCGGGCCGCACAGCGCCGGCGCCGATCCGGGGCCCGTGTGCTACAAGCGCGGCGGCGCCGAGCCGACGGTCACCGACTGCTACCTGATGGTCGGCTGCATCGACCCGAACCATTTCCTCGGCGGCCGCATGAAGCTCGACCGCGAGCTCGCGCGGGCCGCGCTCGAGAAGATCGCCGATCGTCTGGGGATCAAGGGAGAGGACAGGGCGGTCAAGGTGGCGGAATCCGCCCTGCGCGTGGCCACCGCCGTGATGGCAACCGAGCTGCAAAAGAACCTGGCCCGCCGCGGCGAAGACCCCCGCACGTTCTCGCTGATGGCGTTCGGCGGTGCTGGACCGACACATGCCAATCTTCTGGCCCGCGAAGCCCGCCTGAGCTCGATCGTCATTCCGCGCGCCCCGGGCACGTTCTGTGCGATGGGCGCCATCCTGTCGGACGTGCGCCGCGACTACATCCGATCCGTCCGGCTGCTGCTGGACGCGGCGGACGCGCAGGCGACGCTCTCGGAGACGTTCAGGACGCTCGAGCGCGAGGCCGAGGAGTGGATCGCCGCGGAGGGCTCCATCCTCGACGGCGCCGAATTCTCGGCGACGGCGGACATGCGGTACAAAGGACAGTCATGGGAGCTGCGCGTGGACCTGAGCGACGCACTGCGGGTGTCGCCGGACGCGAGCCAGCTGACGGAGCTGTTCCACCGCGAGCATGACCGCGTCTATGCTTTCAAGGACAACGACGCGGTGGTTGAAGTCACGACGGTGCGCCTCCAGGTCCGCGGGCGCATGCCGCCGGTCGCTTTGCCCTCGGTCGCACGGCAGGGCCAGATCGCTCCCGTTTCAGCACGCCGGGTGTTTCAGAGCGGCTCATACGTCGAGACGCCGGTCTACGACCGTCCAAAACTGGGCGAGGGCGCCGTCGTCCGGGGACCGGCGATCGTCGAGCAGGAGGACAGCACGAGCTGGATCCTCGCGGGCTGGACGGCCGAGGTCGACCGGATCGGCAACCTGATCGTGTCGAAGCACGAATAGGCGCCTCACATATTGCCGTGCCCGCGCTTGATGGTCTGGCGGATCACCGGGGCGGTGACTTGGTCCGAGATCTGGATGTTCCAGATCTCGGAGTCGCCCTGGGCCGCGAAGTCGGCGAACAGCTTGGGGATGACCGACACGTCGCGGATCTCGTGGCCGCGCAGGCCGAAGCCGCGCGCGATGTTCTCGAGGGCGGGCCGGCCGAACACGGCCAGGCTGTCGTCGAGGCCGTCGGCGCGCAGCTTGTGGAATTCCGAGCCGTAGCCGCCGTCGTTCATGGCGCAGATGAGGATGCGGAAGCCCTGGCGCTTGAGCGTCTCGAGCTCCTGGATATGGAACAGGAGCCCGCCGTCGCCCTCGAACAGCACGATCTTGCCCTCGCGGCCCTGCCAGCGCGCCGCCGCGACGCCCAACGCATAGGAGAGGCCGTTGCCGACCGCGCCGAACTCGCGGACCGTGGTGTAGCGCTCCGCAGGCCGGCCGCGCATCTGCGCGTTGAAATAGGCCTGGTGGCCGCCGCCGACCACGACGTCCCAGTCCTTCGGGATCACCGCGTCGATGGCGCGGATCGCCTCGCGCGGATCCAGGAGCCCGGGTGCGATGTCGAAGGGCATCGGGTCCGCAGGCTCGGTTGCGATGCGGTGCGCGAGCTCCTTCGTGCGGATCGCCGCCGCCGTCGGCTTGCCCGCGCCCAGCTTCCTGTCCAGCCCGGCAAGGATCGCTTCGATGCCGACGCGCGCATCCGCTCTCACGTAGAGGTCGGCGGCCTTCTGTCCGTCGCGCAGGCCGCGCGGCGAATCGTCCAGCTGGATCTTGAACGCCTTGGGCCAGAAGTGGCCGGCCCCGACGTAGTAGGACATGCTCGTGCCGACCGCGAGCACGACATCCGCGGACTCGTACATCTCCCGGCCCAGCGCCGTGAAGTAGCTGCCGGTGATGCCGAGGCCGAACGGATGGTCGTGGAACAGGCCGCGCGCCGGCAGCGTGTTCGAGAGCAGGGCGCCGCAGCGGTCGGCGAGCTTGATCGCCGCCTCGCGCGCGCCGGACCACAGCACGCCGCGGCCGCCGAGGACGATCGGTCGCTTGGCCGCGGCCAGCCGCTCGACGGCCTCGCCCACGACCTCCGGGTCGGGATGCATGCGCCCGACCTTGGGCTGGTACATCGCCGACGTCTCGTAGGGCTGGTTGGCCATGTGCTCGACCTTCTGCAGGTCGTAGGGAATGCCCAGCACCACCGGCTCCCGCTCGTACTTGGCGATGTGGAAGGCCTCGCGCACGCAATCCATCATGCGCGGCACGCTGTGCGCTGCGATGTAGCGCGCGCCAGTCGCCGCCACCAGCGGCGCCTGGTCGATGGCCTGGTTGTAGAACTTGGCGTTGATGGGCGATTCGCCGGCAAACACCACCAGGGGCAGGCGGGCGCGGACGGCGGCCGGCAGCGCGGTCATCAGCTGGGTCACGCCGGGGCCGCAGGTGACTGAGGCGACGGCAAGCTTGTTGGTGGCGACGTTGTAGGCGGTGGCCGCCGCGACGGTCGCGTGCTCGTGCCGGACGTGCACGGTCCGCACGCCCGGCAGCCTGGCGAACGCGGTGGACCAGTGCATGTTGCCGTCGCCCATCAGGACGAACTGCGTGTCGACTCCCTCGGCGCGGAAGGCTTCGGCGAGGGCTTCGTAGAGCTTGGGCATCGGCGGTTTAACCCCTGGGTCGTGTCCAGGGAAACGCTACCTCAGGCGTGCGCGCGGGCGAAAGGGCCTTCGTCTTTTCGCCCGTCCCGGACCCCGCGGGCGCCCGGCTCACGCCGCGCGCAGCTCGAGCGGCAGACTCGCGAAGCTGCGGACCGCGTTGTTGAAGCCGCGCACCGGGGGGCCCGCGAGCTCGATCGAGGCGACGCGCTGAGCCAGGGCCGACAGGAGAAGCTCGCCCTCCATGCGCGCGATCGCCACGCCGATGCAGACGTGCACGCCGACGCCGAAGCCGACATGGCCCTGCACGCGGCGCGTGATGTCGAAGCGGTCCGGCGCCTCCCAGTGGTCGGGATCGCGGTTGGCGGAGGCGAGCAGCAGCAGCACCTTCTCGTTCGCCGGGATGCGCAAGCCGCCAAGCTCGACCTCGCGCGTGGTCGTGCGGAAGAGGTTCTGGAGCGGGGTTTCCATCCGCAGCGTTTCCTCGAACGCGTTCCTGGCGAGCGACGGATCGGCGCGCAGCTTGCGCCACTCGTCGGGGTTGGTCGCGAGGAGATAGAGCGCGCTGCCGATCGCCGCGACCGTCGTGTCGAGCCCGGCCGAGAGGAACGAGCGCACGAGCATCGCCGCCTCTTCCTCGGTCGCCTCGCCCGCCTGAACGGCGTCGTAGATCTGCGCGCCGAGCCCGTCCTGTGCGAGCGCCGCGCGCGAGCACTTCGCCATGATCCAAGGCACCACCGTGCCCGATGTCGCGGTCGAGGCCTTGAAGCGCGCGTTCAGCGGCCCGAACCCGTTGAACACCATGTCGCCGTACGGCAGGAGGTGTTCGCGCCCGTCGCCGTCGAGGCCGACCGCATCGGGAAACACCTTCAGCGGGAACGCCTCCGCCAGGTCCGCAACGCCGTCGATCCGGCCGCGTGCCAGCACGCGCTCGACCGCCGCCGCGGCCTCCCTGGCGAACGGCTCGCGCAGGCGCTGCAGCGCCGGAGGAGACACCGCCCGGTCGACGATGCGCCGCGTGCGGTCGTGCAGGGGAGGGTCAGTCTCGAGCAGCAGGCTCGGCGGTCGCCACGGCTTTTCCTTGCCGAAATGCGTGTAGCCCACGCCCATCCCGGAGCAGTAGGTCTTCCAGTCGAGCAGTGCCGACCGCACCTCCTTGTAGCGGGCCATGCCCCAGCAGGCGTATTTCGGCATGTGGAAGACGGGCCCGGCCCTGCGCATCGCGGCGTATCCCGGATAGGGATCGGCGATGAACGCGTCACCGTAAGGGTCGATGTCGAGATCGGGCGCGCGCTCGAATACGTCCGTCATGGGCCGCCTCCCTTATGCTTTGCGCGATGATGCCGCGGCCGCCGCGGGCAGGCAATCCTGGCCGCGCGGAGGCGCCCCGCGTTGCGCCGGCCGTCATTATTCGCAGGCATTTGGCACAAGGCCGGGCTAAAATGAGCTGCTTTGGGCGCGTTTTGGGGACTCGTACGTTGACGCAACCACCTTGGCCGGCCGAAGCATAGGCGCGGCTGGGCATGCCCTGGAGCCGCCTCACATAGGACAGCCGATGAGCGACCCGAAAGACGCGGCCATTCGCGCAACCCTGGCGGAGAAAATGGCCAGGATGCTGAAGCGCCGCGGGTATACCGAACGTCAGATCGTGCAGGTTTTGCGCGTGATTCCCGACAAGGCCAAAGCGATCCTCGAAGGCCGTCTGGACGAGTTCTCCCATGACGAGATCCGGCGCTTCATAGCCCAGCTCGATTAGCTGCCCCGGACGCCCCCGATCACGGCAGGCCGGGGTTGTGTTTTGGCCCCGGTGGGCGTATGTGGATAATGTCACCCACGTTGGGTCGGCCCCGTTTCAGCGTCCTTTAAGAGGGCGTGTCGGTTTCCTTCCGCATCGTTGTTTGACCCGCCCGGCAGCCGCCGGACGGTACGTTCATCATGGAAGGGAATTTCCAATGGCCATCGGCACTGTGAAATGGTTCAACGCCACCAAGGGCTTCGGGTTCATTCAACCGGAAGACGGCTCGAAGGACGTGTTCGTGCACATCTCCGCCGTCGAACGCGCGGGCCTCGGCACGCTCAGCGAAGGGCAGCGCGTGCACTTCGAGATCGAAGTGAACTCGAAGAACGGCAAGAGCTCGGCCGCGAACCTGCGCGCCGAGTGACGCGCGCGAACGCGGCTCGGGCCTGACCCGCTCCCCAGGTCAGGGGGTTTCGTCCTCGGCCGCTTCGCCCGCCTCTTCGCCGTCTTCGGCCTCCTCGGCCGGTTCGGCGTCATCGGCTGCGTCGAGGATGGGGACACCGTCCTTATCCTCCTCGCCGGCGTCCGCTGCCGGCGCTTCGGGCCCAGCCTCGGGCTCGGGGCGCCGCGCGGCTTTGCTCCACGAGCGCTTGCGTGCGGGCTCCCCCCGCGGCATGTGGCCGGCCGCCGCGTACGGGGTCTCGCATTTGGGGCAGGCGGTCAGCTCGCGCTCCAGGTCGTAGAACGCGGCGCCGCAGGAGCCGCACCGGTGCTTGCGCCCGCGCCGGGCAGCCTGCATCACTTCGCTCATGTCTCCTCGCTTTCGCCGTGCGTGCCGGCGAGTGCCGGCCCGCCGTTCTCGGTCGCGGTCCCGGTGTCGGCCGGACCATTGCGCCGCGCGTCGCGACGTGCGTCACGCTGCGCCTTGCGCAGCGCCTGCTGCCGCTCGCGTTCGGCGCGCTCGAACCGGTAGTTGATCCGCTTCTTCGTCATCGCTCGGACTCCGTTGGCATGTGTTCGGCGGGCTGGGCGGGTCTGCCCGATCCGGTCAATACCCCTCTCGTTCCATCCGCTTGCGCATCAGCTTGCGGCGCCGGCGGATGCCCTCGGCCGTTTCGCGCGCCGTGCGCTCGGACGGCTTTTCATAGGCCCGGCGGCGTCGCATTTCTCGGAAGACGCCCTCGCGCTGCAGCTTCCGCTTCAGAATGCGCAAGGCGGCGCCGACATCGTTGTCACGCACGAAGACCTTCATGGCCGCACCACCGTCAGCGGCACCGGGCCGGCCGCGCACCCCTGATCCGGTCTCTCCATCTCCATGCACACGATTCCTTGTCGTTGACAGGCTCAATGGTCGCCAGGGGGACAAAGAGCCCCGCAATCCGCGGTGGCCCTCCGTCACATGCCCCTCGACGTGTCGCCTGTTGCCAGGCTCGCGTGCGAGGAACAGCGCTCCGTCACCGGGCGCCCCCGATGATCGGACTCCCGGAGGGGAGTCCGCGATGGCGCGGTCGCGGGTCCTTACCTCTCGGCTGTGCCCGAAGAGTGTGCCGGCTGGGTTTGCTCCGGCAGCGACGGCTGGGTTGCGTACAGGTAGATCACGGTGGCGGCGAGGGCGACGATCGCGCCGATCTGCGCGCGGCGCAGCCGCGCCGGGCCGCGCGATCTTGCCCGTGCCGGGTGAGAGTTCGCCTGGGGCTTCGGGAGCAACTGGATCAGCGAGGTGATACGCGCGCCGTCAACGGATGCGCCCGCATGATGCAGCCGTTCCACAAGCCTGGCGAGCGCCGTCGCGGCGTCACGGCGCGGCAGCGCCGCGAGCCGCGCCGCCTCGCGGTACGGATCGAGATCGAGCCGCGCCAGGGCGGAGACGACGCTCAAGGTCATGCCGTTCGGCTCTTCGCCCAGGCCTGCCGAGAGAAAGGCCTCGAGCGGCGCAGGCGCGTCCGCCCGGTCGCCGGAACCAAACATCATGAGTGCTGCCTTTCGGAGCGCGGATACGCCAATACACGGCCCATCGGCCGGTGGCGCGCGGCTGAATAATAGCCAAATATAAGTGCCTAGGAGTACTTTACAAGCGCTATCGGATTTATTTCCGCACGAGGGCGCATTATCCGCATTATCTCTGCGGTTCGTGTTAGGTTCTGGACGCGGGCTCACGGACTCCCGGCCGAGGTGCGGCTGCGGCCGGAGATCTGCGAGGGACGACCGGCCGCCCGGGTATAGCCACCGCATGGACGGCCCCTTCGGAGCGCGACCCTGGCGCCCCACAACCTCAAGCTCAGGACAGGCTCGATGGCCGAAGAAAAGAAAAGCGAATGGCAGGTGATCGTGGAGACGCAGCGGAAGGCTCTCGCCGCGCGGACCGCGCAACTCCGCGCCGCGCGTCTGGAGCGCGACGCAGCACTCCCACCTCCGGCTCCGGCAGCCCGGCGGACGAAAAAGAAGCCGGCGGCCTGATCTAGGCCCGGCCGCGCCGGTTGCGCGAGCCGAGTTCCTTCATCTTCGCCCGCGCCAGCGCCCGCGCATCCGCGGTGACGTGCATGCCGTGCGGCGGGCGGGCACATTTGCTGAGCTGCTCGACATGCGTGGCCCACTGGGCGCGCTCGCCGGGGTCGTCCAGTGCCGCGATCCGCGTGCGCACATAGGCCGCGTCGTACGGCGTGGCGAACAGATCGTCCGCATCGAACTTGCTCAGGTCGTTCTTTTTCATGGGCGGACCATAGCACGGCGGAGCCGGGAGACGGACTTTATCGGCGGCGGGCGGTGACGGACTAGATGGCGCCGCGGTTGCGCGTTGCGGCCGCCCTGACGACGGTTTCGATGAGCTGCTCGTAGTGGCGCGCGATGTCCTCGTACTGCCGGCGCACGTCGGGCACGGCGGATTGATGCGCCGAGTCACGGGCCTTGAGTGCAAGCGCGCGCAGACGCGTGACGCTGAGCGAGTCGATCGCCATGGTTTCGGATCGGATATCTGGCCGCCGAACTCACGTCGGCACGTCTGCCCCCGCAGCGGGTATAGGCCCCGGCACTCCTGCGTGGCAATGGAATTCGGGACGGCGCAGGAAAGAAATGCTGCGGGCCGGCGCAGCCGCCGCGGCGGCCGGCGTTCATTGCAATTTCCGGCAATCAGCCTATGGTAGCTGCATCAAGTTACCCTTTGGGTCGGCCCGGCACCGGGTCTTCCAGACGCCCCCGGCCCCGTTTCCCCCACCAGACCGTTGCTTGATCCGCCCGGCGCCGCGGCGCCCGGGTGGCCATCTTTCTTTTGAAGGATTCATCCATGCCGGCAGGCACCGTGAAATGGTTCAACACCGTCAAAGGTTTCGGCTTCATCCAGCCGGATGACGGCTCGGCGGATGTGTTCGTGCATGTATCGGCGGTCGAGCGCTCGGGGATTGGCAACCTCCATGAAGGCCAGAAGCTGACGTTCGACACCGAGCGCAGCCCGAAGAACGGCAAGGTCGCGGCAACCAATCTCAGATCCGCGTGAAGCCCCCCACTTGAAACCGGCGGTCGCCGTGTCACGGCGGTCCCCGGGCCTTCGACGGGCGGCGATGTCCGCGGTCGGCGCCGCGCGGTGCGGACGATGACGACAGGCCACGCGGAGCGCAGCTGTGCCGGATGCACCCTATGCTGCCGGCTGCTCGCGGTGGACTCGCTCGCCAAGCCCGCGTTGGTGACTTGCGTCCATTGCACGGCCGACGGCACCGCCGAGTCCGGGTGCCGGATCTATGCGCGGCGGCCACAGGACTGCCGCGATTATCTCTGCGGCTATCTGCGCATCGCCGACGTGCCGGACCACTGGGAGCCGCGGAGGTCGGGGATGGTCATCCAGATCAGCGACGATCCCGCGAAGATCATCGTGCACGCAGATCCCGACCGGCCCGAGTTGTGGCGCATCGACCCCTATTATTCGGATCTGAAGGCGTGGGCGGCGCTGGCGCTCGAGCATGAGGCGCGTGTCTATGTCGTCGTGCGTGCGGCGACGACGATCATTCTTCCCGACCGTCATGTGGATCTGGGCGTTCTCGGCGAGGGCGATTCGATCGACCTCGTATCGATTCCGGGCCCGGAGGGCATCCGCCGCTTCGTCTACGCGAAGAAGACCGGCGAGCCGGCCAAAGGTCCCCGGTTCTGGCGATAGCCGGCGATCGCAGATCAGGAATTGTAGAAGGGCCCGACGTTGCCGACGCTGTAGGCCTTGTTTTCCTGGATCAGCTGGCGGGCGCGGTGGAGCGCCGCCGCCTGGGTGTGACCCCAGATCAGCATCGGCTTGGGCTCGCGCTCGTTGGGCTGCTGCGGCACGCGCGCGTCGCGCATGAAGGTGGCGATCCACGCCAGCTCTTTCTGCGACGGCGGGTATTCCGAGGTGACATAGATGTCCGGCGGCGGGGGTGGCGCCGATTTCGCGAGCGCCTCATGCTTGTCCTTCTGCTCGCGGACAGCCGTGGCCACCTTCTCCTTCACCTTCTTGATCTCTTCGTCGAGCTTCTGGATGGTCTCGACATTGCTAAGCAAGGTGATGCCGGTGGCGGTGAAGGTGCGGCGCATCTCGCTGGTCTTGCGGTCCGTCGCATCCAACGCCGCCTGCACGCGCGCCAGCCCGAAGACGACCCAGCCGCCCGCGGCGGCCAGCGCCACGAACGCGAGAAACATGTTCACGTAGCTCGTCATCATGCCGCCACACCCGGGACAGGACGCGGGGCCTCGGGCGCGCACTCCGTCAGATCGCTGACCTTGTAGCCCTGCTTCTCCTGGAACTGCTTGGCGATCGCCACCTTGGCGGCGTTCGCGTCGTCCGCCCACACCTCGATGAAATTCTTGCAAGCCCAGATCCGCTGCTGCGACCGGTCCGGCTTGGCCGGCAGGTCCTTGGTGACCATGGCGCGGAAGCGGGCGCCCGAGTAGGGCATGCCGATCACGTGGACCAGGGTCGGCACGACCTTCTGCGATTCCTGGAATGCCTTTTCGGCCGCCTGGAGGTCGGCTTTGGTGCGGTCGGCGTCCTCGACCGCGGCGCGCAGCGTGGCGCGGCGCTCCTCGATCTTTTTTTGCGAGACGCGCAGATCCTCCTGGGCTTTCTGGATCTGCTCCTCGAGCGCCTCGTGCTTGCGCGTGCCGAGCAGGAGGTGCTTGCCGAAGTTCAGCAGAACTTCGAGCGCGATCCCGCAGAGGACAAGGACGACGAGTGCGGTCTGCAGCATGGCGGACCTACCCTCGACGCGCGCGCGCGCCGGCGGCACCCGGGACGCGGGCGACCAACGGGGCGGTCGAAGAATGGACGGCGGCAGGCCTGCGCATCGAAAGCACCGAGATTGCGGGTGATCGTCACGGTAAACGGGCAATGCTAACAACGAGTAAAAGTGGGCCGGCCAATTCGCCTAAAATTGCAGGGATTGCAGTGGGAAAGCCGGGATTTGCCCGCCCTCGCCAAGGCGTCGAGGGTCAGCGGCGGGGGGCCAAAAGCCCGCGCCCGGCCAGGTTGCGCATCAGGGCCAGGGTGCCGAATGTCCAGGGCGGGACGGTGTCGCTCGTCTGCACCCGGTTGACCAGGGCGCCCAGGGTCGGGGTCTTGATCGTCACGACGTCGGCGATCTTGTGCGTGAAGCCGGTGCCGGCCGCACCCCGGTCCTTGGTCGGCGCGAACATCGTGCCGAGGAAGAGGACGAGGCCGTCCGGGTACTGGTTCTGCCGGCCGATCGCCTGCGCCACGAGATCGGCCGGGTCGCGGCTGATCATGCGCATGGAGCTGGCACCCTCGAGCACAAAGCCGTCGTCGCCGGCAACGGTGAGCGTGATCTCGGCCTGCCTGACGTCGTTGAGGCCGAAGCTGTCGTCGAACAGCCGCAGGAACGGCCCGATGGCGCAGGAGCCGGTGTTGTCCTTGGCCTTGCTGAGGAGAAGGGCGCTGCGCCCCTCGAAGTCGCGCAGGTTGACATCGTTGCCGAGGGCGGCCCCGCGGATCGTGCCGTCGGCGCCGACCGCGAGCACGATCTCCGGCTCGGGGTTGTTCCACACCGATTTCGGATGCAGCCCGATCGCAGCACCAGTGCCCACCGCCGACATCGGCTGCGACTTGGTGAAGATCTCGGCATCCGGCCCGATGCCGACCTCGAGATACTGCGACCACAGGCCCTGCTTCTGCAGCACCGCCTTGAGGCGTCCGGCCTCGGGGGAGCCGGGCTTCACGGAGGAGAGATCGCTTCCGATCTCCGCGACCATGCCCGCGCGCACGGCATCGGCGCGGCCGGGCTCGCCGCGGCTCTGCTCCTCGACCACGCGCTCGAGCAGGCTCTGCGCGAAGGTGACCCCGGCGGCCTTGATCGCCTGCAGGTCGACGGGCGCCAGGAGCCACGGCCGGTGCGGATCGCGGCGCGCCGGCGGGGTGTTGGCGAGGAGCTCTTCAAGACTGCCGAGACGTGCCTCGCGCGCCGCCCCGCGCACCAGGGCGAGCGGATCGGGCGCGTTGAGGAGCCCGGCCATGGTCGGCGCCGCGGCGCTCAAGTCCCACACGCCGTCCGCGCGCACGAGCACGACCGAGGGCCCGTTCACCGCGGGCACCCAGGCGCGGCCTAGGAGCGTGCCCGCATATCCGTCCTGCGGCAGCGTTGTCGCCGCGTCGAGTTCGACATCCATCTACACGAGCTTATACACGCCGCGCTCGAATCCGTCATAGACCGCGAGCGCCTTCGGATCGGCGAACGGCAGGAACTGCATCAGGATGACGCCGGCGATCCCGCGCGAGGGATCGATCCAGAAATACGTGTTATCGATCCCGCCCCAGCTGAGGCTGCCCGCGGAGCGCTTGCCGGGCACCGCGCCGGCGGTGATGAGGAAGCCGAGCCCCCATTTGTCGCGGCCGTCGGCGATGAACGTGAAATCGGCGCTGCGCTCGGGCTGTGCCGTCTTCAGCGCCCGTACGCCGACCTTGCCGATGTGGTTGCGCCGCATGAGGGCCACGTTCTTGGCCGAGAGCACGCGCGCGCCGTCGAGCGCGCCGCCGTTCAGCACCATGCGCATGAAGCGGGCGTAGTCGCGCGCGGTCGAGCGCAATCCGCCGCCGCCGATCGGCATGAAGCCGTTCATCGGCGGCTGGTTGGCGTCCTTGGAGATCGACCCGTCCGCCTGGCGATGGCCGACGTCGGCCACCCGCGCCTGCTTCTCGGGCGGCACGAAGTAGAACGTGTCGGACATGCGCAGGGGTTCGAAGATGTGCTCGCGGAAATACGCTTCGAGCGGCTGGCCGGAGATTTTCTCCACCACCCGGCCGAGCTCATCGAGGCTGGTGCCGTAGTGCCAGCGCTCCCCGGGATCGAAGAGGAGCGGCCCGACCGGGTAGCTTTCCCCCGGCCGCGGCTTGAAGTCGCGCACCACCGCACTCGTGAACGCGTAGCCGAGGCCCGAGGTGTGCGTGAAGAGATGCCGCACCGTGACCGGGCGTTTGGGCGGTCGCAGCTTGTAGGCGCCGGTCGCCGGATCGAAGGAGTCGAACACCTGGACGCCGACGAAACTTGGCAGGTACTTCTCGACCGGATCCTCGAGTGCCAACCGGCCCTGCTCGATGAGCTGCATGGCGGCCAGCGACGTCACCGGCTTGGTCATCGAGGCGATGTAGAAGAGGGTGTCGGGCGCGACCGGCCGTCCGTCGAAGCCGGCGGTGCCGAACGTCCGCTCGTAAAGGACGCGGTGGCGGTCGACCACCAGCGCCGAAACGCCGGTGACCTCCTTGCGTTCGACCGCGCCGCGCAACACGCCGTCGAGCGCCCCCGCCCGCGTGTCCGCCCGCGCCATCAGGGGCATGGCCGCAGCCCCACCTACGACCGCGAGAAAGCTGCGTCGCCGCATGGCATCCTCCCTCAGCACCAGTATCCGCTTGGCGTTCGATATTTGCGCAAACGGTATCACCGCGGCACGGTGGGCGAAAGCCGTGGGATGCCTCGTCCTGCCAAAGAGGTACGTCGCGCCTGCGCCGTCGTGGGCGTTGCGGTGGGATCGGAACCTCGCCTAACATCCGGCTCGACCGAGGGGGACAACACGAAGTTGGGGAGGACTCGATGACATTCTCGAAGCTTGCGCTCGCCGCGGCCCTGGTCGCACTCATGGCGGGCCCGGCCGCAGCCCAGCAGGGCAAGCCGGTCAAGGTGGCGCTGATCGCCGATTCGACCGGGCCGCTCGAGGCTTATGCCAAGCAGACGATCACCGGCTTCAAGCTCGGGCTCGAGTATCTGACCAAGGGCTCGATGACCGTCGCCGGGCGCAAGATCGAGGTGATCGAGAAGGACAGCCAGAACAAGCCCGACGTCGGCCGCAACCTCTTGTCCGAGGCCTACGGCGACCAGGATGTCGACCTCGCGGTGGGCGGCACGAATTCGGCGGTGGCGCTGGCCATGCTGCCGGTGGCGGCGGAGTTCAAGAAGGTCTTCATCGTCGAGCCGGCAGTCGCGGATTCGATCACGGGCGACAAGTGGAACCGCTATATCTTCCGCACCGCGCGCAACTCCTCGCAGGACGCGATCGCCAACGCGAAGGTGCTGGGCAAGCCCGGTACGGTGATCGCCACCCTGGCCCAGGACTACGCATTCGGGCGCGACGGCATCGCCGCGTTCAAGACCGCCCTCGAAGGCACGGGGGCCAAGCTCGTGCACGAGGAATACGCGCCGCCGGCGACCACCGACTTCACAGCACCCGCGCAGCGCATCTTCGAGGCCCTCGCGAAGGAGCAGGGGCGCAAGGTGCTGTTCGTGCTATGGGCGGGCGGCAATCCCTTGCCGGCCCTCAAGGCGCTGGGGCCGGAGCGCCAGGGCGTCGAGGTCGCGACCGGCGGCAACATCCTGCCTGCCCTCGCGGCGTTCAAGGAATTCCCCGGCATGGAGGGCGCCACCTATTACTTCTACGACATCCCCAAGAACCCGATGAACGAGTGGCTGGTGTCGGAGCACAAGAAGCGCTTCAACCAGCCGCCGGACTTCTTCACCTGCGGCGGCTTCGCGGCCGCCTCGGCGGTGGTCGCGGCCTTGACCAAGACCAACGGGGCCACCGACACCGAGACCTTGATCAAGGCCATGGAAGGCATGCCGTTCGACACGCCCAAAGGCGGCATGGTGTTCCGGGCCGAGGACCATCAGGCGCTACAGCCGATGTTCGCCTTCAAGGTCAAGGTCGACCCGGCGACGCCGTGGGCGATCCTCGAGCCGACCCGAGAGGTCAAGATCCAGGACATGAAAATCCCGATCACCAACAAGCGCTGATCGCCGCATGCACATCCTCGAAACCCGCGACCTGACCATCCGGTTCGGCGGTCAGGTCGCGGTGGACGGGGTGAGCTGCGGCTTTTCGGCCGGCACGCTTACGGCCATAGTGGGCCCGAACGGCGCCGGCAAGACGACCTACTTCAACCTCATCTCGGGGCAGCTGCGCGCCACGGCGGGTGCCGTGCTGTTCAAGGGCGCTACGGTCACCAACATGGGCCCGGCGGCGCGCACGCGTCTCGGCATCGGCCGCGCGTTCCAGCTCACCAACCTCTTTCCCAATCTTTCGGTGCTCGAGAACGTGCGCCTTGCGGCACAGGCCCGCGCCGGCATCGGGCTCGACGTCTTCTCCGTGGCCGCGCGCCATCGCGACCTCGAAGAGAAGGCGAGCAGCTACCTCGCGCGCGTGGCGCTCGGCGCCCGCGCGGGATCGCGCGCCTCGGCGCTGTCGCACGGCGACCAGCGCAAGCTCGAGGTGGCGCTGATGCTGGCGCTCGAGCCCGAGATCTTCATGTTCGACGAGCCGACCGCGGGCATGAGCGTGGACGAGGTCCCGGTCATCCTCGATCTGATCGAGACGATCAAGGAACAAGGCGACAAGACCATCCTTCTCGTCGAGCACAAGATGGACGTGGTGCGCCGGCTCGCCGACCGGGTGATCGTGCTGCACAACGGCGCTCTGGTCGCCGACGGCGAGCCTGCCGAGGTCGTCGCCTCGGCCGTCGTGCAAGAGGCGTATCTGGGGACGCGCCGGCAATGACGGACGACGTGCTCCTGCGCCTCTCGGGCGTGCATACGCATATCGGCTCCTATCACATCACGCACGGGGTCGATCTTGACGTGCGGGCGGGGCGGCTCACCATGCTCCTGGGCCGCAACGGGGCTGGGAAGACCACCACCCTGCGCACGATCATGGGCTTGTGGCGCGCGAGCGAAGGCGAGGTCGTGTTCGACGGCCGGCCGATCACCGATCTGCCCACGCCCGACATCGCACGCCTGGGCATCGCCTACGTGCCGGAGAACATGGGCGTGTTCTCGCAGCTCACGGTGCGCGAGAACATGGTGCTGGCCACGGCCTCGGGCCGGTTCGACAACGCGCGGCTCGAAGAGGTGTTCGGCTTCTTTCCGATCCTCAAGACGAAGTGGAACGACCGCGCCGGGCTGATGTCGGGCGGGCAGAAGCAGATGCTGGCGGTAGCGCGCGCGATCGTCGAGCCGAGGCGCTTCCTCATCATCGACGAGCCGACCAAGGGCCTCGCGCCGGCGGTCATCGACCACCTGATCGAAGCGATCCTGCGCATCAAGGCGAGCGCCACCACGGTGCTGCTGGTCGAGCAGAATTTCCACATGGCGCGGGCGGTCGGCGACGACGTGGCGGTGATGGACGACGGCGTGATCGTCCACCGCGGCAGCATGGGCGAGCTCGCGGCCGACGAGGCGCTGCAGACGCGCCTCCTCGGCCTCAGCCTCGGGAGCCATCAATGAGGAAGGGCGACCTCGCGGCCTATGCCGTGCTGCCGGTCCTGATGGCGGCGGCTCTGCCGTTCATGAGCTTTCCGACCTGGCTCACCCTCACGGTCGCGGGGGCCGCCATGGGCATGATGCTGTTCCTGATGGCCTCGGGCCTGTCCCTGATCTTCGGCCTCATGGACGTGATCAACTTCGCGCACGGTGCCTTCATCAGCCTGGGTGCGTACCTGGCCGCGAACGTGATCGGCGAGTTGCCCGGCCTGGTGGAAGACCCGTCATGGGGCGCTTCGCTCGCAACCCTGGGGGCGGCCCTTGCCGTCGCGGTCGCGGTCACCGCGGTCGTGGGCTGGCTGTTCGAGCTGGTGATCGTGCGGCGCGTCTACGGCTCGCACCTCCGCCAGATCCTGATCACCGTCGGCGGCCTGATCGTGGCGCAGCAGCTCCTGATCGTGGTCTGGGGGGCGAACGCTGTGCCGATCGCCAAGCCCGCCGCCTTCCGCGGCTCGATCGTCGTGCTCGGGGCCTCGATCGAGATCTACCGGCTGGTCGCGGTGGTGCTGGGGCTCGCGGTGTGCGTGGCCCTGGAATTCATCCTGGCGCGGACGCGACTCGGCCTTCTGGTGCGCGCCGGGGTCGAGAACCGCGAGATGGTCGAGGCGCTGGGCTTTCGCGTGCGGCGCCTGTTCGTGGGCGTGTTCGTGCTCGGCTCGGCACTTGCGGGCGTAGGCGGGGTGATGTGGGGCGCCTACCAGGGCCTGGTCACGCCGGCGATCGGGCCGGACATGATGATCCTCGTCTTCATCATCCTGATCATCGGCGGCATGGGGACGGTCGGCGGCAGCTTCGTGGCCGCGATCCTGGTCGGCCTCACCACCAATTACGCGGGCTTCCTGGCCCCCAAGCTGGCGCTCGGCTCCAACATCCTGCTGATGGTGGCCATACTCCTGTGGCGGCCGCGCGGGCTGTTCCCGGCGGTGAAGTCATGAATGGTCTGTTCGACCACCTGCTGTCGGGCGACCGGCCGCGCAGCCGAGTGCTGGCCGCCCTTCTGGTCGTGGCGGTGGGCGCACTGGCCGCGGCACCCTTCCTGTTTCCGGGCATCCAGGCGCTGGGCGTCGCCGAGCGCATCTGCATCTTCGTCGTGCTGGCCGCGAGCTACGACATCGTGCTCGGCTACACCGGGGTCGTGTCGTTCGCGCACGCGATGTTCTTCGGCTTCGGCGCGTATGGGGCCGCGATCATGCTGGCGCATTTCGGCGCGGGGTGGGGGCCGATCCTCGCGGGTTCTGCCGCGGCCATCGTGGTGTCGGCGGCGGTGGCAACGGCGATCGGCCTGATCAGCCTCAGGGTGCGGGCCCTGTTCTTCTCGATGATGACGCTCGCGGTCGCGAGCTTCGCCCTGATCCTCGCCACGCAGCTGCGCGACCTCACGGGCGGCGAGGACGGGCTCACCTTCTCGGTCCCGTACATCCTGACGCCGGCGTTCCGCCTGGCCGCCGACCGTGTCCTGGGCGTGCGCCTCGACGGCCGCATCGTGACTTATTATCTCGTGTTCGCGTGCTCCACCGCCTTGTTCCTCGCCATGCTGCGCGTCGTGAACTCGCCGTTCGGGCGCGTCCTGCAGGCGATCCGCGAGAACGAGTTCCGCGCCGAAGCGCTCGGCTTCTCGGTCGTCGTGTACCGGACCCTGGCCGGCGTGATCGGCGCGGTGATGGCGACGTTGGCGGGCGTGCTCCTGGCGCTCGTTCTGCGCTACACCGGGCCCGCCGCGACGTTGTCGTTCGACATCATGGTCGATTCGATCCTCCTGATGGTGGTGATCGGCGGCATGGGCACGCTCTACGGGCCGCTGCTCGGCTCGGCCCTCATCGTGCTCACGCAGTACTACCTGCAGCCGGCGATGGAGGCGATCGCGCCCGCGGTCGCCGGCCTGCCGCTGCTGTCGGCGATCTTCAACCCCGAGCGCTGGCTCCTGTGGCTGGGGCTCCTCTTCGTGCTGATCGTCTATTTCTTCCCGGCCGGCATCGTCGGGAATTTGCGCGAGCGCGAAGGGCGCGAGCCGGCGGAGAAGCCGTAGGGCGTCGCGGCCTTGCGGGCGAGCCGCACGCCGAGTAGTCTCTGATAGTCGGGACCTGCAGACTCCCGGCCTCCCAAGACGGCTTCCGTCCAAGTTCTGCGCAACTCGCTGTGCGAGGAGTGCGCGCTATGGACGTTGAAATTCGACCGCCGCTGGTCGTCAGCCGTTATTTCGATCGCTACCGCGGCCGCCCCGGAAGCCGGGTGGGGACAGCGCCATGCAGTGGGTAACCAGACGCCGGCCGAAGATCGATCGGTTGGCCTGTCCCTGGCTCATCCGCCGGTTCATCGACGGCGGTGCCGAATTCCTGTTCGTCGGCCCCGATGACGTACGAGCCGTCGCGAATGCGACGGGGGCGATTCCGTTCGACGTGCCCGACGTCGAGCTCGCGCCGCCGCCGGGCCGGTGCAGCTTCGACGTGTTGCTGGCGAAATACCGGCTCGATGAGCGCGCGCTCCACCGGATCGCCGACATCGTGCGCGCGGCCGACAACGAGAACGCGGCGGCCCGGCCATTCCGCGCGCGGGGCGATGTCGCGGAAGCCGCCGGGTTGCGTGCGATCTCCTTCGGGCTCGCGGGCATCGTCCGCGACGACCAGGAGCGCGTGGCGCAAGGGCTCATTCTTTACGACGCTCTCTATCGCTGGGCGCGGACCGCGCCCCAGCCGCGTCCCGAGCGCGGCTTGCGCCTGTGGCTTGCGCTGCGCCGCGACCGGGCCCGCCTCTCCGAGATGCCGGAATATCTCCTCAGGGATATGGGGCTGATCGGGGATGACCTCGTCCATCGTCAACCAAGGAGAGAGCCATGAAGTGGGTAACCCGCGAGAAGGCACGCGTCGACCGCATCGCCTGCCCCTGGCTGATCAGCCGGTTCATCGACAGGTCACCTGAGTTCCTGTTCGTGCCGGCGGACAAGGTGATGGACGTCGCCCGGCGTGAGGGCGCTACCCCCTACGACGTCCCCGATGTCGAGCTCGGGCACCACGGCGAGGAGTGCTCGTTCGATGCCTTCATCGCCAAGTACAAGCTCGACGATCCGGCGCTCAAGAAGCTGGCGCTGATCGTGCGTGGCGCCGACACCTCGCACCGCGACCTGACGCCGGAATCGGCCGGGCTCTATGCGTACGCGACCGGGTTCCAGGCCACCAGCACGGACGATTTCGACAACATGGCACGCCAATTCCCGGCCTACGATGCGCTCTATGTCCATTGCGGGGGAAAATTGCCCCGGCGCTAGGCGGGACCCGGATCGGGAATACGTGGTCCCACGTATTCCCGCCGCCCTGGCAATCGGCCAGCATGCCGGCCGGGGGAGTGGCCGGGGTCAGGGTATGACGGAACAGCAGGAAATCTTGGTGGCGACATTGGTCGTGGTCGCCATCGCGGGCATCGCCCTCTACTGGTCCTTCTCGCTGTAGCCGCGGGAGCCGCGCCGGTCCCCGCTCAGCGGCTGGATCGCACGTTCTTTTTGACGATCGCCCCGATGATCAGAACGAACGCGGCCAGGCGCAGCAGCCACACCCATCCGGTTTCCTCGCGGCCCAACGCGACCACCTGAGCCAGCGCCTGGTTGATCGCGAGCAGCAGGAAGGCGCCGGCAAAGGCCGCGAACAGCCCGTCCTTGGTGCGCCGCCAGAACTTCCAGAACCACAGCCCGGCGACGAGGAATCCCATGGTGATCAGCCCCGATCCGAAGCCGTACAGCATCTCGACCCTCATCTCAGTCGGACTCCCACAACAGACCCCACAGAAGCACCGCCACCGCCACCAGGCTGGCGGCGAGCCGCAGCGGCCTCAAGTCCATCTCGACCGGAAGAATGATCACGTCGAAGAACACCAGAAGGTTGTTGAGCGCCAGGAACACGAAGCACAGCGCGCTCCACAGCAGAAGGCGCGTCCCGGTTCGCCGCCACCCGCGGAACAGCAGCCACATGCATCCGACGCTCGTCGCGATACACAACAGGAACACCAGCGGGACGAACGCGTGCATCCCCCTACTCCTTCTTGTTCTTCAGCCGGAACGCGTCGGAGAAATGCTGGATGGCCCGATCGACGGCGTAGATCTCCTCCGAGACTTCGACCGGACGCGTGGCATAGACCTCCGCAATCTCGTTGACGAGCGCGCTGAGTTCCGCGGAGGCCGGTGCGAAGCGCACCCATCCGCCCCCTTCGTCGCGAGTCAACCCGGCGGCCTGGAACAGCCCGAGATTCGCGCGGACGATGGGCTCGGAGGCGCGGAGCTCGCGGACCAGCCCGGCCACGGTCCACGAGCGTCCTTCATTGGCGCGCAGGAACATGAGCAGCTCCAGCGCCAAGATCGATTTGACGGACGCGTGGATGAATGCCTTGAGCCGGTCGGAAAGCATGAGGCGATGCGTGTCGAATCAGCGCCGATACAGCGCGTGCGCTGCGCGCTCGAGCGAGGCGATCCCGAGCAGCCGCATTCCCGAATCGGGCACGATGGGGATGAGCGGCGACCGCCGGCACAGCACGGTCAGCAGCTGCGGCAGCCGGGTCGAGACGCGCACGACCGGCACTTCCAGGTCGACGAATTCGCGCGCTGGACGGTCGAGCAGCCGCCGCTGCGACGGTGCGGCGTCGAGCGCCACCGGCAGCGCCGCGGCCACGAGGCTGCGCAACGTCACCATGCCGGCATAGTCGCCGGCCCCGTCGACGAGCGGCACGCCCCACAGCGCATGTCCGGCCAGCAGCGGCACCACGTCTTCCAGCGTCGCATCGGCCGACAGATGCTGCGGCGCGAAATCGACGACGCCCGCTCCCTCCGCCTCGAGGCCCGTCAAGACACGGGCCGTCTCACCGTCCGGAATATGGTCGGATCGGATGCTCATGGTTAAAGTCGCGCGGTCATCCGAAACTTGCTTCTCTCGCCCGAACGCCGCGACAGGGCTATGCTCGCCTATTGCGCAGGGGGAAAAAATACGTGCAAGCACGTAGGCCCGATCATGAGTGAGCAGAGCAATGCGATCCGCCGGCGCGGGCATATCAACGACGGCGTCATCGAGAGCTTGATCCGGCTGGCAGGCCGGACCGACAGGTGGGTGGCCGTGCTGATTGCGGCGGCCTACGTCGTGGCGTACGTGATCCTCGACCACATCAGCAACATCGACGTGCTGCGCGGCTTCGACGTGACGCCGTGGCAGCCGGAAGCCGGGCTGGCGCTGGCGGTGTTGACCGTCGCGGGCCTGAGGATGGCACCGGTCGCGGTCGCGGCGGCGCTCCTGTCGAGCCAGATCCTGCCGGATCAGCCGGCACCCCTGGCTCCGGCGTTCATCGGCGCCATCTTCATCGGCGGCTCCTATGCGGCGGCGGCTGGCTTCCTCCGGCGTATCGGCAGGTTCGACGGCCGCCTGCATGGTTCGCGCGACATCGTGATGGTCATCCTCGCGGCCATCCCGGCGGCAGGGATCGGGACCGGAGGTTACGTCGCGACCTACGCGGCGTTCGGCCTGTTCGCCTGGCCCGACGTCCCGAGGGTCATTCTGCAGCTGTGGATCGGGCATGCGATCGGCGCGGTCGTGGTGGCGCCGCTGCTCCTGGTGATGATCAACGATCCGCCGGACCTGCGCGGCATGCTGAGCCGCCGCCGCGTCTGGCCCGCGCTTGAGCTCGTGGTGCAGTGGGGCAGCATTGCCGGCGCGCTATCGCTCTTCTTCGCGCTGCCGCAACACCGCGCGGAGCTGTTCTATCTGTTGTTCCTGCCGCTGGTGTGGATCGCGGCGCGGCGCGGGCTTGGCGGCGCGATCTGGGCGGTGCTGACGATCCAGTGCGGGCTGATCGCCGTGCTGCAGGTCGGCGAGGGGTCGGTCGCGACGATGCGCACGTTCCAGCTCCTGATGTTCGCCGTGGCGACGACGGGCCTCATGCTGGGGGCTGCCGTCAGCGAGCGCCAGCGCGCGGCGCGGGCGCTCGCGGACAGCCGGAGCCACCTCGCCACGATTCTCAACACGGCACGCGACGGCGTCGTGATGATCGACGCCCGGGGGCGGATCGAGGCGGCGAACCCGGCGGTCGAGCGCCTGTTCGGCCGGACATCCGCGACCCTCGTCGGGCGCGATATCTACGACCTGATCGACGTACCGTCCCTGCCGCTTCTCGCGTCGGCCGCGCAGTCGCTCCCGGACGGGGCCGGCGGCCGCCGCGAGTTCAACGCCCACTACGCCGACGGCAGCACGTTTCCGATCGAGCTGTCGGTCGGACCGTTCGGAGGCCCCGGTCGCGAGCACTACACGCTCGTCATCCGGGACATCACCGCCCGCCGCGAGGCCGAGACCCGGACGCGGGCGCACCAGTCCGAAATGGCGCAAGCGTCGCGGCTCACGCTGGCCGGCGAGATGGCTTCGGCGCTGGCGCACGAGCTCAACCAGCCGCTGACCGCGATCGCCGCTTATGCGCGCGGCTGCCTCAGGCTGTTGCGGCCGTCCGACCCCGAGCTCCTGCGCGAGGGCGTGGGCGAGGTGGTGCATCAGGCGGAGCGCGCGGCTGACGTGATCGCGCGGATGAGGGAGTTCGTGCGCACCGGCATGGTCAAGCCGGCACCCGTGGACGTCAACGCGCTGGCGGAGAACGCGCTCGGGCTGGTGCGGGCGGAAGCGGAGCAGAGCGGGATCCAGCTCCGCTCGCGCATCCCGGCAGGCCTGCCGGCGGTGCTGATCGACCGCGTGCATGTCGAGCAGGTGATCCTCAACCTGGTCCGCAACGCGATGGACGCCATGCTGCTCTCGGGAACGTCGGCCGGCACGATCACGCTCGATGCGCGCGAGGTGGACGGACAGCGGCTCGAGATCATGGTCACGGATACCGGCCCGGGGCTGGCGGAGGAGGTGACCTCGCGGCTGTTCCACCCGTTCGTCACGACGAAGCCCGACGGCATGGGCCTGGGCTTGTCGATCAGCCATTCCATGATCGAGGCGCATGGCGGGCGGCTGCGCCTGGTTCGCAGCTCGGCCGCGGGGGCGAGCTTCGCGTTCGACCTGCCGCTCGCCGCGCACCGCGGAGACCGAGATGCCGGATAACACCGTTTTCGTCGTCGACGACGACAAGGCCGTGTGCCAGAGCCTGAAATTCCTGCTGCGCACGGCCGGGCACGAGGTGGAGACGTTTCCCTCGGCGGCCGCGTTCCTCAACGTCTACGAGCCGAGCCGCCGCGGCTGCCTCGTGCTCGACGTGCGCATGCCGCGCATGACCGGGCTCGAATTGCAGCAGGAGCTCAACGCGCGCGCATGGCGCATCCCGGCGATCCTCATCACCGGGCACGGCACCGTGCCGATGGCGATCGCGGCGATGAAGGCCGGTGCGTTCGACTTCATCGAGAAGCCGCTGCGCGACGACGTGCTGCTCGAAAGCATCGACCGCGCGCTGGACTGGGACGACAGTACCCGGAACGAGACGGTGGTGCTGGCCAGCCTGAAAGTCCGCGCCGCCGAGCTCACCGATCGCGAACGCGAGGTGCTGGCGCTGGTGGCGGCGGGCGAGCCCAATAAGTCGATCGCACGGCAGCTCGGGATCAGCTTCCGGACGGTCGAGCTGCACCGCTCGCACATCCTCGAGAAGATGCAGGCGCGGACGGTCGCGCACCTGATCCGCATGGCCATCCTGCTGCAGCAGGACGGCCACCTCTAGCCGCCGAGATGGTCGAGGTGCCGGAGGGTCGAGGTGCCGGAGGGTCGAGGTGAAGGGCGGCGCCCCGTCAGGAGAAGGGGCGCCGCCGCGGCGTTTCAGGCGTCCCAACCAGGAACCGACGCCCGCTCGCCCCTCCCCAAACTTGGCCCGAAACTAGCCTGTTCGTTAACGCGATTTCTTAAGGGCGATCCGCGCCTCGAATAGCACCGCAGCATTGGACGATCGTCCATACGTGCTCGCACGTATTTTATTAACCCGTCGAAATTGGTTTGAATTCGGGCGCTCCTCGACTGCGGTTGCACGGGCTCCGGTGCCGCAAGCTTCGGCGTCCGTGCAACCGCTCTGGAAGCCCCGGGTTTGACCGCGAACACGCGGCGGAACCGGCGCAATAAGGCGGTCAGAAGGCCGCTAACCCTAGAAACAGGGCGGACCCGAATGACGTCGGTCAACACCAATATTGGTGCGCTTGTCGCGCTCCAAAATCTCCAACAGATCCAGTTCAACCTCAACCGTACGCAAAACCAGGTCTCGACCGGGTTGCGCGTCAGCAGCCCGATCGACGACGCAGCCGACTTCGCCATCGCGCAGGGCTTGCGCTCAAATATCAGCGCCTACACGACGGTCCAGCAGAGCCTGGCGAGCGGGACCGGCGTGCTGTCGGTGGCGATCGCGGGAGCGACGTCGGTCTCCAATCTGCTGGCGTCGATCAACAGCACCGCGATCCAGGCCTCGAACCCGTCGAACACGGCGAGCCAGCAATCGATCCTCTCGGCCAATTTCAACGCCCAGCTCTCGCAGCTCAACACCTTCATCTCCAACTCCGTCTATAACGGACGCAATCTTTTGTCGGCGGGTGCGGCGGCGATCAGCATCACCTCGACGATTTCGGGCGGCCAGCTGTCGATCAGCGCCGCCTCGAGCCTGTCGCAGATCTCGTCTGTCCTGTCCGGCGGCGTGGGGACCACCGCCGCGGCCCTTTCGCTGCTGAGCGCCATCACGGCCCAGCAGCTGGTGGTCGGCACCCAGCTCGGTTCGCTGGGGGCGGCGCAGACCTCGATCAACTTTCTCACCACGTTCACCCAGACCCTGTCGAATGCCGTAACGCAGGGCCTCGGCTCGCTCGTGGACGCGAACCTCGCCCAGGCGAGCGCGCAGCTCCAGGCTGAGCAGGTCCAGCAGCAGCTGGCCGTGCAGGCGCTGAGCATCGCGAACGCGAGACCCCAGGTGCTGTTGTCGCTGTTCCGCTAGCCCGCCGCGGGGCGCAGCTTCCATAGAAAAAAGCGGCGCCTTCGGGTCAGGGATGTCCGAACGGCGCCGCAGAATTCGGGTGTCTAAGGGGGTATGGGGCGACACCCGTCTCTGCCCCATACATCGAGCACCGCAGGGGCTCCGTCCATACGTGCGACCACGTATCGGCCGGCTCTTCCGGTCAAGGTTGACGCAGATCAAGGTCGCCTGACGATGGGCGTCGTAACGTGCCGGATGTTCTGCCGGTGGCGTTCGTCCCAAAATCGCCTTGCTCCTGCGTTCGCGGCGATGGTCATCGCGGTGGGCAGTCTGTTCCGGGCACCCGCGGCCCCCGGCGAGAGCCCTGACTCGGCGGCGCAGCTGGCGCGCCAGGCGGCGCAGTACAACGCGGAGGTCCCGAAGACGATCTTCGAGCTCCAGCCGTTCCGCGCGACGGAAGTCGCAGACGCGCGGGACGGCCCGAGCGGGGCGAGCCTCGTCAATCTCAACCCGCACATCAACATCTGGTTCGTGTTGACGCTGGACCGCGGCGGCCGGCCGGAGGCCTACCACCTGGAGAACCCGCGCCCGGACCGGACCCACGTGCATCTCGACCCGGCGGGAGGAGGGTTGCGCATTTCGGAAGCCGGGCGTGACGTCACTTGCGCCCTGTGGTCGGACGGGAGGACCGGGCGGGGAGCCTCGGATCCGCTCGCCGCGGCGATGCGCTCGGGCCTCGCCTACGCGCCGTTCTGCGAGGGACGGCTTCTTCTCCGCAACAAGGTGCGCGGGGCGCAGACCACGATCGAGCAGGCCTCGGATATTCTGCGCGACTACGTACCGGGCGGCGAGGCGATCATCGGTTTCGTGAAGGGCAGTTTCTACCAGGACAAGTTCCGCGATACCGGGACCGTGGGTGCGGGGCAGGCCACCGCAACGTCCGAGACGTCCCCCGACTGGCCGCTGCCGGCGGCGATGGCCGCGACAGCCGGTCGCCCCGACGTGCCGAAATATCTTGGCATCGCAGCCGACCGGCCGGTGGCCGCGATGGGTCCCGGGCGCTGGTACCCTGCGCGCGGCCTTCCGGGCGTGTTCGTGAGCTACATGGAGCCGGGGGATGTCGCGCCCGAGATCCTGAAGAGCTATCGCGATCGCGTGAATGCGCTGGACGACGTGGAGAGCGACGCCCTGGTCTATCTCGTCGCTTTCGACCTCGCGCAATTCGATCTCGGCTTCGCGCTCGGCACCGATCATCCGCGCATCGGCTGGTCGCCGCGGCCCATTCAGGCGGTACGCGACGATACGCTGCCGGGCCCCGACGGGGTCGGCTCGCTTGCGCCGCTGGTTCCGACCGGCATGGTGAGCC
>Ga0335069_10002821_pt1 | contig 26567 bp, 20 predicted proteins | sample Lox_Sample_11_FD_206714 | JGI IMG/M metagenome (GOLD analysis project Ga0335069, IMG submission 206714) | Soil microbial communities from Loxahatchee National Wildlife Refuge, Florida, United States - Lox_Sample_1.1 | ecosystem: Environmental > Terrestrial > Soil > Wetlands | place: USA...
TTTGCCGGCTCCGGGGCGGGAATCTGGGCTTCGTGCTTGGAGTCGGCCATGGCCATAGCTACTCGGTCTTGCGATACGGGAACAGCAGCTCGCCGCCCAGCCGCCACAACTGGTCACAGGCCACGGCAATGACCACGATCACGATGATGATCGCATACACCGCTCCCGTCTGGCTGCGCCGGGTGGAGACCTCGATCAGGCCGCCCAGGCCATACTCGGGCCGCACGAAAACCTCGGCCATGATGATCCAGCCCCAGCCCACGCCATACACTCCGCGCAAGTGGTCCCAAATGTTGGCCTGGGCCACCGGGAACAGGACATACCGCACGAGCTGCCATTGGGAGGCGCCCTTCGTGACGGCCACATCGAGATAGGCGTCGGGCACGTCGGCAATATCCTTGATTACCAGCGGGAGCAGCGCCACAAAGCAGCCGATGAACAGGAACCCGATCTTCTGCGCCTCGCCCGTGCCGAACCACGTCATGCTCAACGGAATGAGCACCACGATCGGCACATAAGCCCCGGCCAGCGACAAGGGCCGGAAGAAGGCGGCCACCGAGGGGAAGGTCGCCATATAAACTCCGAGCGGCACGGCCACGACCACGGCGAGCCCAAACCCCGCGGTCACGCGCAGCCACGAGCTGAAGGCGCTCCGGACCAACCCCTGCTCCAGGTGCAGCGGCTTAAACGACTGCAGCACCTCCATCGGGCTGGGCAGGATGAGGGACTGTACGAGCCGATGCTCCTGGTCCCCGCGTGTCACCAGCCACCAGGCGGCCACCACGACTCCGATGAACAGGGCGGTGAGCCCGAGCATCCTCTCGTACGACATGTCGGCGTGGACGTGCAGCCTGGCCAGCCGCACGACCAGCGTCAGCAAGCCCACGAAGATCGCGGCGAAGAGCAGGAAGCGAAAGAACTCAGGCATACCGTGCTGGCAATCTATCGGCGCGTCGTACACCAAATCCGAAATCCGAAACTCGAAATCCGAAACAAATCCAAAGCACTAAAGGGGAAACGGACAATCCCCGGGCGCTCGGACTGTTTTGACCATTGGAGCTTTGGATATTCGAATTTGTTTCGAGTTTCGAGATTCGGATTTCGGATTTACCCTCTCAGGACCCGGCCTCCAACGGAAACACCTTCACCTCGACGCGCCGATTCTTCTTATTGTGCTCCGCGTTGCTGGGGTCCGTGCACCCCGGCAGCGGGTTATCCCAGCCGTTGCCCACCACCTTGAACTTATTAGGGTCAAAGTTGTACTTCTCCATGATGGCCTTGCGCACGGCGTCCGCGCGATCGTAGGAGAGCTGTCGCACCAGGTCCGTGGGCACGATGCCCTTGCGGCTGGCATCGGTGTTGCCCTCGATGATGATGTAGGCGTTGCCGAATTTGCCCGCCAGCTTGCCGATTTCCTCCAGCGTGGAGGGAATCGAAGTGTCATACGCCGGGTTGAGCACGAACTTGTTCGGCTCGAAGGAGATGAGCACCGACTTGGTCAGGATCTGCCCCGAGCCGGCTTCCGCGCTCAGGTTCATGAGCGCATTGGGCTTGAAGGTGGGCTGCGAGAGGTCCTTCACGTCCCGGTACTCCTCGGACATCGCGGCCAGCACCTGCTGCGCCTTTACCTTCGCCGCCGGCACCGTCGTGCTGATGGTGCCCAGCGACTTGTAAATGGTCGAAGCGCTGTTCCACACCACCTCGAAGTTGGCGGGGTTAAACGGGTCCAGGAAGAACTTCGCGTTCTCGCGGTAGTTGGTCAGGTGGGCATCGCCTTCGGCAATGCCGCCGTCGCTGCCGACCATCTTGGCGCAATCCTCCTCGGGCAGCTTGAAGGCCGCCGCCAGGGCCTGCGCGCCCATCTTCGGGTTCTTGCGCACCATGTCCATGCCTTCAAAGATGCCGCGCACCAGGCCGGACACGATCTCCGGATGATCGCGGTAGAAGTCGTTGCGCACGGCCCAGACGTCCGCGATGAGGTGGTTCGCCGAGCCGGTGGTCACCACCAACCGCGTGCCCTTGAGCTTGTCGGTAATGTTGTAAATGTCCGGGGACCATCCCACGAACGCATCAAAGGACGTGTCCTGGACGAAAACCTTGGCGGCGGAAGGGGCGTCGGCGGCCCACTTGAAATCCACGTCGGCTGGGTCAATGCCCGCGTCGATGAGCAGGGACATGATCAGGTAGTGGCTGGGCGAATTCTGTGCCAGGACGACCTTCTTGCGCTTGCCATTGGCCATGCGCAGGTCGTTGATGTTCCGGATATCGCCGCGCGCAACCACGCCGTCGCCGCCCCCGGAGAAGTCGATCTGCTGGCAGACGATCGGCACCGTCTTTGAGTCTTTCACCAGCTCGGGCGCGAACAGAGCAATCATGTCCAGCGTGCCCCAGAGCACGTGGCTTTGCCCGGCGGCAAAGAGGTCCCTCGCCTTCACCGGGTCGTCCACAATGGACAGCCGGACGTAAAACCCATACTTCTTCGCGAAGATGCTCTGGTCGTTCGGCTCCAGCCCCTGGTTGGCGACAATGATCGGCGCCCAGCCCGGCCAGACGTTGATCGGAAACTCGACGACCATCTTGCCGTCCTTCATCTCCTTCTTGTAATCGCTGACCCCCGTCACTGCGGGAATACCCGAGCGCTCGACCAGCGTCGCCGCGTTGGTCCCGGCGAGCAGGAGCTTGGCCAGGTCCTCGGGCGGCGCCGTGGCCTCCTTGATCTTCGCTTTCACGTCGGCCGGGTTGATCGATATGTTCGTCAGCCGCGTCTGGGGGGCTATTTTATCCCACCAGCGATAGACGCCGAAGCCGACTACGGCCAGCAGCAGGATGGTTAAAACAATCTTTCCTCGTGTCGTCATATAATCACTCTCCTATCATTGCTCCGGAATCTTCTGCCGTTCGGGCTGGGGCGCGGGCGGCGTGGTGGCCGTTGCCGCTGCCGCCGGTTGCACCAGGCCCATCTTCTGCTTGTATTCCTGGAAGAGGGCGGCGCCACGAAGCTTGCGGGCCTCTTGCTGCCGCGCAATGCCGGAACCCATCTCCTTGGCCAGGTCCAGCGTGGCGCGCATCTGGCCTTCGCCGCTGGCCGCCGATTTGCGCAACTGGTCCATGGACTGGCCCAGCTCGCCGCCCATCATGCCCTGCAACTCGGTGATGGAGCTTTTCATCATCCCGGCCAGGTTGTCCAGCGAATGGCTGATCGCCACCCGGGCCTTCACGGCCTCGAACTCGCGCTGGAACTTCTGAATCTCCCGCAGGCTCTCGGCGATGATCTGCGTGTTCTGCTGATAGAGCTGCTCCAGGTTATCGGCCTGCGCCGTGTTGTCCTTGAGGTCGGCCTCCAGCGTGGCCAGTTCATCGGCGTAGTGGGCGCCGTTGGCCTCGTCGTTCGCGGCAGCGGCGGCCTGCAGCAGGCTCTGCAGCTCTTCGCGCTGACGCTGCTGCTTCTTGATCTGGTCCTGCAGGAGGGCGATTTGCGCCGCCAACTGGCCGTTGGCATAGTGCGCCTTGTCGGCCTTGGCTTTGGAGTCGCGGATGCCGCGTTCCACCACGGCCTGGTTGATGGCGTCCGTCTCGGTCGCCTTCTCCGCCATTAGACCCATCCATATAAACAGCCGCTTGATTGCTCTAAACATAGGTTTCCTTTCTATTGCGTTTCGCGGGTTATCCGGCTCGCCTTGCTTATTTCACTCTGCATTGCGTTCAACAAGCAAACGTTTTACCGTTTCGGCTCCTCTTCCTCCAGCAGGATTTTACGCTGCATGATGAATTCCAGTTGCGTGTTGAGCTGCTTCTCGTCTGAGGCGCTGACCACGGTAGCCCCCTGCTTCTTCACCGGGCTGAAGACCTTCGCGTCCGTGTCGAATGCAACGAAATGCACCGAAAGGCTCGTGCCCTTGGCCTCGGCCTTCCCTTTCAGCGCCGGCAACGTCTCTTCCGGCGGCGGGCCGGCCGTGTTCATGCCGTCGGTGATGATCAACACGTGCTTGTGCGGCAGCGGCGAGTCGAGCACCGCCTGGCCCGCCAGCTTCAGGGCGTTGCCCAGCGGGGTGTTGCCGCTCGGCTGCGAGAAGCGATCGGCGAAGCTCACCAGCGCCGCGGCGTCGAACGGGCCGAACTTCACGGCCTGTCGGGCGCTGTCCCCGTTGAAGACCCACAGCCCCGCCTGGACAGTCCGTGGCGGGCCGCCAGCGGTATTGGTGGCGAAGGTCTGGACCTGGCTGGCGATTTCCTTGAGGGCCCGGTTGGCAATGCGGAACTTCGGCGAGCGGTGACCGGTGGCGTCCGGCACCGTATCCCTCATGCTCCCCGAAGTGTCGTAAATAATGGCCAAAGCCACCCCTTCCTCCCCAGCGGCCAATGCGCGGGTCGGACCCTGCCCCAGCGATACCAGGGCAGCCAATATAGCGAGCGAAGCAGCGTTCTTCATACAATTAGTCTGAACCCTCGATCCAACTGCCACTTGCACCTTAGGGCGCATCGTAGGCGGCAGTGTATCACAATGTCAACCTCCCACTTACCCGACGCGCCGACCTGCTGCATCTATAAAACCGGGCTGGCTTTGTAACTTGCTTGCACAGCTCGGTTTCTGAAGGAAGCGCCGGTCTAACAGCGTGAGATATCCGTGCTTGGTTCTTGCGCTTCAGCGCCCACGGCGGCCTCCCTGCCGGCCAAGTGCTTGGCTAGCGGCCCGGGGGGTTCGGACTTCGGATTTCGGCCTTCTTTCGGTCTTCGGCCTTCGGGTTTCGGGTTTTCGCCCCCACTTCCCGGTCCCCAGCAGGCTACCCGTCCGGCTGCCCAGCCCGCCCCTGTCCATATCCTGTCCCTATGCACACCGTTACCTCACCGGAGAACCTCTAACTTGAAGTTAGAGGTTCTCCGGTGAGGTAACGGTGTGCATACGGACAGGATATGGAGGGGATGCCGCCTGGCGCAGGTCGGCTGGGCCGGCTCGCCCAGTGCCTTGGAAGGAGGCGCGGCTGCTCTCGGTTCGGCAGGCTTTCAGTTTCCGGCGCGCTGGTGTACCTTGCGGATGAATGGACTTTTCTGAAGTGGCCAGAAGTCTCCGCCAGATGTGGGAAGCCAAACCCGCGGTCATCGTCCTCCTGATCATAGGTTTTGCGGGGTTCCTGTACCTGGTAGTGGATACGTGGCGGCATAAGCGCCGGCGCAAGCGGCCAAGGTAGCAATCAGGGCTCCTCCAGCCCCTCTCAGCGGGCATAAGCTGGCATCCCGGCTGCTTGCAAACAGGCCGTGTACAACCTTTCCGTGGCTCGATTTGCCAGGCTGTCCGGCGCGGTCTGCGCCCTGTGGGTGGCGCTGCCGCCCTGCGTTTCCGCGACTTCGCCCCTGGCCGAACAGGCCCTTGCCGCCTACCGGGCGGACGCTACCTATGCCAATCTGACTATCCTGTATCCCGATAACGACACCATCTACCCGCCGGATATCGCGCCGTGCAGCTTCGCCTGGCGAGAGGACATCACCCCGGCCGACACCTGGCTGATCGTGTTCAGCTTTGCCGATGGCGCAGCCCCGCTGAACTTCGCGAGCGAGCGCAACCAGTGGAAGCCCAGCCCGGCGGACTGGGAGGTCATCAAACAGCACTCGAAGGGTAAAAAGGCCATTGCGACGGTCATCGGCTTTCAAGGGACCACGCCGTCCAGAATCCTCTCCAAGGGGCAGGTGTCGTTCAGCACCTCGCCGGACGAGGTGGGCGCCCCCCTGTTCTACCGGGAGGTGAACTTGCCCTTCATCAACGCGGTCGGCGACCCGTCGCGCATCCGCTGGCGGTTCGGCAGCATCTCGTCGCCGGAGCCGCCGCCTGTCGTGTTGGAGCACCTGCCCGTGTGCGGGAACTGCCATTCCTTTTCGAGCGATGGCCAGACGCTCGGCATGGACGTGGACTACGCGAACAACAAGGGCTCTTACGTCATCACGCGCGTGGCGAAGGAGATGTCGCTGGCGACCAGCGACATCATCACCTGGGACAACTACCGGAAGGAGGACGGGCAGATGACGTTCGGCCTGCTCTCGCAGGTGTCGCCGGATGGGCAGGTGGTGGTGAGCACGGTGAAGGACAAGTCGGTGTTCCTGGCGCGGCCCGACCTGGCCTTCTCGCAGTTGTTCTTCCCGGTGCGGGGCATCCTGGTCGTCTATCACCGCAACGGCGGCATGTTCCAGCCCCTGCCGGGCGCGGATGACCCGGAGTATGTGCAGAGCAATCCCGCCTGGAGCCCGGATGGCAAGGAACTCCTCTTTGCGCGCGCCCAGGCCTACCAGCTCAAGAACCTGAGCGCCCAGGGCAAGCTGCTCCTGAACGAGGAGGACTGCCAGGAGTTCGCCCGCGACGGCAAGCCGTTCAAGTATGACCTGTACCGCATCGCCTACAACGACGGCAAGGGCGGCAAGGCGGAGCCGGTGCAGGGCGCCTCGCGCAACGGCCGAAGCAACTACTTCCCGAAATACTCGCCGGACGGGAAGTGGATCGTCTTCTGTCAGGCCAACAATTACATGCTGTTGCAGCCGGACAGCCAGCTCTTCATCATCCCGGCGGCAGGCGGAGAGGCGCGCCGGCTGCGCTGCAATACGCCGCGCATGAATTCCTGGCATAGCTGGTCCCCCAACAGCCGCTGGCTGGTGTTCTCCTCGAAGCGCAACTCGCCTTACACGCAGCTTTTCCTCACCCATATTGACGAGCACGGGGACAGCTCGCCGCCCGTGGTGCTGGAGAACTTCACCGCGCCCGACCGCGCCGCGAACATCCCCGAGTTCGTGAACGCCCCCGCCACGGCCATTGCCCGGATCAAGGAGCAGTTCCTGGACGACTACTCGCACGTCCGCTCGGCGTTCATGGCCGAGTTCTGCGGGGACACGGATACTGCCATCGCGGATTACCGCAAGGCGCTGGAGCTTAACCCCAATAGCGTCCACGCGCACCAGCGGCTCGGTTACCTGCTCTACAACGTGAAGCAGCAATACAAGGAAGGCGAAAGCCATACGCTCGAGGCCCTGCGCCTCTATCCCAACAGCGGCCTGGCGCATTACGACATGGGGATGATCCTGCGCCACCAGAAGAACCTGGAAGAGGCTGCCCGGCATTTCGCGAAAGCGGTGCAGCTCACGCCGCCCAGCTTCAGCATGTTTGGCTACAGCGCCGCCGAGATGAACGCCACGCTCGGCGAAGTTTGGCTCTCGATGGGCCGCGTGCCCGACGCCGCGGCAGTCCTGGCCACCGCGGTGAACCTCGACCCGAAGAACGCCAAGGCCCAGTATTACCTCGCCCTGTGCATGGCCGCGCAAGGGCAGTTCGAAGAAGCGCTGCGCCATTATCCCGTCGCCTGCTCGCTTGATCCCAGTGTGGACACCGTGCCGGAGTTGCACATGCTCCTCTCCGGGTACTACGTGAAGGCCGGACGAACGGACCAGGCGCTGGCGTCCGCGCGCAAGGCCCTTACGCTGGCTCAGAATCGAGGCGACCTTAACCTCGCGGACACGATCAGCAAGCAAGTGGCCGGGCTGGAGGCGCAGGGAGCGGGGAAGTGACCAGCCGGCCCGGGAGAAGAGTGACGTAAATCCGAAATCCGAAGCCCGAAATCCGAAACAAATTCAAAGCAGCAAATTGGGAATGCTCCAAACGTCCGAGCCTGGGCGGTTTTGAGTTTTTCGGCCTTGTAGCTTTGAATTTGCTGCGAAGTGATCAGCACGCCTGGGAGCAGAGTGCTGTAAATCCGAAATCCGAAGCCCGAAATCCGAAACAAATCCAAAGCAGCAATTTGGGAATGCTCCAAACCTCTGACCCTGCGCGGTTTTGAATTTTTCGGGCTTGTAGCTTTGAATTTGTTTCGGATTTCGGATTTCGGATTTCGGATTTCGGATTTAGAACTCGGGTCTCTGTTGGAAATGCCGAGAGACCCCAGCCCCGGGCTACCGCACCAGGTACTTCTCCGCATCAGGCCGCTTCAGTTCGAGGCCAAGCCCGGGGCGCGACGTGTCGGGGCGCAACAGGCCATCCTTGGCGCGGGCCGCGCCGTCGAAGAGCAGTTGCTCAATGCGCACGTGGTCGTGGAAGTATTCCACGTGGCGCGCCGCCTCCAGCGCGCAGCACGGATGCTGATGAATGGATGGAGCGGTGTGGGCCGAGAGCGGGATTTTAAAGGCGGTGCACAGCGCCCCCGCCTCAAGGAAACCCGTGATGCCGCCGCAGCGGGTCGCATCGGCTTGCAAGACATCCACCGCCCCGGCTTGCAGCATGCGACGGAAATACGTGGCGTCGTCCCCGTATTCCCCGGCGGCGATGTCCATGCCCGCCGGCGCGCGGTCGCGCAGCAAGCGCAGGCCCTCGAGGTCGTCCGAGGTGACCGGCTCCTCGAACCACGCCACGTTCCAGGCGGCGAGCTGGTCGGCCATTGCCAGGGCCTGCTTCCGTGCCAGGGCGCCATTCGCATCCACGAAGAGCTGCGCGTCTTCCCCTACCGCTTCGCGAGCGATGCGCACCCGCTCGGCATCCTGGTCCGGCTCGCGGCCGATCTTCATCTTCATCATGCGGAATCCCTCGCCGGCCCAGCCATGCATTTGCTCGTAAAGCTTCTCCAGCGGGTAGGAAGTGAAGCCGCCACTGCCGTAAGCCGGAATGGCCTCGCGCACCTGGCCCAGGAGCTTGACCAGCGGCAACTCCAGGAGCCGCGCCTTCAAGTCCCAGAGGGCGGTATCCACCGCGGCGATGGCCGCCGACGCGATGCCCGGCCGGCCCATGTTTCTCACCGCCCGGTTCATCGCGGTCCGGAGCCGCGTGACGTCCAGGGCCGCTCCGCCACGCACGACCTGGGCGAGTTTGCCGCGGATCAACCCCGCCGCGCTCGGGCTGGAATAAGTGTAGCCGAGCCCCGTCTTCCCTCCCGCGCGGAGCTCGGCTACAACGATTGTGGTAGAGTCCCACTCGGCGGTGCCGTCGGACTCCGGGGCATCCGTCGGGACGCGGTATGCCCACGCCTCGAGCCGCTCGATGGTGGCATCCAACGACGCCCCCCTGCTCTACCCTACGCCGCGGCCCACGCTGGCCGGAGACGCAAACTCGGACGTCTTCTGCCCTTCGTGCCGGCCCTCGGCAATTTCCTCGATCATCTTGGCGGTGAAGGCCGGGATGTCGTCGGGCTTGCGGCTGGTCACCAGGCCGTTGTCCACGACCACCTGCTCATCCACCCACTCCGCCCCGGCGTTGCGCAGGTCCGTCTTGAGCGAGGGCCAGGACGTCATCCGGCGGCCCTTCACTACGTCGGCCTCGATGAGCGTCCAAGGCCCGTGGCAGATCGCGGCGACGGGCTTGTGCTCGTCGAAGAAGGACCTGACGAAGCGCACGGCCTTTTCGTTTAGGCGCAGTTTGTCCGGGTTTTGGACCCCGCCGGGCAGCACGAGCGCGTCGTATTCGCCCGGGTTGGCCTGTTCGAGGGGCACATCCACCTTCACCGAGCGCCCCGGCTTGGACTGCTTCTCGCCCTTGATCTTCCCCTCGCTTGGGGACACGACGTCTGCCTGCGCGCCGGCCTCTTTCAAGGCTTCGCGTGGCTTGAGCAGTTCGTCCTCTTCAAAGCCATTCTCCGCAAGGATGGCCACTTTTATGCCTTTAAGATCATGCTCCATACTCTGTTCCTTTCATTCAGCTACGGGTGTAGCGCCGGGGCGGAAGACGCTCGCACAGGGACGCCGCGCGCGGTTTCCCCACCCCTTCTGCGAGTAAGCTGGATTCCTGCCAAAACGGGCTTACGCGGGGGCAGGCGCGTTTCCGCCGGAATCGAGAGGTCGAGCCGCGCGTGCGATGCAGGTTGCACCGGGGCAGGACGGCAAAGTGCAATTCTGACCGTGCGGCTGGTAGCGTAAGCCTCCGGCTTGCGCGCGTCCCGGCAACCCTCTGGGTTGCCGCCCCGGCAACAATCCAGAGGATTGTTGTCACTACCGCAAGCCGGAGGCTTACGCTACTTGAATAGTTACGCGCAATTCAGAGCACCGCCGCGATCTTCCGCAGGTCCTGGACGAACCGCTGCCGCTCGGCACGGCGCTTCGCGTCGTCTGGTGCGCGGAGAATCGAAGACGGGTGCACCGTGGCCGTGGTGTAGGGCGCGAGATCGGATGCGACCAACTGGGGCGAGCAGCAGGCTGCGCTACGGCACAGTTTGCAACCTGCACTCGGGTTGGAACCGCTGGAGTGCAGAATGCCGCCACATTGAGCGGCGCGGGTGCTTCGGCGCTGCAAAAGGTGCCCAATTCTGCGGTTCGCGGTGCGGCATGGGCCATGGCACGACGCCTGCTGGACTTATATCTCGGAAGACGGGTTGAAACCGGAAAGGACTGGTGAGACACGCAAAGGGAAACCTGGAGACGTTGCCGTTCCTCACCGAGCAAAGACTCGCCTTCCGCTTTGTTTGTACAGCGCGGGAGGGCGAGCGTCCTCGCGAGCCCTAACTTGCTGGATTGCCGGGGAAGTTTGGGCTCGCGGGGACGCTCGCCCTCCCTTGATAAGGCGCCGCAGTGGCACCGCGGCAATCCTGTGCTACGGTTACTCGCGAAGGAAACGAGACCTGTGAAAGCGACGCAAGCCTTGCACGACGTGGGCCAAAGCATCTGGCTCGACAACATCACCCGCGACCTGCTGACCAGCGGCACCCTGCAGCGTTACATACAGGAGCTGTCGGTCACGGGCCTGACCTCGAACCCGACGATCTTCGACCATGCCATTAACCACGGGACGGCGTATGATGCCGGTATTCGGGACGGGATTGAGCGGGGCAAATCAGGCGAGGGCCTTTTCCTGGAGTTGGCCCTCGAGGACATCACCCGGGCGGCCGACCTGTTCCGGCCCGTCTATGACCGCACCAACGGCGTGGATGGCTGGGTATCCCTCGAAGTCTCCCCCCTGCTGGCCCACGACACGGCGGCCACGCTCCGCATGGCCAAAGAACTGCATGCCCGGGCAGGGCGGCCCAACTTGCTAATCAAGATTCCCGGCACCCGCGAGGGCTTGTCCGCCATCGAGGAGTCCATCTTCGAGGGTGTGCCGGTCAACGTGACGCTCCTGTTCTCGCGCGAGCAGTACGCGGCGGCGGCCGAGGCGTATCTGCGCGGCATCGAACGGCGCATTGCCGCCGGGCGCAACCCGCAGATCGGCTCGGTGGCCTCGGTGTTCGTCAGCCGGTGGGACACGGCGGTGGCGGGCAAGGTGCCCGCCGACCTCACCAATCAACTGGGCATCGCCGTCGCGCAGCGCACCTATAAGGCGTATCTCGGCCTGCTGATCTCGGCTCGCTGGCAGAGAATCTATAACGCGGGAGGCCGGCCCCAGCGGCTCCTCTGGGCCAGCACCGGAACGAAGGACCCCCAGGCCTCCGACGTGCTCTATGTCGAAGCCCTCGCGGCGCCCTTCACGGTGAACACGATGCCCGAAGGGACGCTGAAAGCCTTTGCGGACCACGGCGAGACCGGCCAGGTCCTCGGCCCGGGCAGCAGCGACGGCGAGGCGACTTTGGCGAAGTTCGGCAAGGCGGGAGTTAACCTCGACACGCTGGCCGCCCAACTCCAGGACGAGGGTGCCAAGGCGTTCGTGAAGTCGTGGAACGACCTCATGTCCGTCATTGAGTCCAAGAGCGCTGCGCTGGATAAAGCGGCCTAAAGCCAATGCATGGCGCAATGGCAACGGCTCGGCGGAGAGGCCCTGTCCCGGAGGGACATTTGAGATTAGCCCAGCGCTTCAGCGTTGGGAGGCGCGTCCGCCGCGGCCCACGTCCCGAAGGGACGGCTGAGCGGCTTGAACTGGCACCCAGATTCAGTCGTCCCTTCGGGACGAGACGGCTTCGATTCTATCAAGGCCGTTGTGCCCGGCGCCGCGGCGCCGTCGCCTGAACTCTTTCGGAGGGAACGCTATGGAAGTCAAAGTGCCGGGTGACGCGGAGGCCGCCGCTAAGGAGGCGGCCCGATTCATTGCTGCCGAGGCGCGGGCCGCCGTCGCCGCGCGCGGGCAGTTCATCGTCGCCTTTAGCGGGGGGCACTCGCCGGCGCAAATGTTGCGCGCGCTGGCGGGCGAGGAGGTGCCGTGGGACCGCGTGCACCTGCTGCAAGTGGACGAGCGCGTGGCCCCGGCCGGGCACCCGGATCGCAACCTGACGCTCCTGACCGAGAACCTTCTGAAGCATGTCAAGTTGCCTCGCAAGCAAGTGCATCCCATGCCGGTCGAACAGCCGGACCTTGACGACGCCGCAGCCAGCTACACGCGAACTCTGCGGCGGGTGGCCGGCACGCCCCCGGTGCTGGACCTCGCCCACCTGGGCATCGGGCCGGACGGCCACACGGCCTCGCTCGTGCCGGGCGATCCCGTCCTCGAGGTGACCGACGCCGACGTGGCGATCACGGGCATTTACGAGCACCGGCGGCGGATGACGCTGACCTTTCCCATGCTCAACCGCGCCCGCCGCGTGGTGTGGCTGGTCATCGAGAGCAAGAAGGCGCCGATGCTTTCCCGTCTGCTGGCGGAAGACCAGAACATCCCGGCGGGCCGGATTCGGCAGGACAACGCGGTGGTGGTGGCGGACGAAGCGACGGCCGGAGGCGCAACCTAAACGTCCGACCAAGCATGCAGAAGACGCTTAACGCAAAGGCGCAAAGGTGCAATGGCGCAAAGCCCTGAAATATCTGGGTTCACGATCCTGACCTTCACCACTTCGGGGGTGCAACCTGCTGTCGGCCTTATGGGGACACTGCTTTGAACTCTTTGCGCCCTGGCCTCTTTGCGCCTTTGCGTTGGATTTCAAGTGATTGATTACATCTCAGGTGGAGCAGCGACCGTCCCTGGGACGCGGTCTGCCTGGGCTGGACAATTCCGCGTTCCTGCCACATGCTCGCATTGCGGCTCGGAAAGCCGCGCCGCCTTATGGAAGAGCTTCCACCGGTTCTGGCCCCGACGCCAGAACGACTGCCGCCGCCCGCCATGTCTCTGGCCGCGCGGCTCCTGAACGTCTTTGCCATACCGGGCGAGGTGTTCGAAGGCGTCAAAACCAGCCGGTTCGCCGTCGGCAACTGGCTGGTGCCGATGTTCCTGTCCGGGGCGGTGCTGGCCCTGACCGGGATTCTCCTGGCCCTGCAACCTGCCTTCCAGAAGCAGATGCACGAGCGGATGGACCAGCAGGCCAAGGCGCTCCAGCAGGAGGTCAAAGCCGGTAAAGCGAAGCAGGCGGAGGTTGACCGCACGATGGCTTCGATCCAGGCATACGTTGCGCCGACCGTGTTGCCGGTGCTGCTGGGGGCAATGGCAGGAGCCATTGGAGCTGTGCGCGTGGTCTGGTGGGCCTTGGCGCTGTGGCTGCTGGGGCGGATCTTCCTGAAGGCGCGCCTGGACTTTATGAAGACGCTGGAGGTGGCGGGGCTGGGGGTCATGATCGCCGTTCTGGGTGACGCGGTGGTGTTGCTCCTGATGGTGAACTTACCGGGGCTGTTTGCGTCGCCTGGCCTGGCGCAATCGGTGGCCGGGCTGGACGTGCTGCACAAGAGCCCGGTGCTTCTGGCGGTGGCGAACGTCTTCTCGCTTTGGCTCATCGGCGTCCTCGCCGTGGGGCTGGCGAAGCTCGCCCGGGTGCCGCTGCTTCGAGCGGCATGGTTTGTCCTGGCCTTCTGGCTCTTGCAGGCGTCGGTGATGGTCCTGTTGGGCGGGGCCTTGAGCCAGCTTGCGCTGTGAGCGCGGTTGGCGCGGTGGAAGCTCCCCTGCCGCGGCTCCGGTTGCGGGTGACGGCGGCAGCGGAGTCGCGCCTGCGCGCGGGCCATCCCTGGCTGTATGCCGACAGCCTACGGGAGCAGAACCGTCCGGGCCGGCTGGGCGAACTGGCGGTGGTGTTTGACCGGAAGGACTCCTTCCTGGCAGTGGGGCTGTTCGATCCCGATTCGCCCATCAAGGTGCGGGTGCTCCACGCAGGCAAGCCGGAGGCGATTGACGCCGCATGGTGGGCTGGCCGCCTCGACCGGGCGCTGGCGCGGCGGCAGGGGCTGTTTGATCGCGAGACAACCGGGTTCCGTTGGATCAATGGCGAGAGCGACGGCTGGCCGGGCCTGGTGCTCGACCGTTACGAAGGCACGCTGGTGCTGAAGCTTTATACCGCGGCCTGGCTGCCGCGGCTGGACGAAGTCGCCGGCCTGATCGCGGCGCGGCTTCGCCCGGAGCGGCTGGTGCTCCGGCTCAGCCGCAACCTTCAGGCCGGGGCCGGTGCTCAGCACGGGACGCAGGATGCAAGGGTATTGCTCGGCCCGGCGCTGGAAGGCTCAGTCGTGTTCCAGGAAACCGGGCTGCGATTCGAGGCCGACGTCTTGCGCGGCCAAAAGACAGGCTTCTTCCTGGACCAGCGCGAGAACCGGCGGCTGGTCCAGTCATTGGCTCCAGGGCGGCGGGTGCTCAATGCATTCAGCTTCTCGGGCGGGTTCTCGGTGTATGCGGCGCGCGGCGGGGCAAGCAACGTGACTGACCTCGACATCAGCGCCCACGCGCTGGCCGGGGCGGAGCGGAACTTCGCGCTGAACCGGCTGACGTGCCGGCATGAGACTGTGCAGGCGGAGGCCTTTGAGTGGCTTGGGCAGCAGCGGGAGCGCATGTTCGATTTGGTCGTGCTGGACCCGCCGTCGTTCGCGAAGCGGGAAGCGGAGCGTGCAGGGGCCATCAAAGCCTACAGCAAGCTGGTGACCTTGGGGCTCGGGCACCTCGCGCCCGGTGGAATCCTCGTCGCCTGCTCCTGCTCGGCCCACGTTTCCGCGGAGGAGTTCTTCGCCGCCGTGCGCCGGGCGGCGGCAGAGACTGGGCGCTCCTTCGATGAGCTGCAAACGACTGGGCAGCCGTCCGACCACGCTGCCGCCTTCCCCGAGGCCTTTTATCTGAAGGCGATCTATTTGAAGGAGCGCCGCGGCGGCGCGGCCTGAGAGTGGCATTTACGATTTACGATTTACGATTTACGAGCCCGCTGGGGGTCCGTGATTGGAATTCTCAAGTGATCAACCGTAGATCCTCAGGTCCTTCCGGGCTTTGCGCCTTTGCATCTTTGCGTCTTTGCGTTGAACGTCTTCTGTACTGCAATACCCGAGATTGTCCGCAGGCTGCGAACAATTTGCCAGGCCATCGCAAACAGGGGACTTCTATCCTCCATCTTCTATCCTCGATCCTCGTCGCGGCCCGGTTCGTTTGCGGCTTCGCCGCTCCGCGCATTTAGCCCCTTCCAAGCTGGATTGCGGCGCGCCGGGTTCCCGAATACAGTACGCGCAGATGAAACCAAAGCCGCTCATCTACCTCGTCGGGGCCGGCCCGGGCGACGCAGGCCTGCTGACCTTGCGTGGCGCGGAGTTGCTGGACCGTGCCGATGTCGTGGTCTGCGATGCGCGAGTCAATACGGAGTTGCTGCGCCGGGCGCCGAAGTCGGCGGAAGTCGTGCACGAGGGACAGATGCCTGCCGAAACTGGGGTCGCCGATCTGCTGATCTCTCGGGCGCGTGCGGGCAAGACCGTGGTGCGGCTGCTGGCCGGGGACCCGTATCTGTTCGCGGCGGGCGGCCAGGAAGCGGAACGGCTGGCCGAAGCGCGCATCCCTTTCGAGGTCGTGCCGGGCGTCTCTTCGGTGGCGGCGGCGCCCAACTACGCCGGCGTACCCGTGACGCACCGCGATTTTGCCTCGCAGCTCACCTTAATCGCACCGCACCGCAGTGCTCCCCCCGGCAACGGAGGCATTGATTGGGCGCAGGTGGCCCAGACGCCGGGGACGAAGGTGCTCCTGCTCGATTCAGATTCCATCGAGCCCATTGCGGGCGCGTTGCTGGCGAACGGTCTGGCGGCGGATACGCCGGTAGCACTGGTGCGTTGGGGCGGATCGGGCCGGCAAGTGTCCACCGCTGGGACGCTGGGCACGATCACCGCCGTGGCGGCCGAGGCCAACATCGGTCTGCCGGCGGTCGCCGTGATTGGCGAAGTGGTGAAGCTGCGCGAGAAGCTGAACTGGTTCGAGCAGCGGCCGCTCTTTGGGCAGCGCGTCGTGGTCACCCGCGCGCGGGAGCAGGCCGGGCAACTGGTGCAGAAGTTGCAGGAACGCGGCGCGGAAGTCCTGGAGATTCCGACCATCAGGATCGAGCCTCCTACCCGCCGGCAGGACCTGGTGGACGCGCTGCTGGAGCTTAACTCTTACGACTGGCTCGTCTTCACCAGCCCGAACGGGGTGACGACCTTCTTCGATTACTTCTTCCGGCATTTCCACGACATGCGGGATATCGGTGGGGCGCGCATCGCCGCCATCGGGCCGGCGACGGCGAACAAGCTTAAGGAACTGCACCTCCAGGTTGACCTCATGCCCGATGAGGCGCTGTCGGCGAAGATTGCCGAAGCCTTCGCTGAATTCGAAAGCGTGGAGAACCTCAAGATTTGCCTCCTCCGCGCCGAGGTCGCCGGCCGGGAGTTGCCCGAGGCCCTCGAAGCGCTGGGGGCCATCGTGGATGACGTCGCCTGCTATCAGACCGTCCCCGAGTCCGAGGACCTGACCGGCGCCGCGGCCAGCCTGCTGGAGCATGGCGCCGACTGGATCGCCTTCACGAGTGCCTCGACCGTCGAGCAGTTTCACGCGCGCTTCGACCTCCCGGCGCTGCTCAAGCGCTTCCCGCGCCTCAAGACGGCCGCTATCGGGCCGGAAACCTCAAAAGCGCTAAAAGCCCTGGGCCTGGAGCCGACCGTCGAGGCCAGGCAGCACACGCTGGATGGCCTAACCGCCGCGATTTCAGCCCGCCGAAGCCAGCCTTGAGGCCCGGGTGCGGGAAGCCGATACCGCGGGAAAAGCCGGGTGTGGGCAGCCAGGGTCCCCGGAGAGTGCCCGGTGTGTCTCCCATGTGGTCCGGGCCCCATGGGAGACACACCGGGCACCCTTAAGGGAGAATAAGGGCCCACGCCAGCTGCTCCCGGTGGACGGCTCATGGGGACAGGCACCCTGCGCCACAGCGGCGGTAATGGCCCAACCCCGTGGCACGGCTTGGCTGCCTGTGCCGTCAGACGCACAGTTTTCAGCCGATGGGCAGTAGCACAAACTACGCCTGTTTTGAATAACACATTGCATTCAGCGCCTTATTTCATAGTCTGGTAGGGCGAACTGGCCTGATGCGACAATTCTTCACAATTGCCACAAATGCATTCATGGAACTGGTCCGGCAGCCGGTATTCCTGCTGCTGATGACCAGCTCTGCCGCGTTCGAGATGTTCCTGGCCACACCCTATTACTTCGCCTTTGGTGATGAGCCTAAGCTGGTGAAGAACAGCACGTTGGCGGTGATGCTCCTGTCCGGACTGCTGGGGGCCGTCTTGAGCGCCTCGGCTTCGCTCGCGCGCGAGATTCGCACCGGCACGGCGCTGGCCGTGCTGTCGAAGCCGGTGGGCCGGGCGCAGTTCCTGCTGGCCAAGTTCCTGGGGCTCACCTGGGCCCTGACATTACTGACTTACGTTAACCTGGTGGCGGCGCTGCTGGCCAGCCGGATGGCGTTTGATGCCTACGGCTCGACCGACCTTTTTGCCCTGGGCGTCTTCGCCCTGGCGGTGGCCATCGCCTACTGCCTCGGCGGGTTCAGCAACTTCTTCCTGCGCCGGCCATTCGTTTCGGATGCCGTGTTCGGCCTGCTGCTCATGCTCACGGTGGCGTTTGTGGTGATTAACTTCTACACGAAGGAAGTGAAGCCCCAGGCGTTTGCGGCAGGGGTCGATTGGCGGCTGATCCCGGCGGGCGTGCTGGTCCTGTTCGCCCTCTGGATTCTGGCCGCGCTGGCCCTGGCCTGCTCGACGCGGCTGGACGTCATCCCCACCCTAGCCATCTGCTCGGCCTTCTTCCTGCTCGGCATTATGTCCGACTACATCTTCGGCCAGCGCGCCAGCGCGGTGTGGGACCGGAACATGGGGAACGAGATGAGCAGCCTGCGCTGGTCTTACCCGCAAAAGGTCTTATTGAAGGAGGTCGTCGAGAAGTACGACCGCAACCAGGATGGGAAGCTGGAGCTGAAGGAGCGGGAAAACATCAGCCCGGCGGACAAAGGGCGCCTGCAAGCGGCCGGCATGGGCGGGAGCTGGTGGGCGACGGTCCTTTACACGCTCACGCCGAACTGGCAGCTCTTTTGGGTCGCCGACGCGCTGGACTCGGACAAGAGCACCTTCCATTGGGGCTACGTGGCCAAGGCGTTCGGCTACATGCTGGGCTACGTGGGCGCGGTGCTGGCCATTGCGGTGGCTGTGTTTGAAGACCGGGAGCTGAGCTGATGGTTACACCGCTGGCAGCATTCAACAAGTTTAACGGGATGCAAGGCCGCTGGGAATCCCTGGCCTGCCTGAGCCTCTAGAGCAGAAATGGAACGAAGCATACAAAAGAACGGGCTGATCAACCTGCTGGCCTTGCTGGCGGTAGGCGTAGCGGGGTTCGCGGCGGCGCGGTTCTCCAATTCACTGGCCGGGCTGGTCGCCGCTGTCTTCATGGGCCTGGGGATCCTGGTGTGCGCGGTGAGCTGGTTCCAAATGCGGCTGGAAGAGCGGGAACGGCTGGAGAAGCTCGAACTGGAAGAGCTGGCGCGCACGCATAGCGGCGCGGCGCTATTCGAAGCCCAGGACGCCGAGGTGTTTCCGGCGCAGCGGTCACGCGAACAGTTCGAGCGGTTCCTCGTCCCCGTTTTCACGGTCATCCTCTTCCTGTTGGAGGCCGGGGGGGCGGCGCTGCTTGGGCGCTGGCTGTCGCGCCCGACCACCGCGGCGGAGGTGAAGGACCCCGTCAGCGGGCTTGCATTATTCGGCCTCTTCGCGCTGGTGCTGTTCCTGCTGGGCAGGTTCTCCGCCACGATCGCGCGCCTGGAGAACCGGCGGCTGCTCCGGCCCGGCGCCAGTTACCTGCTCGCCAATGCGTTCCTGTCCGTCGTGGTGATGCTGGGGCTGGTTGGGGTGTGGGCCGGCTTCACCAAGGCCGACCTTTACATTGCGTGCGTCTTCACGGGGCTGCTCGCGCTGATTGCCGTCGAGACCCTATTGCAGTTGCTGTTGGACCTCTATCGCCCCCGCGTCAAGGGCAAGCTGGAGCGGCCGCTTTACGAGAGCCGCCTCATCGGCTTGCTGGGGCAGCCCGAAGGACTCATCACCACGGCCGCCCAGGCGCTCGACTACCAGTTCGGCTTTAAGGTCTCCGAGACCTGGTTCTACCGCTTCTTCGAGAAGGCGTTGGGCTGGCTGATCCTGCTGCAATTGGCGGTCCTGCTGCTCTCGACCTGCGTCGTGTTCATTGAAGCCGGCGAGCAGGGCTTGCTGGAGCACTGGGGCAAGCCGGTGGCGAGCCGCAGCCCGCTCGGCCCCGGAGCCCATTTCAAGTGGCCCTGGCCCATTGACAGGGTGTACCGGGTCCCGACCGAGCAGATTCAGACCTTCGACGTGGGTTTTACGCCCGAAGCCGGCCAGGAGCGCGCCGTGGCGATGCTCTGGACCGTGGCGCACATGAAGGAGGAAAACGACTTCCTGGTTGCCAACCGCGCGGAGAGCACCCTCGTGGCCACCAACCAGACGGCGGAAAAGCGCACGCCGCCGGTCAGCCTGCTCAACGTCAGCGTGCCCGTCAGCTTCCAGATCACGAACCTGGTGGACTGGGAATACAACAACGAGGACGCCAAGTCCCTGCTGCACGACCTGGCCACCCGCGCCGTGGTCCAATACCTGGCCAGCGCGGACATGAATGAAATCATGTCGCACACCCGGCTGGAGATGGCGCAGGTGCTGTCGGATCAAATCCAGGCCGCCGCCGACCAGCACAGGATGGGTGCGAAAGTCGTCTCGATTGACCTCGAAGACCTTCACCCGCCGGTCAAAGTGGCAGGCGAGTACGAGAAAGTGGTGGCGGCGATTCAAATCAAGGAAGCCAAGATCCTGGCGGCGAAGGGAGACGCCTTCCGCACCAACACGCTGGCCGGCGCCCAGGCCGTGACCATTGTCAACGATGCCATTGTCGAGAGCACGGCCCGAAAGATTGACGCGCTGGCCCAGGCTGCCTTATTCACGAACCAGATTCCCGCGTTCGAGGCCGCGCCGTCGGTGTTCGCAGAGCGCGCCAAGATGGACATGCTCGTGCGCGGCACCGTCAACGCCCGCAAGTACGTCCTGCTCACCACCAATACGCACGACGTCCTGCAGTTCGACCTTCAGGAGTCCATTGCCCAGAGCATGCTTAGCCTCAATGTGACCTCACCTCCTCCGAAATCATCCCCATGAGACGCAATCCTCTTACGCTGGTTATCGGCATTCTGCTGATCATCATCTTCGGCCTGTGGCTGTTCGTCTTCCAGGTGCGAACCACCGAGGTCGCCGTGGTGACCACCTTCGGCAACCCCACCCGTCCGATCACCGAGCCGGGCGCCTACTTCAAGTGGCCGTGGCCCATCCAGAAGGTCTGGCCCTTTGACAAGCGGGTGCAGAACTTCGAGGACAAGCTCACGGAACGTCAGACGCGGGACAACTTCACCCTGCTCATGGCGGTCTACGTTGGCTGGAAGATCACCGATCCCGCCGCCTTCTTCCCCAAGTTCATCAGCAGCGACGATCCGATCAAGGAAGCCGAGCGGCAACTGGACCGCTTGCTGGGCAACGCCAAAGCGGCAGCGATCGGGCGGCACTCCCTGTCAGATTTCGTCTCGGCGGCAGGCGGCGGAACGAACTTCGTGGCCATCGAGAACGAAATCCTCTCTACGCTGCAATCCCAGGTCAGGTCCAACAACTACGGCCTGGAAATTGAATTCGTGGGCGTCAAGCGTCTGCAGTTGCCGCAGAACGTCAGCCAGTCGGTCTTCGACCGGATGACCGAGGAGCGCAAGCGGCTGGCCGAACAACTGCAGAACGAAGGCGATGCCGAAGCGCAGAATATCCGTTCCGAGGCCAACCGCAAAGCCCAGGAGGTGCTGGCGACTGCGCGCGGCAAGGCCACGGAAATCAAGGGAAAGGCCCTCGCCGAGGCGACCGCCTCCCTGAGCGTCTTCAAGCAGAACCCCGAGCTGGCCATCTTCCTGTTGCGCCTGAATGCGCTGGAAGGCTCGCTCAAAGACCGCTCGATCCTGGTGTTCGACCAGAACATGCCTCCGTTCGACCTGCTGCGGGGCAGCGCCACCAATTGGCCGGCCAAGTGACCAGCCTGACCTGAGGAATAACGCGTGAGCAACGGCATTGACATGAATGAGCGGAACCATTCGCACGACGAGTCGCCCGAGCTGACCGCGCCGGCCGACACGCCGGTGGATGCGGGCTCGCAGGCCCTGTCCGAGGCGCTGCGGAGCAGCTTTGCCATCGTCCGGTTCGTAATGATCGTGCTGGTCCTGGTGTTCTTCGCCTCCGGGTTCTTCACCGTGGGCCCGGCGCAGCGGGCGATCATCCTGCGCTTCGGCAAGCCCTTGCACGGCGAGAGCGAGCAGGCCCTTCTGGGACCCGGCAAGCTGCACTGGTCCATGCCCTATCCGATAGATGAGGTGGTGAAAGTGAACATCTCGGGCATCCAGACCGTGGAGTCCACCACCGGCTGGTACGCCGAGACGCCGGAGCAGCGGCTGGCGAACATAGAGCCGCCCGCCCCGGCGGGAACCCCGCTCAACCCGCTGGTGGACGGCTACGTGCTGACGGGCGACGACAACATCATCCACTCCCGCGCCACGCTGACCTACCGGATCAGCGCGCCTCTGCGCTATGTGTTCAGCTTCGTCAATGCCTCCAATGCCGTGCAGGATGCGCTGGATAACGCCTTGCTGTGGGCCGCGTCCCAGTTTCGCGTGGACGATGTGCTCCGGCACGACGTGGCAGGCTTCCAGGAAGCCGTCCGCCGGCGCGCCCTGCAATTGATCCAGCAGCAGGACCTCGGAATCACGGTCGAGCAGTGCGTGGTGCAAAGCGTCCGCCCCCGCCAGTTGAAGGATGCCTTCGACCAGGTGAACAGCGCCGACGAGGCGCGCGGCAAGGCGGTGATCGCCGCCCACGCGGCCGAGAACCAGATCACCAACCAGGCCAGCGCCGACGCCCGCTCCATCGTCGCCCTGGCACAGGTCGAGAGCGATCAACTCGTCAAGGACCTTGCCGCACAAGCCGAGCGGTTCAAAGACATCCTGCCCCAGTACCAGCGTGCCCCGGGCCTGTTCACGCAACAGCAGTTGTCCGAAACCCTCGGCCGCGTGCTGACCAATGTGGAGGACAAAATCCTGGTGGCCGAGGGAGCGGATGGAAAACCCCGCGAACTGCGGCTACTGTTTAACCGTGAGTTCACCAAGCGTGCGCCTTAATCCATAAGACCGCCATGCAAGTTACTTCCCTTCTGAGCCGACACGAGCACGACCACGCGGACGCATCCTGCGGCGCCTGCGGTCACGACCATGAGCACGCCCCGGTGCGCCTCTGGCAGACCCTGGTAGGTGTGGTATTCGTGCTCAACGCTTTCATCGTAGATTCCCTCTTTCAGCAAGGCCATACCGTCGCCAGCGCCAGCGCCCTGGTCGGCGCGGCCACGCTGGGTTACCCGATCATCTGGACGGCGATCCAGGACATCCGGCAGGGCTTGCTGAGCATCAACGAGCTGGTCGCCATCGCCGTGCTGGCGGCCTTTGCCTCCGGCGAGTACATGACCGCCGGCGTGGTCGCCTTCTTCATGCTCATGGGCGAGGTCATCGAGACCCGCACGGCGGAAGGCGCGCGCGCGTCCATCGAATCGCTCATCAAGCTGACACCCACCAAGGCGCGCCGTATCACCCCCCAGGGCGAGGAGGAGGTCGCCGCCAAGGACCTGGCGGTCGGAGACGTGATTCGCATTCGCCCTGGAGACAACGTGGCGGCGGACGGCGTGATCGTCAGCGGCCAGGGGTCGTTCAACCAGGCCACGATCACCGGCGAATCGCTGCCGGCGGACAAGAAACCGGGCGACGAAGTCTTCGCCGGCACGCAGAACCTCACCGGCGTCCTGGAAATCAAGGTCAGCCGCGCCGGGACGGATACCACCCTCGGGCGCGTGCGGGAGCTGATTCTGGCGGCGGAGAAGACCAAGCTGCCGATCATGAAGATCGTGGACCAGTACATGGGATTCTACACGCCGCTGGTGCTGGTGATCGCCGCGCTGGTCTGGGCCTTCACCGGCAGGCAGCACGGGCTCAACAACGTGATCTCGTTCATCATCTTTAGCTGCCCCTGCGCGTTCGTCCTGGCCACGCCCACCGCCATGGTTGCCGCGCTTTCCGCCGCCGCCCGCCTGGGCATCCTGATCAAGAACGTGGCGGACATCGAGGCGGCAGCCAAAATCAATGCCTTCATCTTCGACAAGACCGGTACGCTGACGACGGGCGAGCTGGCCGTCAGCCGCCTGGCGCCGCTCAACGGAGTCACCCCTGCCGAGCTGCTGCGCCTGGCCGCCGCCGCCGAGAAATACAGCAATCACCCGACCGCGAAGGCGCTCGCCAAGCTGGCGGCGGAAGCCGGGGTGCCCTTGCCCGAGCCCAAGGATTTCTCGGAAACCGCCGGCCGCGGCGTGAAGGCGGACATCGCCGGCGCCAAGGTCCTGGTCGGCCGCGCCCAATGGCTCCAGGACAACGGAGTGAAGGGCGATTTCCAGGTTGACCTTAGCGAGACTGAGGGCTGGAGCCTCATCTTCATTGCCCGCGACGGCCAATGCATCGGGTGGGTGGGCCTCCAGGACGAAACCCGCGCCGAGGCGCGCGCTTCGCTGGCCGAGCTGAAGGAGAGCGGCGTGCGGCGCCTGGCGATGATCTCGGGCGACCGCCAGCCGGTGGCCACTCGCGTGGGCAAAGAGATCGGTTGCGAGGAGGCCCGCGGCGAGTGCCTGCCGCAGAACAAGGTGGAGTTCGTGCGCAGCGTGAAGGCCAAAGGGTACCATGTGGCGGTGGTCGGCGACGGTGTGAACGACGCGCCCGCGCTGGCCGCGGGAGACATCGGCATCGCGATGGGCGCCGCCGGAAGCGAAGTGGCCATCCACAGCGCGACCATTGCCCTGATGAACAACGACCTGCGGCGCCTGCCCTTCCTGGTAAAGCTCTCGCGCAGCACGCGCACGGTCATCAACCAGAACTTCCTGTTCGGCATCGCCTTCATCATCTGCGGCATGACGCTCTCGGCACTGGGCTACGTCCAACCCGTGTACGCCGCCGCGGTGCACACGACCGGGTCGCTCATGGTGGTCTTCAACAGCGCCCGGCTGGTGCGCAAGGGCGAGGAACTGGAGCACTACCACCCGGCGCCCGCGCCGGCCCAGGCGCCACCCAGCAGACCGCCCGTGCCGCGGCTCGAACCGAAGATGGCATAATGAACAGAGACCGGGCAGTTACGAGTGGGCCGGGGCCGGGTTGCTGTCGGAGAGGGCGATGGTTAAGTTAAGCGTATGAGCGCTAGCGAAGTAATCGAGCAAATTGACAAGCTCGGGGCGGATGAACAAAAGAAAGTGTTCACCTTCCTGGCCAGGAAGATTCTCGCTAACGACGGCACGTCCGGGAAGCCTTGGCTCGGGAAACGGCTTTCCTTCGAGCAAGCGTGCGACGTGGTCTTCCGCGAAAACCATGATCTCCTGGGCTTACTGGCTAAGTGAGTGAGCCGACGTTCCTCTCCCTCGATGAAGTTCTGCAGATCCACGCCCGCAGCCTCGCAGAACATGGAGGCATCCAAGGCGTGCGTGATCCCGGGCTGGCTGCATCAGCCTTGGCATCGGCGAAGAACACTCTCTGTTACGGAGGCGGCGACCTGTTCGACGTCGCTGCAAGCTACGCGTTCCACCTCGCCGAATCGCAAGCTTTCCTGGACGGCAACAAGCGCACTGCCGTGGCGTGCGCGATGGTGTTTCTGGCTATCAACGGAGTCTATGCGCAGCCACCCAAGTGGCAGCTCTATCTGGCTATGATCGGAGTAGCAGAAAAGAAACTAACGAAGGCCGACTTGGCCGCTATCTTTCGCAAATCCGCAGGGTCCGCATGAACCAAGCTCTCGCTGACACTCCGCTCTCCGCGCTCCCCACCCCGCATTCAAACGGCGAGACCGTCATCTCCGTGACCGGCCTGACCAAGGTCTTCAAGGACTTCTGGGGCCGCCCCAAGGCGCGAGCAGTGGACAACGTGGACTTCACAGTGCGGCAGGGCGAGGTCTTTGGCCTCCTGGGCCCAAACGGCTCGGGCAAGTCCACGACCGTAAAGCTGCTCCTGGGATTGCTTTACCCCACCAAGGGCCACATCGAGGTGTTCGGCCATTCCCCGCGGCATGTGCCGACCAAGTCCCGCATCGGCTACCTGCCCGAGGAGTCCTACCTCTACCGCTACCTTGATTCGCGAGAGACACTGGACTTCTTCGGCAACCTGTTCCGGCTGCCCAAAGGCGACCGCGCCAAGCGCACCGAGCAGTTGCTGGAGATGGTCGGCCTGACCCAAACCCGCACGCGGGCGGTCGGCGAATTCTCGAAGGGCATGCAGCGCCGCATCGGCCTGGCCCAGGCGCTCATCAACGACCCCGACCTCGTCATCCTGGACGAGCCCACCTCCGGGCTGGACCCCATCGGCTGCCGCGAAGTCAAGGACCTCATCGTGGCCCTGGCCCGGCGCGGCAAGACCGTGATCCTCAGCAGCCATTTGCTGGCCGACGTGGAAGACGTGTGCGACCGCGTGGTCATCTACTATGGCGGCAAAGTGCAGGCGATAGGCACGCTCAACGAGCTCCTCGCCAAGCCCGACGCGATTCAAATCACCACTCCCGCGCTCTCGCGCGAGACGATGGAGCGCGTGCTGAGCACCATCCGGCAGGACGTGGCCGAAGCCAAAGTCCAGATTGATACCCCCACGCAGAACCTGGAGAGCTATTTCCTGGCCGTGGTCGAACGCGCCCAGAAAGCAGCGGCGCAGACCTCGGGAGCGGTAGCCGGCGCCACGGTCGCCGCCTACCTGCGCGGCGAGACGGAAGCCAAGCCTTCGCCCGACCGCATTCTGGAGCGGCTGGCCGCGCCGCAGCCGGCGACCCCCGCGCCCGCCCCGGCGCCCGCGCCCGCAAAGACCGTGGACGAGCACAAGCTTGCGGCGCTGACCAAGCCGGCGGAACCGGTCGAAGCGGCGCCCGGGCCGGCGCCTGCCCAGCAGCCGCAGCCAGCCGACCTGCAAAAGGCCAACGAGAAGCTGGCCGGCTTGCTGCGCAAGCAAGGGTGAGGCGGGTTGGGCAGTGCAGCGCCTCTTTGCCATCGCGTGGTTGACCTGGAAAGCCGCCTTCCGCTTCCGGCTGTTCCTGGTAGTCGCCGTCCTGTTGCTGGGGGCGGTTGTGGGCCTGCCCTTGCTCATCAAGGATGACGGCACGGCCCGCGGGTTCACGCAGATCCTCCTCACCTATACGCTGGGTTCAATCACAGCCTTGCTGGGCCTGTCCACACTCTGGCTCTCCTGCGGCACCCTGGCGCGCGACGTCGAGGATTGCCAGATACAAATGGTGGCGGTCAAACCGATCGCCCGCTGGCAAATCTGGCTGGGCAAATGGCTGGGCATCATGTCGCTCAATGCCGCCTTGCTCGC
>Ga0335069_10002822_pt1 | contig 26564 bp, 17 predicted proteins | sample Lox_Sample_11_FD_206714 | JGI IMG/M metagenome (GOLD analysis project Ga0335069, IMG submission 206714) | Soil microbial communities from Loxahatchee National Wildlife Refuge, Florida, United States - Lox_Sample_1.1 | ecosystem: Environmental > Terrestrial > Soil > Wetlands | place: USA...
TTGCGCAACCAGCTGTTCGACGCGCGCCACCGCCTGCGCAGCCTGCCCCGACGCAACCTGCAGACGGGCCAGCGCAGACAACGCGTCTATTGCACCCGGTTGCACCTCCAAAGCATGCTGCCAATCGCGCCGGGCATCGTCGAGGCGATTCTGCGCCCGAGCGATCGACCCGGAAAGATAAAATCCGACGGCCATGGTCGGCTGCAGACTCTTCAGGTCCTCCGCGGCGACCCGCGCCGCCACCCAATCCTGCTTCGCCATGTACGCGCGTACCAGCAGCTCCCGAGCCGGCACGGTGGTGGGCGCTCGACGGACCGTCTCTTCCAGCAACGGCACTGCTTGGTCGATCCGATCGGTCTGCAGCAGCAGCTGGGCCAGCTGGATGCGCACGTCGGGATCCGTCGGGGCGGCGTCCATGGCGTCGCGCAGCATTTCCTCGGCGAGCGCAGGCTCTCCGTTTGCCATGTACGCCCTCGCGAGTGCACGACGGATCGGTATGGCCTGCGGTTGATCTCTCAATACGCTGCGCAGATCGGCTATGGCCGCGGCCGGGTTCTGGCGCTGCATCTCGATATCCGATCGCAGGACCAGCGCGGCGTTGTCGCGCGGATTCGTGCTGAGCACCTCCTCGATCAATTTGCCGGCAGCTTCATAGTTACCCCGGCGCGACTCGATGGCCGCGATCTCGTCGCGCGCGGTGAGCGCCGGCGCGTCCGAGCCGCCGCGCGCTATGAGCTCGCGATAGACTCTGAGGGCGTCCTGGGTGGCGCCATCCCGCTCGAGCAGCGCACCCAGCGCGAGCTGCAGCTCGTAATCGTTGGGGTCTGCGGCGATGAAATTCCGCAGCGTCTGCTCCCCGGCCTCCTTCGAGCGCTGCGTCGAGACGAATTCCACGAGCGCCAGCTTGGCCTCGCTGCTGTCCGGTTGCGCCTTCACGGCCTCGTTCAGGACCCGCTGCGCATCATCGAGCCGGCGCTGGTTGGTGTAAAAGAGCGCGAGCCGATAGCGGGACGGCAGATCTCGAGGGCGCAGGTTCACGATCTGGCGCAGTTGCTCTTCGGCCTGGGCGGGCTGCTGGCTGTCGAGGTACAGGTTCGCCAGCACGCCGCGCAAATCCACGGACGACGGTTCCCGTCCAACGGCTTCGCGCACCATGGTGATCGCGCGCTCGAGATCGCCGTCCTGGCGATACAGCGCGGCAAGCAGAGCGACCGCATCCTTGTTGGCAGGCGCAAGCTGCACGGCGCGCAGCGCGTCGGCGCGCGCCGCCGCCGCGTCCTTCGACTGCAGGTGCGCGGCCGCCCGCACCGTGAGCAGCTCCACATCGTCCGGGTGCTTCGCGAGCGCGGGCGCGATGAGGGTCAGTGCCTTCTCGGGCAGTCCCGCGAACGCATAGATCCTGCCGAGGCTCGCGACCGGCGCGGGGAAGTCCGGATTGACCTCGATGGCACTCTCGTACAGACCGACGGCACCGCGCACATTGCCCCGCCGCTCGGCGACCTGCCCGTTGAGGTACAGCGCCTCCGCGGATTTTGGCCTAATTTGCAGCGCGTTGCGGAACTCGATCGCGGCCTTGTCGAGATTGTCCGCGGCGAGGAACTGCTTACCGCGATCGAGGTGATCGAGATAGCGACTCTCGGCGCCGCCGCAGCCGGCGGTCAACGCGACGGCGAGCCACCCGAGCACCATGAGCCCGCGCATGAAAGTTCTGTGTTGATTCATAGGTTGCGGTCGGTATCTTCCTGGCCAGGGCGAAAAAGGGCGCATACTCTACGGGCGCGTAACGATGGTGTGATATGAGCTGCATGGGCCGCACGCCCGAACGCGAGCAAAGCAGTCAGCAGCAGCAGCACCGGATCCATCGCACCACCACCCCCGCCCGAACTCGAGGTTACGCTCACCGACACGGACTTCATGGTCGATCCACCCGCGCCCGTGCAGGTGAGCGTGAAGGTCGTGTTGGCGCTGAGAGCCGGCGTCGTGTAGGTGCCGCTGGTCTTCTGCGTCCCGCTCCATCCCCCCGACGCCGTGCATGAGGTGGCGTTCTGACTGGACCAGATGAGGTCCACGGTGCTTCCTGAACTGACCTGCGAATGGTCGGCGCTGAGTGTCACGACCGGTGAGGGAGGCGCCTGCGCGAGGGTGAGCGCGTAGGTCCCCGCCGCGTCGGTGCCGCCGGGCTCGGCGAGGAAATTGAGGTAGTAGTTGCCGGCCGCCGTGGCGTTGAAAACGAAGCTGCCGCCCCCGAAGATCGCTCCGAGCTGCTTTGAGCCCTGCGTGACGATCGTGTCGTAGTTCTGGAATTGCGCCGGGAACTGCAGATCGGTGGCGGTCACCGAGTAGTTACCGGCTGCCAGCACGCTCGCCTTGCGGGAGAGGAAGAGCGCGCCCGCGCCCTGCGTGACATCGAACACCGCCGCGCCGCCGCCCTGCGGCGCAATATCGAGGCCGAAAAGTCCGCCACCTGAGGCCGGCTGTGCGAACGCCAGCAACGTGAGCGGTCCGGCCACGCCCTTGATGTTGAGAGTACCCGGGCCCGTGAGCGGTGCTCCGAGCAGTGTTCCCCCCTGCACTGCGGCGACCTCCACACTCGTGAACGGCGCCGGGAAGAGAAAGTCCGTGAGGGAGAGCGTGTAGGCGCCGCCGTTCTGGAGGGTCGTGTTGAAGCTGTAGGGCGTGAGTGCGTTGCCGGAAGTGCTGACCGCCTCGGCCGCACCGAACAACACGGTCGCTCCCTGCGTCACCTGCACCGCATAGCTGCCGGCGCCCGCCCCGCCGCTTGCGGCGATTCCGGCCGCGTAGGCCTCGTACGTCGCCGTCGCTGGCGTGAAAGGCGCCGAGCCTGCGGCCGCGAGCGATGCGACCACCGTCCCGTTGAGGGTCAGCATCGCCTGCACCTGCTGCAGCGCCGCAGGATAGCCGAGGTCGCTGAGGACGAAGCTTTCCGGATTCGGGCCGCCCTTGAGGGTGGGACTGCCGACGAGCATCGTGTTGCCGACCGGCACCGTCCATCCCTTGACTACGCCGCCGCCGCTCGCAGCGATCACCACGCTGAAGAGGCCGGCGTTCGCCGGCGCCGCCGCCAGCGCGATGGCGAACACCTGGTAGTTCGTGCCCGCATTGAGTGTGCCGGTCCATTGCATCGGTGTGGGCGAGGTCGCATCCGGCAGCTCCAGCACCCGGGTGCCCTGCTCGATGACGATCAGGCTCAGAGTGTCTGGAGCGAGTGCCTGCGGCAGCTGCAGGTCGGCGAGCGTAACCGTGTAGCTGCCGGTCGTTAGCACGGTGAACGACTGATCGAGCACCGCCTCCCCGTTGGGCAGCCCGTTCGATGGCAGTGCGATGACGTCCTGGTACGAGACCAGCTCGGTGTTTCCGGGACCGTTGATCACGATGCCGATCGGCCCGGAGCCCGGAACGTTGCCCGGCATGCCGACGACGTGCAGCGTGTAGTTGCCCGCTGCCAGGGAGTTGAGCTGCAGTGTCCCCGCGCCGATGAGCGGCGCGCCCACCAGCGCATTGTCGGAGCTCACGGCGAGCTTCACCGACGCCAGTGGCGCCGGCGGCAGCGGGGGCGGCTGAGACGCTCCGAGATCGGTGAGCGTGATGGTGTAGTTGCCGGCGCTCGTCACGGAGAAGGTGTGCTCGATCGGGACACCGGTGGTCGCTGCGGCGAGGGTGTGCGCTTCGCTGAAGATCGGCGCCTGCGCGTGCGCCGGGACCGCCGCGAGCAGCAGCGGTATGACAGTGGCGAGCATGCCGTGACGCAGGTTGCGCATGAGCATAATGACCATCCTTGAACCGACGTCAACGAGACCGAACGAAACCGGAGCCCTGGTTGTTAGCTCCGGCTCCCTGTCGTCAGGCTGGCGAGCATGGCACGCGCCTCGTCACTCCCCGCGAAGTGCGGCGCGCCCGAGAGCGCCGTCTCGAGATTGCTGCGCGCCTTGTCGCGCTCGCCCGCTTTGAGCTCGGCCATCGCCAGGTGATAGTGAATCACCTGCGAGTGCGGCGCGCGCTCGGCGGCGCGCTCGAGAGCGGTCAACGCATCGTCCACGTCTCCGAGCTTCAGGCGCACCCAGCCATGGGTATCGAGCAGCGCGCCACTTTCGGAGCTGGCGAAGGGCGCGGTCAAATCGCGCGCCCGGTCGAGGCTCTGGCGGTCGGTACGATAGGTGACGAGCAGCATCGCCAGGTTGTTGCTCGCCACATCGAGCCGTGGATCGTGGGCGTGCAGCGCCTCGTAGAGCGCGATCGCCTGATCGATGCGCCCCTGCTGCTCGTAGAGCTCGGCAAGGCCTGCGGTGAGGGCGGGGTCGTAGGGATTGGCTTTGAGTCCCTGCTGGTACGCGGCCTCGGCTCCAGCGCCGTCACGCATATCGAGATGCACGACCGCGAGGTTGCGGTACGGGAGCGCCCACTTCGGTGCGAGCGCGACCGTCTTGTTGAGCTCCACGATCGCCTCCGGGTAGGCCTTCGCGGCCGTCAGCGTCTCGCCGAGAAGATTCTGCGCCAATATGTTCCTCGGGTTCGCCTGCACCAGTACGCGCAGCCGCGCAACCGCCGCGGCCGACTCGCCGTGCGAGAGATCGAGCTTGGTGAGCTCGGTGACGACGTCCATCGCTTCGGGCTTGAGCACGAGAGCGCGCTCGAACTCGCGGCGCGCGTCGTCGATGCGGTTCTGCCGCTGCGCGACGAGTCCGACGAAGAAAGGACCGCTCGCGGAGTCCGGGGCGAGGGTCTTCAGATCCTCGGCCGCGGTGTGCGCAGCCGTCAGATCGCCTTTCGCCAGATAGGCGCGCGTCAGGGCTTCGCGCGCCGCCACCGCCCGCGGCGCCTGTTGCACGGTCTCCTCCTGCAGCGTGACCGCGGCGTCGGCGCGGCCGGTCTGCTGCAGGAGCTGGGCGAGATCGAGCCGCACCGGCAGATTCGCCGGCGCACTCTGCTGCGCGGCGCGCAGGGTCTCTTCCGCGAGCGGCAGCTCGCCGTTCGCGACGTAGGCGCGCGCCAGCGTGCGCTGCACCTCGAGGGCGTTCGGCTGCTCGCGCAGCACCGCGCGCAGGTCGGCGATGGCCGCGGTGGCATTGCCCGCCTCGAGGGCGAGGTTGCCGCGCATCAGCAGCGCATCGACATCGCGCGGGCTCTGCTCGAGTACCTGGGCGATGAGCGGCTGCGCCGCCTCGGGATGTCCGTCCGCGATCTCGATGCCGGCGATGCGGTCGCGAGCGATGAGTGAGGTTGCGCTCCTCGAGTCGCGCTTGATGATCTCCTGGTAGGAGCTCACGGCTTCCCGCGGCGCGCCCGCGCGCTGCAGCAGCGTGCCGAGCCCGAGGCGCAACTCGTCGTTGTCCGGCTCGCGTGCGACGTAGCTGCGCAGGATCTTCTCGCCCTGCTCCCGCGAGCGATTGTTGGCGATGAAGTCCACCAGCGCGAGCTTCGCCTCGTTGCTGCCGGGGAAGCTCTTCACGGACTCCTCGAGCACCTGCTGCGCCTCATCGAGCTTGCCGGTCTGCTGATAGAAGCTCGCCAGCTGGTAGCGGTAGGTGAGGATCTTCGGTGCGAGCGCGACGACTCTCTTCAGCTGCTCCTCGCTCTTCGCTTCCTGCCTGGTGTTGAGATAGAGCCGCGCCAGCACCTGGCGCAGATCGATCGAGTCGGGCTTGCGCTGCACCGCGGCGGCGACCAGATCGACCGCATGGTTGATGTCGCCCTCGCGCTGGTAGATGGCGGCGAGGAGCGCCAGGGCGTTAGCGTCATCGGGCGAGATCTCCACGGCCTGCTCGGCATCGGCGCGTGCACCGTCCGTGTCCTTCAGCTGCAGACGCGCCGCGGCACGCGAGGTGAGGAGCTCCGCATCGTTGGGATGCTTGGCGAGCCCGGGCGCGAGGACCTCCATGGCCTTGCTGGCTGCGCCGACGTAGACGTAGAGGCGTGCCAGCGCGGCGCGCGCGGCCGTGTCGTCGGGGTTGATCTCGAGCGCCGCCTGATAGGAGCCGAGCGCCTCGCGGAGATTGCCGCGCCGCTCGGCGACCACCCCGTTCAGGTAGCGGGCGTGCGCATTGCGTGGGTCGATCTGCAGCGCATTGCGGAACTCGATGCTCGCCTTGTCGAGCACGCCGCTCTCGAGATACTGCTCGCCGCGCTGCATGTGGCTCGAGAAGCGTGCCTTGGCGCCGCCGCACCCGGCGAGCAGCGCGACAACGCAGGCGAACACGACCCCGAGCAGGCGAGCAGAAGCCTGGGACATGAGAGCGCCCTTGTGACGGTAATGGTTATTCGAAAAAAGGGAGAAGTAATGTATTCAGACGCTGTGACGATCGTGTGACATCACAGGTGCGGTGTCATGAAAATGAAAAGACCACGCAATGCGATCCCTCCCAACACCACCGCGACGATCGCGCGGGGCAGCGTGCTGCCGGCGGTCATTCCCTCCATGACTTCGACGACGTAGAGCAGCACGACGGCCTTGACGATGCCGGTGGGCAGGTCGTGTGGCAGCGGCACCAGGCCGGGGAGATTCGGTACCACGAGCGCCACGAATATCACCAGAACATCGAGGGCGGACACCTCGAAGCGCCGCTCGGAGAAGCTGAAGCGAATGAACGCCGCGACGGCGGTGAGCCCGATCACGCACCAGATGACCCACGACACCTCGGGCGGCCGCACGCCCGAGGTCTGATCGAGATACACGAGCAGGATCACACCGAGATAGGCCGGCAGGCGCTCGAAGCCACCGAGGGGTCCGGCGGAGGTCAGGCGGCTGGCGACGAAAAGCAGCACCAGCATCGCCACGCTCAGGAGGCTGATGTCGCCGCCGATGTCGTGGGCGGAGGCGATGACGATCGCCGCGTACGCGACGAGACCGAGACCCATCACCCAGGACGCCGCACGCCTGAGCACGGCGAGGAGCGCCGGATTGTGGATCCGTCCGATGAGGGCACTGGCGAAGGGGAGCGCCCTGCCCGTGTGCGCGTGCCAGCCGACGCGGTTCGCCCAGTGCAGCGTGCCGAGAAGCAGCGCGGCAAAGCCCAGATAGGTCGAGACGATGACCACATCCGACTGGAAGCGCAGGAAGTAGGCGAGCAGGAATAGCGCCACCTGCACGCAGTAGATGACGACCACCGCCTCGCGGTGTGCGAAGCCGAGCTCGAGCAGCCGATGGTGCAGATGGTTGCGGTCGCTGACGAACGGCGACTGGCCCGCGGCGAGGCGCCGGGCGATGACCGTGAGCGTGTCGAGAATCGGCAGGCCGAGGAGCAGCAGCGGCAGGGAGGCGCTCAATACGCTGCTCTCGCCCTGGGTGGCCAGGATCGCCAGTACGCCGATGGAGAAGCCCAGCATCTGACTCCCGCCATCGCCCATGAAGATCCGTGCCGGATGCGTGTTGAAGCGCAGGAAGCCGAGGATGGCTCCGGACTCGATGAGCGCGAGCGTAGTGACCGTCCAGTTGCCGGTCGCCGCAGCGAGCACCGCGATGGCGCAGAGACAGAGGAATGCCAGTCCCCCCGCGAGACCGTCGAGGCCGTCGGAGAGATTGACGGCGTTGGTGACGCCGACCAGGAAGACGAAGGTCAGTGCCCACGAGAAAGCGTGTGGCAGTTGGAGCGGCGCATCGAGGGTGAGCGACTCGATGCGCACCCCGCCGATGCTCATGCAGAGCCCGACGGCGAGAAACTGGCCGAGAAACTTGAGCCGATAGTCCAGGTCCACACGGTCGTCCCACACGCCGAACACCAGCAGCACCAGCAGTCCCGCGAGGAGGCCGAGAACCGGAGGGCTGAGCTGCGGGATCAGGGCAATCGGGATCAGGATGCCCGCCGCCATGGCGATGCCGCCGACCCGCGGTACCGCTCGCGTGTGCACCTTGCGGCGACCCGGCTGGTCGGTCAGGCCAATGCGGGGCGCCACCCGCACCAGGAGCGGGGTACAGGCGGTCGTGATCGCCAGCGCGACGATGAATGAGAGGAAAAGTGGCACGGCGGCCGTCGTCGTTTTGGGTGCGCTGCTAATACGCCATGCTTCGCTGCAGCAGCGTAGTCCCAGCCTGCGACAGTTTCATGAAGGGAGCAGCTTCATACCGGCAGTCCCGCGGACCGCCGGCGCAGCTCCCGGGCCTTGCAATCGATGAAGTACTCGTACCAGGCGCGCAGCAGACTGAAGGTGAGGCCGGCACGGCCCTCGAGCACGCCCCCCTTGATGAAATAGAGGCCCGCAAACACCACCAGCGGGCGTAAGGGCATGCCGTTGAGCCAGACTTTCTGCGCGCGCCGCCGCTTCGCAGGATCCGGCGCGAACAGTCCGCTCCAACGCTCCCCGGCCGGCTCAACCGTGCGCAGTCGTGCCTCCATGGTCGAGTAGCGGTCGTGCTTTTCGATCCAGGCCGAGAATCCTTTGTTGAAGGGATAGTGGTCGAGGTGACACTGGAGGCTCATCGCCTCACCGTCCACGTGCGTTTCCTCATTGAAGGGGCGCTGCAGCCAGGCGCGGCCCACCCGCACCAGACGACCGAACCAGGTGGGATAGCCGCTGCTGCGGCGGATCCAGCGGCCGAAGAGATAATCGCGGCGGCGCATGCGAAAGAGCGCGACGTCCGGCGCCGCAGCCCGGGTGGCGTCCTGCATCTCGAGATGCAGGTCCTCGGGCACGCGCTCGTCGGCATCGAGCATGAGCACCCAGGGATGCCGATAGTCGATCTCGTGCAATCCGAAATTGCGCTGGTTGGCGTAGTTGTCGAAGGTCCGCTGGTAGAGCCGCACGCCGCGCTGGCGGGCGATGTCGACGGTATGGTCGTGGCTGAAGGAGTCGAGCACCACCACATCGTCGCTCCAGGCCACCGAGTCCAGGCAGCCCGCGAGGTTCACCTCCTCATCGAGAGTGAGGATCAGCACCGAGATGCCCATGTAAACTCTAGCGCCTCAGCCGTGTCGCTCGCTTCAGTCCCGGATGTACTCCTATCGGCTGCGCGGGATGACCGCCCACCACGGTCATCGGCTCGACGTCCTTCACCACGACCGCGCGCGCCGCGACGATGGCACCCTCACCCACCGTCACACCGGGTCCGATGAAGGTATCGGTACCCACCCAGGCGTCATCCGCGATGGTGACGGGAGGCTTCACCAGCGGCAGTGTGGGATCGGTGAAATCGTGGCTGCCCGCGCAGATGTGGCTGCGGTAGGAGACGGTCGCCCGCGCGCCGATGCGGACGCGGCCGAGGCTGTAGACGAACACTTCGGGACCGACGGCCGAATACTCGCCGAGCTCGACGTTCCACGGCATGACGATGTCGGTCGAAGACTGAATACGCGCCTCCCGCCCGACCTGTGCACCGAAGAGTCGCAGCACCATCCGGCGCCAGCCGTTGCAGGGGTGTGGGCTGAGAATGATGAGCCAGCGACCGAACGACCAGAGGACCCGCAGCGCCTGCTCGCTTCTGGAGTACTTGCGCGCGGCGCGGTTGGCCGCGACATCCAGCTGCCGGACGTCGGCAGCGCTCGGAGCACGGTAGCCGGCGGGTTCCACGTTTCTTCTGGGCTTCTGCGCGTGTGGGCTGCTCACGCTAGGGCCGTCCGGTGACAGAGCGATGACAGCATCGGCGGAGGTGGCCGCACCACGCCAACGCGGCACCTCAACGGGTGGCTGCCTTAACCGCGAGGCGCTTGGCGAGGTAGAAGGGGCCCGGCAGGTGCGACTCGATGAAGAGCGTCATCCGGTTCTGCAGGCGCTGCTGGTCCTTGGGACAGTGAACCTGGATGCCGTTGTGCTCGGCGAGCGCGAGCGGCTTGATGCGGCTCTGCAGCTGCAGGAAACGATGCGACTTCGGGATGTAGTGCGCGGTGAGCGACTGACGGGTGTTGGCGGTTCCGTGCGTCGGCAGTGAGCCGTGTATGGTCCTGGCGTTCCACAGCAGCACATCGCCTGCGGCCAGAGCCGGCGCGCGCAGCTCGAGGCCCTGCGCGCGGATCAGATCGACGATGAGCTTCTTGTAGCGGTCGTGGTGGAAGGCCACGTCGAAGTCGCCGCCGTTCTTGGCGATGTCGAGGCGATGGCTGCGCGCGTAGACATAGAAACGCCCGGCGCCGGGGTGGATGTCCTCGAGCGCGAACCACGCCGCCACCATGGTGCCGATGCGCTCGCTGTCGAGATAATAAGTGTCCTGGTGAGCCCAGGTGGCGGAGTTGCCCTCGAAGTACATCGACTGCACGAGCTTCGGGTCTTCACCGAACACCGCGCGCAGCGCCGCAACCACCGCGGGAGCGGTGAAAGCATCGAGCGTGCGGCGCCGCAACCGTGCGAAGTGCTGACGGTCGAGATCCTGCAGGTTGAGCAGCGGATTCATGACGTGCCCGTGGGCATTCACCTGGTTGCGCTCCGCGCGCGCGGTCGTCTGCCGGTACAGGAAACCCGGAAACGGCTTGACCTCCTCGGCGAAGGCGCGGCGGATGTCGGCGCACGCCTCGGCGCTCAGCAGGCGCCGCAGCACGAGATAGCCCTCCTCCTCGAGATAACGGCGGGCCCCCGCATCGACCGATCGGAAGTAAGCCCGGTCCTCATCCGGTGCGTCGGGAATGGAGACGAGATCGCCGGTCGGCGCAGGAATCTCGAACATGGGGCTTTGCGGCTCGCTGCTGGGAGCCCTTTATCATCCGCGGGGTTGATTTAATTTTGGTGACACGAGAGGCGCGTGTCACATGATCGCCATGCGACCGTGGTGACCTACGGCACCGCGCGGTGGAGGTTGAGGTGCCATGGCTGATCGTGCGCCTTCGGGCGCCTGGCCGTCTCGATACGAACTGTTGGACGGGCTGCGCGGCATCGCAGCTCTGACGGTGGTCCTGCACCACCTTGGAGTCATCGAGGCCGGCCATTTTGCCGTGCTGGTGTTCTTCGTCATCAGCGGCTACTGCATCACGGCCTCCGCAGAGTCTTCCCGGCGCAACGGGCTGGGGTTCGGCCGGTTCATGCTGCGACGAGTCACGCGCATCTACCCACCCTACCTCCTGGCCATCCTGTTCTACTCGGCTAGCCGGGCCGTCAAGGCGCTGACGGGCGGCCACAACGATCTCAACCGGCCGCTGCTCGACTGGGTGCAGAATCTCACGCTCACGCAGTGGGTCTCGAGCATTTGGCACCCGCTGACCTGGCCCAGCGACAATCCGCATCTGTTCGTCTCCGCGTTCTGGTCACTGAACTACGAAGAGCAGTTCTACCTGATCGTGGCGATCGGACTCGCGCTGGCCGCGGCAGTGCGCGTGCCGCTCATCGCCTCGAGCTTGCTGCTCGCGGGCGCCGGCCTCGCCTGGAACTGGATCATTCCGGGAAGCCGGGTATACGGCATGTTCATCGAGTACTGGGCGCACTTCGCGCTCGGTTCCTGCCTCTATTTCGTGCTTTGTGTGTATACCGGCCGGCGGAGCCGTCTGCTGTTCCTGGGCGCCGTGCTGCTGCTCGCGGTAGCGTGCCTCACCCGGATCCTTCCTTGGACCACCACTGCTCTGCAGGACCTGCGTTCGATGGTAGAGCTGAGCTTCCTGTCGGCCGTCACGCTGGGCCTGTTCTGGCTGCGACCGCTGAGTAAGCGCATCAGCGATTCCGCGCTATGGCGGCCGGTCGCGTGGCTGGGCGCAATTTCCTATAGCCTGTACCTGATCCATCAGTTCAATCTGACTTTGGCTACGGCGATCGCGGGGCACATGCTGCCGGGCAGCTCGCCGCATTTCCTGCTGATTGCGGCAACGATCGCAGTGCACATCGCGCTCGCCGCCGGCTTCTGGTATCTGTGTGAGCGGCCCTTCCTGAACAGTCATCGCGCAGTTGTCCCGCCGCCCCTGAGGGCTGCGGCCGAGGCTCCGAGGGTTGCGTGATGGAGCCGGATCAGACGATCCGTCGAACCCAGTAGGCGCCGAACGCCAGGCGGCAGACGCTCCCAAGGAGCATGGCGGCGGCGATGGCAGCCGCTCCCAGACCCTGCCCCAGCAGCACGTACGCGCTCAGCAGATAGGCCACCCCCCAGCACAGCTGCGACGCGAGCACGCGGAACATCCCGCCGGCCGCCCCGAGCAGATTGAGCAGCATGTTGATCATCGACGAGGTGATCGCCGCCACCGCGACCAGCGCCAGCGCCGGCCAGCCGCGCACGAACTCCGGTCCGTAGAAAGCCATGATCCATGGACTGGCTGCCGCGACGACGAGCGCCGGGGGCGCGGCGGCGAGCAGACTCATCCGCAGGCTATAGCCAAGGGCACGCCGCAGGGATTCGGTGTCCCCACTCGCGTAGCGCTGTGAGAACAGCGGCAGGGTCACCGTGGTGAGTATCGAAGGAATGAACAGCAGCACCGAGAACCACTGGTTGGCAGCCCCGAGCACGCCCATCTGAGCGTAGCCGCCGGGACTGCGCACCAGCATGACCATCGCCAGCCAATTCACCGGCACAGTGATCAGCGACGCCATGAGACCGGGCACGCTCACCCGCCAGAGCACTGCCAGCTCCGCAGCTGTGATCGGCGCCCGGGCCGAGAGCCCCTGGCTGCGCAGTGTCGCGCCGATCGCGGCGGCGCGGATCACAAGGGCCGCGGCGCTCGCCAGCACGAAAGCCCACAGGGCACTCACGGTACTGGTGCCGTACACCGCCACCAACGGCAGCGCCAGCAAGCCGCGGGCCAAGCCGGTGGCGGCCAGCGTGCGGAAGAAGCGGAAGCCCGTGAGGATGCCCTGGGCAAGACCCCCGAGCGCCTCGCAGAGCAGGAACAGCGCGGCGACGCGCAGCGCCGGCTCGAGGCTCGCGGCCGCAAACACCCGGCGCGCGAGCAGCGGTGCGCAGAGAAGCATGCCGAGCGCGCACAGCATCGCAGCCGCGGCCGTCGCCCAGATCACCAGCGTCACGATGCCGCTGCGCACCGCGCGCGTCGCCCCCGTCGACGCTGCGATCTGCGTCGCAGCGGTGTAGCGCATGGAATCGGCAAGCAGCCCCGCGACCAGCGTCGCCGTGCCGAGCACCGCCGCCAGCTCGCCGAACTCGCGCACGCCGAGCAAGCGCGCGGCGAGCATCATCGCCAGAAGTGCGAGTCCCCGCGCGCCGAGCGAATCGAGCGCCACCCACATGGTATCGGCGGCCAGCTTGCGCGTGCCGTCGCTGCGTAGGACCGCAGCGCGCGCACGCTGCAGCACACCTGCGCTCATGGTGCGTGCGAGCACGCCGTTCTCAGAGCGTGCGGCCATGGACGCGCCGAGGCAGCGCGCAGGATCGCCGTGCATTCATCGTCGCGATGATTATCCAGGTCAGACTGCAATCTACCATCCTGCGGCGATGTCAGCGTGGCAGCATGCGGGGCCGCCTGAAGCCGCGGCATGGCGTGACAATTTTGTGTAAGCAGTGTTGAGATCTGATGACATTGCGCATGATTGTGTCGGCGCGCATGCGTTGCGGCGGTTGGTAGTAGACTCGCGGCGTTTCACGGCGAGTTGAAGAGCATGAAACTGACTACCGGACTGAGATGCCGGCACCGGCCATGACACTTATTTCCTGGCGGCTGGCCGCACTCCTTACGCTTGGCACCGCGCTGCTCGCGATCTCGCCGATTGCATCCATCATCGCGTTGATTGCCTGTGCACTGGCCGCGCTCGTGGGACCCTCTTACGCACTGCAGGCCCTGACGATTGCGACGCTGATTGCTTACGGTAATCCGGCGATCTTCAAGTCGGGGCCGACGTCCGCCATACTCGTGAGGCTCGTCCTGCTGGCCGCAGTCGTACGGGCGCTCTGCATGTTGCGCGGCTCGGATCTGCGCCTGCTCTGGCCGATAGGGCTGTTCGGCGTGTTGTCGGCGCTCACCTCCCTGCTCAGGAGTCCGGCGGTCACGATCTCCATCATGAAGGTCATTACCTTCACGCTCGCCTCGAGTGCGGTGCTCATCGCCTTCCTGCGCTTGCCGGCGGCGCGACTCCCGCGGATCCAGACGTGGTTTCTGACGGTCGGTTTCACGGTGATCGGGCTGTCGGCACTCACGCTCGCGAAGCCGGGCTTCGGAATCGGCGCTAACGGTGGACTGCAGGGCATCCTGAACCAACCCCAGGCACTCGGCATATTCATCGCTCCATTCGCAGCCTGGAGCATCAGCGGTGTTCTGCTGATGCGCCGTCGCGCGAGCCACCTGGAGCTCTGGGTCGCAATCGGTGCGGTGGTGCTCATCATCCTGACACGTGCGCGCACCGCCGCTGTCGCGACCACGGTCGCCGTGCTCATCGTCACATTGAGCCGCGCTCTGAGCCGGCGTCGCGCGCAGCAGGCAAGCCTGCTGCGGCCGGTGCTCGTGATCGGCGTCGCGACGCTCGGCGTCGGAATCGCGGCGCTCGCGACGGGCAAGGTGGGCGCGTTTCTCACCGAGTTCGCCTTCAAGGGGACGCAGCAGGAGAACCGCAATCTCGGCAACGCTTTCAATGAGTCGCGCGGTGCCGGGGTGCTTTCGCAGTGGCGGCACTTCGAGGACAGCCCGGTGATCGGCAACGGCTTCGGGGTATACCCCGACGGCAAATTTCCCTCCGGGGTGGTCGAGTTCGCCGGCATACCGATCTCTGCGCCCATCGAGAAAGGCTTCCTACCCACCGCGATACTCGAGGAAGGAGGACTGATCGGCGCGGCCGCACTTGCGCTCGTGATCATGTGGCTCGCGCGCACGGCCTGGCGCGGCAGCGATCTGCGCTGGCGCGCCATGTTCGTCGCATGCCTCGGGATCAACGTCGGGGAATGTGTATTTCTGGCCCCCGGCGGAATCGGCATCCTTGACTGGCTGGTGATGGGACTCACACTGATGGCTTATCGAGCCTCGCTGCCGCAGGCGCGGCCGGAGGCGGCAGCAGTGCAGAGACCGCAGCAGGCGCCTGCGACGGCACTGCGTCACGCACCGCCGGGTGCAGCAGCCTGAGCCTGGTGATGCTTCGAGTCCTGCACGTCATCCCTTCGCTGAGTCCGCGTCGCGGTGGCCCGAGCGCCGCAGTTCGCAACGTGAGCAGGGCGCTGCGACGGCGTGGACTCGAAGTCGATGTCGCAACGACCGATGATGATGGCGCCGGGCAGCGCCTGACCGTGCCGCTCGACCGGTTCGTCGAGGTCGAGGGGACGCACGTGCGTTATTTCCCGCGGCAGACCGGCCTGTACAGCCTTTCGTATCCTCTGCTCCGCTGGCTCGGACAGCATGTGCGCGACTACGACCTCGTCCACACGCATGGTCTGTTCTCGTTCGCTCCGCTGGCTGCCGCCTGGCAGGCGCGCAAGGCGCGCGTGCCATACATCATGCGCCCGGCCGGAGTGCTCGACAGCTGGGGGTTGAAGAACAAACGCGCGCTCATCAAGCGGACATCGATCCATGTCGTGGAAGGTCCGTTGCTGCGCGACGCGGCGGCCGTGCACTTCATGACCGAGCTCGAGCGCCGACGCGCGGCAGAACTCAGCCTCACCCTGCGACCCGTCGTGCTCCCCATCGGCTTTGATTTCGGTCCGTCGCCCAATGCCCAACCCGATGCGGCGGGCAGCCCCGTAATTCTCTATCTCTCACGTATTCACGAGATCAAGCGCGTAGACCTGCTGTTACGGGCTTTTGCCGCCCTGCCGGAGCGCGAGTCGTGCCGGCTCGCCATCGCGGGCGACGGCGAGCCCTCGCTGGTCGCAAGCCTGAAGGAGCTCGCCGCGCAGCTCGGTTTGGGCGCATGCGTCCAGTGGCTGGGGTTCGCCGAGCGCGCGCGCAAACGCGAGCTGTTGGGCGGAGCGGCCGTTTTTGTGCTGCCATCCGCGTCGGAGAACTTCGGTGTCGCGATCCTCGAGGCGATGCACGCCGGGCTTCCGGTCATCGTCACGGCCGGCGCAGGTCTCGCTGAATTCGTGAGGTCGGCGGGCGCCGGAATCGTCACCGACGGTTCGCTCGAAGGTCTGCGCAGTGCGCTCGTGCGACTCGTCTGCGACAGAAAGCTGCGGCGGGTGATGGGCCACGCCGGAGCGCTCGCCGTGCAGCGCGAGCTCTCGCTCGATGCCTGCGGTAACCGCCTGGAATCGCTCTATCGAGCCGTTCTCAATCGCGCCAGGATCGGCGCCCCGGCGGCCGACGCATCGCCGTGAAGGCACCCCCGCGACTGTTGATATGGTCGCCCGTGCCGACCCATCACCAGTCGGCCTTCTTCGCTGCGCTGCGTGGCCGCCAGGTCGATCTCGTCGTGCATTACGTGGAGCGTCTCGACGCGGAGCGTCTGCAGCTCGGCTGGCGCGAATACGCAGCGCTGCCGCCCGGGGAACACTACGTCTCACAGTCGATCCGTGAGCTCGAGCGCTGTGCGGACTGGCGCGTGCGCACTCACATCGTGCCCGGATACAACCGTCTGTTTCTGCTGCGGCTCGCACTGCGCCTCTCGCGCGAGCGGGTCGAGTGGCTGCATTGGAGCGAGCACTCCTACCCGCGGACCCGATCGACGCTGACCTTTGGTATCAAGCGTGCGTACGGCCATCTCGTCAACCGGCATTCTCGTGGCGCGCTCGCCATCGGCGACCTGGCGCAGCGCGAGTTCGTGCGCTGGGGCATCTCGCCGGACAAGATCCGCTTTCTGCCCTATGCCGTCGAAGGTTTCGGGAAGACTCCGCCGACACCACGGGCAGCGAGCGACTGCGGAATACGCTTTCTGTTTCTCGGCTCACTCTACCCAGGCAAGGGGATCGACCTGCTGTTGCGGGCCTTTGCCAGGGTCCGCGAGGCATACCCGGACGCGCAACTCGAGCTCGTCGGCCCCGACCGCTCGCACGGTGGCTACCAGCGCGATGCCCGGCTGCTTGGCTTGGGCGAAGCCGTGCGCTTCACCGCGGCAATCGAGGCGCCGCGTGTCGGTGAGGTGCTGCAGCGCTGCGACGTGCTGGTCCTCCCTTCGCGCCACGATGGGTGGGGGGTGGTGCTCAATGAGGCGGCATCGCTCGGCAAAGCGCTGATCGCGAGTGATGCCTGCGGCGCCGCGCATCACCTCGTGATACCGCAGCGCAACGGCTTTCGTTTTCCGTCCGGAGACAGCGACGCGCTCGCCGCTGCGATGAAGGCCTACTGCGAGCATCCAGCGCTCTGTGCCCGGCACGGCGCAGAGTCGCTGCGGGTCTTTGGCGACTTCACGCCGGACCGCAATGCCGAGCGTCTCGTCGAGGCACTCGAGTCACTGCGGGCGCAGACGGTCGCTCCATCGTCCTCGGCCGCCTGAGTCCTCATCTTCAGGCCGCCGCGGCCCGCTCGGCGCCCTGGAAGCTGGCGAGCCACTCCTGGAAGACGATGGCGCACCAGATCTCGTTCTGACGATCGTGCGTACCCGCGAGGTGCTCGGCCCACTTGCGCCGTATCGGTCCCGGCGACAGAAACCCCTCCTCACGCAGCCTCCGCTCATCGAGCAGCGCCTCCGCCCAGTCGCGCAGCGGCCCTTTGAGCCACTGCGCGACCGGAATGCCGAAGCCGTGTTTCGGCCGCTCGACGATCGCAGCGGGCACGAACTCGTTCAACACTTCCCGCAGGAGGATCTTGCCGGTGCGCGGACCGAGCTTCCACTCGAGCGGCATGCGCCAGGCGAACTCGAACAGCTCGGGATCCAGAAACGGCGCGCGGGTCTCGAGGCTCACGCTCATGGAGGCGCGATCGACCTTCACCAGGAAATCGTCGGCGAGGATGTTGAGCGTGTCGAACAGCATCATGGACTCCGCAGGCGCGAGCGCCGCGGGCCAACCGTGCGCCCCGCCATTCACGGCGCGGCGCTCGGGCGCGCCTTCGAGCGGTACGGTGCCGTCCTCGGGGCGCGACATGGTGATCTCGTACATCTGCGCGTCCGATGAGGCGTGCAGCTGGGAGGCGAGCCGGTGCAGGCGTTCGCCCGAGAGATCCGCGAGGCGCGCCGACCCGCCGAGCTTGCGAATTCCCTGCAGCAGCGCCTGCCAGGAGCTCGGCGGCAGGCAGCGGATCGCCGCGGCGAGCGGCGCGCGCACGAGCCCCGGAAAGGCCTGGATGATGGGGAAGGCGCGCTGTCCGATGAAGTAACGCTGATAGCCGCCGAAGAGCTCATCGCCGCCGTCCCCGGTGAGGGCGACCGTGACCGCCTTGCGGGCCGTGCGCGAGACGAGGTACGTCGGGATCTGCGAGGAATCCGCAAAGGGCTCGCAGAAGATGCCCGGCATCAGCATGATGGCCTCGCGTGCCTCTGCCGGTGTGACGCGCTCGCAGGTATGTGCCGTGCCGAGCGTGCGGGCCACTTCCTGCGCGTGCGGCGACTCGTCGTAGGCCGGATCGTCGTAACCGATGGTGAAGGTGCGCGCCGCGCTGCCCGTGTGCTGCTGCATGAGCGCGACGACCAGCGAGGAGTCGATGCCGCCGGAGAGGAAAGCGCCGAGCGGCACGTCGGACATCAGCCGTGCGCTGACGACGCGGGCGAAGAGCTCGCGCAGCTCTTCGTGCGCCTGGGCGCGATCGAGCAGTGGCCGCTCGCGGGCCGCGAGCGCGATCTCGAGCGCCGACCAGTAGCGGCGCGGCTCGCCGAGGTTGAGCGTGGCGGCGGCGGGATCGACCGTTGCCGTGAGCACGCAGCTCGCGGGGAGCTTGCGGGCCACCGTGAAGATCGTGAAGGGTGTCGGCACGTAGTTGTAGCGCATGTAGGCGCGCAGTGCGCCGCGGTCGATCTCGCCGTTCCATGCCGGATGAACCTTGAAGGCCGTGAGCTCCGATCCGAAGAGCAGCGTGCCGTTCACGAGCGCGTAGTAGAGCGGCTTCTCGCCGAAGCGGTCGCGCGCCAGATGCAGCTTGCGCGTCTGCCGGTCCCACAGCGCGAAGGCGAACATGCCGTTGAGGCGCGGCAGTGCGACCTCGAGTCCCCAGCGCTCGATCGCGACGAGCACCGTCTCCGTGTCGGAACGGCCTCGCCAGGGCACGCAAGGACCTGTCGCCTCGAGCTCGGCACGCAGCAGCGCGTGGTTGTAGATCTCGCCGTTGTAGATGAGCACGTAACGGCCGGTGTGGGAGAGCATGGGCTGATGCCCGTGCATGGAAAGATCCACGATGGAGAGCCGGCGGAAGCCGAGCGCCACTCCCGTGACCGCATCGGCCCATTCACCGTCATCGTCCGGGCCCCGGTGTCGCAGGCGCGCAGACATGCGCCGCACGAGCGCTGCGAGCGCCGCGGCGTCGCCGCCTCCCGGAGTGATGAATCCCGCAAATCCGCACATCGTCCTAGCCGCCCTTCACGGTGCCGACTGTAAGTGGTGCAGCCTCGCCCTCACGCACGAGGGAAAAGCTTCCGGCAGTGGTCGCCGTGATCTTCATCTCCGGGCCGCCCGGGATGGCAATCTGCGACTCGTGCTCGAGGTCGAGTGGCGCAAAGGCGTACACGAGCCACTCGCGATGCGGGCGCTCGCCGCGCTCGAGGGCGAGCGCGAAGACCGGCAGCGGTGTTGAGAGCGTCCAGGGACGCGCGGGATTCGCCGTGGAATCGAGCAGGAACCAGCGGGCCGCTGCGGCGATCTCCGAAGGCAGGGCCGCCTGATACGGATGGCCGCCGCGAGGGTTGACGACGAGGCGTCCGCTCCGCCAGAACTCGCGCAGCGTCGGGTCCTCGTGGACACGCGCGACCGCGGCGAGAATCTGACTGAAGTACGGACCGAAACGGATGCGATCGTCTGTGGCGTTGCGGAATTCGCGCACCACGCGCGGACGCAGCAGCCACATGCCGAATTGCGTCAGCCCACCGTAGCGCAGCGGGGACCACTGCTGCTTGCGCTCGGCATAGAAGCGGCGCTTGTCCGTCGGCTGTCCCCGTTGCTGACCGTCCCATACCGAGATCTCGAACCAGAACTGTGGCTGTCGCTTTCGCACCTCGGCCAGCACCGGCAGGTAATTCATCGCCTCGATTTCCGGGCTCCAGACGATGTAATCGGCGTCTGGCGCCCAGTCGTGCACGTAATAAGAGACCGTGGCCCCGTCCCAGGCGTAAGGCCAGGCCTCCATCCGGCCGGGTACGTAGAGCGAATACTCGGGCCAGCCCCCCCAGCGACCCACCGCCGGCGTCATGAAGGCGTCGTAGCCGACGAAGAGCGCATGCGCCCGCCATTGTGGAGCGTCGAGACCCTCACGAAACCCCCGCTGCAGTGTGCGATAGCGCTCGATCCAGGCATCCCCGATCGCACGCCGGCGCGCGATGAGCGCCGTGTCCGCATCGGCGCGCCACGCGGCCTGCAGTTGCTCTGGAGTCTGCTTGCCCTGCTCATTATTGGATACGAACAGAACCAGAGGCGGGTCGGGATAGAGCTCCTGCAAACGTTTGAGCGTCGGTTGCTGCGCCCACTGACGCCCGACTGCGGCCCAGGGCGCCACCGGATCGGATGGTGACAGCAGTGGTGGCTTGGCACTTGCGCCATCGCGCGCATAGGCAGCGGCTACCTGCGGGAGAAGCACTTCCCACTGGGTGCCAAGGAATGAAAGCGGCAGGTGATGCTCGGCGAGATAATGGATGGCCGCCTGGTAGTACAGCGGCGAATCCGTCGGCTGCGGATAGTTGAACCATTCCCCTGGCGGCGGGCGCGGCACCGATAGCCCGAACCAGGGCAGTATGTATTGCCCCTGTTTGATCTGCTCGATCTGATAGCCCGGATCGAAACCGGTGGCAATCTCCCCCATGTTCCAGCTCGCCGCGAGCGGCAGGGGATGGCTGTTCGGGTCAGCGTCGCGCGCCAGCGCCGCGGCGCGGATCTCCTCGATCACCTGCTCCGCCGGCGCACAGGGAGCTGCGACGGAGGCCAGCGAAGAGATTACGAGCGCGCACCATATCGGGTGCGTGCGAAAGCGAGCCGGCATGTGTCACCGAATTGTCGTACGCAGGTCTTAGGCTAACGGGGCCACGTTACAACCAGGTCAATGAGGCTGCCGCGGCTGTTTCCGGATCAGTATAAGGTAACCCTCGCGTGAGCACTCCGGAACAGGCGTCGCGGGCGTCCCCGCTCGATGCGGCGAGTTGGCACTTCTCGATGCGCGGACTGGCGTTGCTGGCCTTCGCGCTGGTCGCCGCGTTCATTCCCTTCAGTCGCGTGCTGGTCGGGCTCTACGGTGTCTGGAACCTTCAGCCCGAATACAGCTACGCGGTCATCATCCCGTTCATCTCGCTCTTTCTCATCTGGCGCCAGCGGGATGCGCTCGCGCACACGCCCTTCCAGGGGTCCTGGGCGGGCGTCGCATTGGTGGTGGCGGGCGTATTCATGTGGCTCATCGCCGAGCTCAGCACCATCTGGATCATCGCCCAGTACGCCTTTCTCGTGGTGGTCGCGGGACTCGTGCTGGCGCTGGGAGGCGGCAGCACGTTCCGCCGGCTGCGGGTGCCGCTGTTGATGCTGCTGTTCGTCATTCCGCTGCCGGCATTCTTCGGCAACTCGCTGTCGCTGCGCCTGCAGCTGCTCTCCTCGGCCATCGGCGTCGCCGTGATCCGCTTCGCCGGTATCAGCGTCTACCTCGATGGCAATGTCATCGACCTCGGCAGCTACAAGCTGCAGGTCGCGGAAGCCTGCAGCGGCCTGCGGTACCTCTTTCCGCTGATGGCGCTCGCCGCGCTGGTCGCCTACTTCTACCGGGCGGATCTCTGGAAGCGCCGGGCGGTATTCCTCGCGAGCATTCCGATCGCGGTGCTGATGAACAGCCTGCGCATCGGCGTGATCGGTATTACCGTGGAGCGGTGGGGGCCACGTATGGCCGAAGGGGTGCTGCACTGGCTGGAGGGTTGGGTCGTCTTCATGGCCTGTACGCTCGTGCTGCTCGGCTTCGCCGCCTTGCTCAGCCGCGTCGGCCCGCAGCCGACCAGACTGCGTGATGCGCTCATGCTCGACAGCGGACCGCCGCTGCGCCGCTCGGGCGTGAATCGCGAGCGTATCGTGCCGGCCTCGTTCGTCGCGGCCACCGCCGTCTGCGCCGCCGCCGCGGCGCTCAGCCTGTTCGTGCCGGAGCGCGTCGAGCTGCGTCCGGTGCGGGCGTCGCTGGTGGACTTCCCGCTGCAGCTCGGCGCTTGGCACGGCGGGCGCGTCGCGCTCGATGCGGTGTATCTCAACGAGTTGAAGCTCGATGACTATCTGCTGGCGGACTATCGGGGCGCCGCGCTCGCCCCCGTGAACCTGTGGATCGCCTACTACGACTCGCAGCGCAAGGGACAGTCCGCCCATTCACCGCGCTCCTGCCTGCCAGGGGGTGGCTGGGAGTTTGAGACACTCGCGCCGCGGCGCCTCGAGACCTCCGCGGGGAGCCTCACGGTCAATCGCGGCATCATCCGCCACGGCACCGATCGGCAGTTGGTCTATTACTGGTTCCAGCAGCGCGGGCGGGTAATCACGAACGAGTATCTCGTGAAGTGGTACATCCTGCGCGATGCCCTGGTCCGCAATCGCACTGACGGCGCACTGGTGCGGCTCATCGCACCCCTGCCGGCGGGCGGAGACGACGGCGCGACGGATCGCGATCTGACCCAGTTCGCAGGGTTGTTGTCGGCGCAGCTCAGCCGCTACGTCCCCAATTAGCGCCGCCGCCATGCGCGCCGTCCACGCGATCTGGGCGATGGACCGGAAGGCCGGCGGCACCTCCACCGCCGTCGCCGGTCTCTGCGATGCACTTGAGGCGAGCGACTGTCCGGTCATGCTGATCCATGGACAGGGCCGTGACCCGCAGGAAACCCTGCGTCCGCGGCAGGCTCGCGCCATCGCGGTGCGCGCCGTGCGGCTCGGTCGCCGTACGCTCGCCATGCCGGGACTCATGGATGCGGCGCGCGCGGCAGCCGCCGGCGCAGACCGCTGCGTCCTCCACGCTCACGGGCTCTGGACTCCGGTCGGCCTCTCGATGGCGCGCCTCGCGCGCTCGAGCAGCTGGCCGCTGGCCGTGAGCCCCCATGGCATGCTCGAGCCGCGGGCCTTCGCGGACCGGCGCTGGCTCAAGCGCCTCGCGCTGGCACTCGGGCAGCGCGCCGTGCTCGAGTCCGCGCACCTTCTGGTCGCGACTTCGGAACAGGAGGCACTCGGCATCCGGCGCGCCGGTTTCCGCCAGCCGATCGCCGTCATTCCGATCGGCGTGCAGCTGCCCGAGCACGCCGCGCAGCACGTGGATGAGCGTGTGCACCGGGCGTTGTTCCTCGGACGGCTCCATCCGATCAAGGGGCTGCCGCTGCTGATCGAGGCGTGGTCGCGCGTGCGCCCGCGCGGCTGGCAATGTCTGATCGCCGGTCCGAGCGAGCTCCGGCATCGCGCCGCCCTCGAGCGGCAGATACGCAGCAGCGGGCTCGCCGGCGAGTTTCAGTTCCTCGGCAAGCTCGATGCCTCACTGAAGGAGGCAACCTATCGCAGCGCAGATCTCTTCGTGCTGCCCTCGCTGTCGGAGAACTTCGGCGTAGTCGTCGCGGAAGCGCTCTCCTATGGCGTGCCGGTGCTCGCGACTCGCGGCACGCCGTGGCGGCGGCTGGCCGAATGCGGGGCCGGTTGGTGGGTCGAGCCTTCGGTGGAGGGCCTGGAGCAGGGGCTGCGGGCCGCCTGCTCGACGACCGCGGCCGAGCGGGCCCGTATCGGCACTGCCGGTCGCAGGCTTGCGCAGGCCGAGCTGCAATGGCCCGCAATCGCGCAGCGCATGGTGCAATGCTACGAGTGGCTGTTCGAGCGTGACGGACCGGCGCCGGATGCGATCATGCTGTGACCCGGTGTCGCGCGGCCGCCTCGATGAGGAGCGACCGCCAGCGCTCGAGTGACCGGGCGAGCGTGTAGCGCTCCTCGAACAGCGCCCGCGCGCGCATCCCCATGCGCTCGCGCCCGGCAGGATCCTCACGCAACGCGCGCAGCGCCCGGCAGAGCCCATCGGCATCGCCGCAGGCGACCGTGGAGCCGATCTCGCTGTCGCGGATCAGCTGCGCGAGCTCCCCGTCGGGATCGCCGATGAAGATTACCGGACGGCCGGCGGCGAGAACTCCGTAGAGCTTGGAGGGCACGATCAGGCCTTCGAGCTGCGGCAGCAGCATCACGAGGTGCACGTCGGCGGCCGCGAGACTGTCCGAGAGCTGTGCGCGCGGCTGATAGGGCAGGAAGCGCATCTGCGTGAGTCCCGCCTGCCGCGCAGCCCGCTCGAGGGTGCGCATGTTGGCGCCACCACCGATGAGGAGAAAGACCGTGCGCGGATCCGCGCGCAGTGCCTGCGCCGCGGCAAGCAGCGTCTGCACATCGTGGGCCCGGCCGAGGTTGCCGGAGTAGCACACGACGAAGCGACCATCGAGTGCCAGTCCGTGGCGCAGTGCGCTCGCGGTGACCGCCCGTCGCTCGATCGACTCCTCGTTGGCCCAGTTCTCACTGATTGTGAGCCGCTGGCGGGGCACGCCCCTGGCTGCGAGGTAGTCACGCATGCGCGTGCCGAGCACCACGTTGGTCTCGGCGGAGGCGAGCGAGCGATCGCGCCAGGCGGCGAGCCGCGACTCCAGCTGACGCGGCAATGGGGCAACCGCGAGCCGCGAGGCGATCTCGGGGAAGACGTCCTGCAGCCAGTTGATGTGGGCCACCCGCCGCCGCCGCGCCACGAAGGATCCGATGAGTGACAGAAGCGGCGGATCGGTCTTCGCAATGAGCACATCGCAGTCGCGCGCGTGGCGCAGGAGTGCCGCGGTTGCTGCGAGGTAGAAGGTCGCATAGTCGAGCGCGCGGCCTGCGAGATTGGCGCGGCCGAAGCGCGCGGTGCGCACGCGCCATACCCGCACGCCACGAATTACCTGCTGCGCCGGCAGCGCGGCGGCGGGGTCCTCGTACAGCTGGCGGCTGCAGACGACGCTGACCTCGACCCCGGAGCTTGCCAGCCCTTCTGCCAGATCGGTGAGCATCTGGCTGGACGCCGACAGGTCCGGCGCATAGTAGCGATTGACGAACAGCACCCGCAGCCGCTGCGGCACAACGGCCACTGCCGGCCCTCAGTTCGCCACGACCGGCTCGCCGCCGGGAAGTGCTCGCATGCCGAGCGGCAGCAGTCCGCTCTCTCCGCGATCGCGCGATACCTGCTCGATGATCTTCGGGCCGATCGTTTGCACCTGCTCGCCGAAGCCATACACGAGCGCCGTGTCGCAGATCTGGTTGATGATGCGCGGCACGCCGCGCGACTGCGAGTGAACGAGCACGTGCGCCTCGGGAGTGAACAGATCCGGCCGACCGCCGGCGACCGTCAGGCGGTGGCGGATGTAGGCGTGGGTTTCGGAGGGTTGGAGCGCGGTGATGTGGTAGTCGATGGCAACGCGTTGCGCCAGCTGCCGCATGCGGCGCTCCCGCAGCGTGGTGCGCAGCTCCGGCTGACCGACCAGGATGGTCTGCAGCAGGAGGGCCTGGCTGCTGTTGACGTTGGAAAGGAGCCGCAGCTCTTCCAGTGCTTCGGCGCTCAGGTTCTGCGCCTCATCGATGATCAGCACCACGCGGTGGCCGGCGGCATGCTCGCGCGTGAGGTAGGCAACGAAGGCCGCGTACAGGTCGCTCGCGCCGGTGCGCTCGGGCTTGACACCGAGCGACTGCAGCAGCCACGGTAGCAGTGCTCCCATCGCGCCGTACACGTTGGTGAGCAGCCCGATGCGCAGCCCGATGGGCGCGCGGCCGAGCAGGTAGCGGATAATGGTGGTCTTGCCGCCGCCGACCTCGCCCGACACGAGCGCGAACCCCGAGCCTTGCTGCAGAGCGTAGTCGAGCAGCGTCAGCGCGAAGCGATGCGAGCGGCCGAGATAGAGATAGGCCGGATCGGGAGTCAGCGCGAAGGGGTTGGCGCGCAAGCCATAGAATTTCTTGTACATGTCATTGTGCTCAGTAGGCGCGCTGCTCGGAGTCGATGGAGCCGTTGAGAACCGTGCCGACGATGCGCGCGCGACCGACGAGCTCGATGACCCGCTCGACGTCCTCGCGGCGGGTCCGGCCCTCGGTCACCACGAAAATGAAGCCATCGACGAGCGGGCTGACCGTCAGCACGTCGTCGCTGAGCAGTGCCGGGGGGAGATCGAGCAGCAGCACACGGCCGTCGTCCTCGCGGAGCTCCTCGAGCAGTGCCCGGGCGCGCGCGCCGGCGAGGCACTCGGAGCTCGAGCCGACCGCGGCTAGGGTCGGGGCAATCTGCAGGCGCGCGATACCTTCGAGCTCGCACAGCACGGCGCTCGCCGGCTGCGCGCCCTCGGTGAGCCAGCTGTCGAGCCCCGTGGCCGGCGCGATGCCAAGCGTCGAGGCAATGCACGGATGGCGCAGATCGAAGTCGAGCAGGGCCACCTGCTGGTTGGGTTCCGCCGCGAGCGCGAGCGCGAGGTTTATCGCGGTGATGGTCTTGCCCTCGCCGCTCACGGCACTCACGACGCCGAATACACGCATGCGGCTGGCGCGCACGCGCTGCAGGAGCTGAGCGCGCAGCATGCGGTAGGCGCGTGCCGCGGCGCTCGGATCGTCGGCGAGCAGCACGCAGCGCTCCCGCAGTGTCTCCCTCTGCAGCGAATAGCGCGGCAGCAGTGCGCCGTGCACTACGTGCGGCGTCGGGATCGCCGCAGCCACCGCGGGCCGC
>Ga0335069_10002823_pt1 | contig 26560 bp, 30 predicted proteins | sample Lox_Sample_11_FD_206714 | JGI IMG/M metagenome (GOLD analysis project Ga0335069, IMG submission 206714) | Soil microbial communities from Loxahatchee National Wildlife Refuge, Florida, United States - Lox_Sample_1.1 | ecosystem: Environmental > Terrestrial > Soil > Wetlands | place: USA...
CTCGGTGATCGCGGCCGCGACCGGGATCGAGCGTGCGTTCGCGAGCGCGCAGAAATCGCCGCCGGGGCACGCGATCATGTCCGTGAGCAGGCCGATGTTGGGCGTCGCGAAGCTCGCGGCGCGCGCTTCTTCCCACAGCGCATGCAGCTCGTCCTGGCGCACCCAGGGCAGCAGCAGGTTCTGGTCGTGCGTCACGCGCAGCTCCCCGTGGCTGTAGCGATCGGCGAGCGCCGCGGCGGCCTCCATCTGCGCGGCCGTCGCGTCGCCCGGCGCCTGCCCGGTGCGCTTCAGCGAGAGCGTCACGGCGCGGTAGCCGGCGATGCGATGCGCCTGCACGTTGCGCTCGAGCCAGCGGCGATACGCGGTCGAGGCGATCGCGTCGAGGGACTCCTCGCGCGGCGCGACGCCTGGCGGCGCGACGAAGGACGCGGCCACGCGGTCGAGCTCCGCCTGCGGGATGACGTGCGCGCCGCCGCCCTCGTCGCGTCCCAGGATGGCGCGGTATTCCGCCTGCACCGCCTCGACGAACTTCGCTCCCTCGGCCTTGACGAGGATCTTGAGTCGCGCCTTGTAGAGGTTGTCGCGGCGTCCGTAGCGGTTGTAGACCCGCACGATCGCCTCGATGAAGAGCAGGATGTGCTGCCACGGCACGAAGGCGCTCATGCGCGTCGCGATGACGGGCGTGCGGCCCATGCCGCCGCCCGCGTACACGGCGAAGCCGACGTCGCCCGCCTCGTCCTTCACGAGCTGCAGGCCGATGTCGTGCCAGCCGATTGCCGCGCGGTCCTCGCGGGCACCGGTCACCGCGATCTTGAACTTGCGCGGCAGGAAGGCGAACTCGGGGTGCAGCGTGCTCCACTGGCGCAGGACCTCGCAGTAGGGCCGCGGATCGACGATCTCGTCGGGCGCGATGCCGGCGAGCGCATCGCTCGTGATGTTGCGGATGCAGTTCCCGCTCGTCTGGATGCCGTGCATGTCGACCTCCGCGAGGAGGTCCATGGCGTCGGCCGCGCGGGCAAGCGGGATCCAGTTGAACTGCAGGTTCTGGCGCGTCGTGAAGTGGCCGTAGCCGCGGTCGAGCGTGCGGGCAATGTGCGCGAGCTGCCGCAGCTGCCGCGACGCGAGCTCGCCGTAGGGAACGGCGATGCGCAGCATCGGGGCGTGACGCTGCACGTACCAGCCGTTCTGCAGCCGCAGCGGTCGGAATTCGTCCTCGCTGAGGTGGCCGGCGAGATGGCGCTCGAGCTGATCGCGGAACTGTGCCGCGCGTCGATGCACGAAGTGGCGGTCGAAGGCGGTGTACTGGTACATGATTCCGGGCTCGTGGAGCTCGACGCGAACGGGCGTCCGCGCCGCGCTCGGCGGTGAGGGAATGTACGGAGCGCCTCCCCGCGAGGGAATGATTTGTTCGTTGCTTGCATATGCCCGACCAGAATATGAAGCGCGCGTCGGTGCGCGCATGAGACGCCGGCTGCTGCTCGGCGCCATGGCGGCCGCTCTGGCGGGATGCCAGACTGCGCCGAAACCTCGCGAGACTCAAACCGCGGCCGCGCCGGCACCGGCGCCTTCGCCTTCGCCTCCACCTGCGCCGAAGCCGCCGCGCATCGGTCTCGCGCTGGGCGGCGGTGCGGCCCGCGGCTTCGCCCACATCGGCGTCATCCAGGTGCTGGAGGAAGCGGCCCTGCGTCCCGACCTCGTGGTCGGCACGTCAGCCGGCAGCCTGGTCGCCGCGCTCTATGCGTCGGGCAAGAGCGGCGCGGAGCTCGCCGCGCTCGCGGACGCGATGGACGAGACCGCGTTCGCCGACTGGTCCTATCCGGGTCGCGGGCTCATCCGCGGCGAGGCGCTCGCGCGCTGGGTGCGCGAGCAGACGGGCGGTCGACCGATCGAGAGCATGAAGACGCCGCTCGGCATCGTCGCGACCGATCTCGACAGCGGCCAGCCGATCCTGTTCCAGCGCGGCGATACGGGGCTCGCCGTGCGCGCGTCGAGTGCGGTGCCGGCGGTGTTCCAGCCCGTGCGCATCGGCAACCGCGAGTACGTCGACGGCGGCCTGGTCGCGCCGGTGCCAGTGCGCTTCGCGCGCCAGATGGGAGCGGAGATCGTGATCGCCGTCGACATCTCCGCGGCGCCCGAAGGCAACGCGACCGGCGATGCGATGCGCATGCTGCTGCAGACCTTCGCGATCATGGGGCGCAGCATCAACACGCTCGAGCTGCGCGACGCCGACATCGTGCTCCGTCCGAACCTCGCCGGCTTCGGCAGCGCCGACTTCGCCAACCGCAAGCGCTCGATCCTCGCCGGTCGCGAGGCGGCATTGGCTCACCTGGGCGAGCTGCGCGCGCGCATCGCCGCGTACCTGCACTGAGGGCGGGCCGCGGGCGCTGCGTCGCGCCGCTCGGCACACGCAATCAGGCGCTGGCCGACACCGTGCGACAGGCCGCGGCGCAGCGCCGGCAGGCGTGGGCGCAGGCCTGACAGTGCTCGTGCGGGTGCTGCACGCATTCGTCCGCGCAGGTGCTGCAGATCTCGGCGCAGATGCGCGCGACGCGCGCTGCGAACTCGCTGCCGCGAGCGACATACGCCGCCGCGAGTCGGCACATCGCCGCGCAATCCATGTCGAGCGCGATGCACCGGGACATGGAACGCACGTCGCCCTCCTGCAGGCACGATGCGGCGCAGTGCTCGCACGCGGCCGCGCACGCGGCGCAGGCTTCGAGGCATTCGGTCGGGGCGATGCTGGGCATGGCAGGATTCCTTCGAGGCGACCGGACGGCGGCTTGCCGGCAAGAACCATGCGCGCGCGACCGGATTGCGCGTAGCCAAAGAAAAGGCCCGCCGAAGCGGGCCTTGGATGCGGCTCCAGCGAGCCGCGCCATCGCGTGCCGATCAGGCGGCGCGCTTGGCCTTCGGGGCGCTCGACGCACGCACGGCGGACGCCGACAGCGCTTGCATGTTCGCTTCCGCGACATCAGCGGCCTGCTTGGCGGCCTTCTGCACGCCTTCGAACGCGTTCGTCGCGGCGGCGACGGCGGTCTTCACGAGCGCGACGGCGTTCTCGGTGCCGGCGGGCGCGTTCTTCACGGCCGTGTCGACGAGCGCGAGGAACTTCGCCTGGGCTTCCGCGGCCGTCGCTTCGGCGACCTTGCTCACTTCGGCGTTGGTGGAGGCGGCGATCTCGTAGAGGTGGCGGTTGTACGCCGCGATCTTCTCGGCCGTCGGCTGGAAGAGGCCGGCTTGCAGCGCGAAGAACTCTTGCGGGTCCTTCGCCGACAGCACGGCGCGCGTGGAGTCGGCGGCTTCGGTCATCGCGGCCTTGGCCGTCTGCAGGTTGAGTTCGACGACCTTCTCGACGCCTTCGAAGGCCTTGTTGCCGAGGCCGAAGAGGATTTCGACGTTCGACTTGTGGGCGGTCAGGATTTGCTCGGCGGTCAGCATGTGATATCTCCGGTTTGAACGTGGGGGCGGGGGGTCCGCTGCGTGCGTGCTGCACTGCAACATAAACGGATTGTAGAGGGCCAATCCGCGTTTGCAAGTGGTTTTTGTTGCATTGCAGCAGATTAGGCTCGGAACCCTAGCGGCGCCCGACCGTCCCTGTGGCGGGGGCCCGGCGAACCGGCTTTTGCCCATGGACAATGCGGGCCCATGACCGACGTCCCCACGCCCGCCGCCGTCCTCGACGATACGCCCCCGAGTGCAGCGCAGACGCGCGCCGTCGAGGAGGCGATCGCCACCCGTCGGTCGATCCGCGCCTTCCTCCCCACTCCCGTGCCCGAGGCGACGATCCGGCGCATCCTCGCGGTCGCGGCGCGCGCGCCGTCGGGCACGAACACCCAGCCGTGGAAGGTCTACGTGCTGACCGGGGAAGCGAAGGAGCGGCTCTCGACGCGCGTGATGGCCGCCTACGACGATCCCCAAGAACTGGCGACGCACGCGGAGGAATACGACTACTACCCGGTGGAGTGGAAGTCGCCGTACATCGACCGTCGGCGCAAGGTCGGCTGGGACCTGTACGGCATGCTGGGCATCGGCCGGCAGGACAAGGCCCGCATGCACGCGCAGCATGCGCGCAACTACCGGTTCTTCGATGCGCCGGTGGGCTTCATGTTCACGATCGACCGCATCATGCCCAAGGGGAGCTGGCTCGACTACGGCATGTTTCTCGAGGCGGTGATGGTGGCGGCGCGCGCGCACGGCCTGCACACCTGCCCTCAGCAGGCGTGGGCGCGTTTCCACCGCATCATCATGCCGATGATCGGTGCGTCCGCGGACGAGCAACTCGTCTGCGGCATGGCGCTCGGCCATCCGGACTGGAGCCGCATCGAGAATTCGCTGGTGACCGAGCGCGAGCCGGTCGAGGGGTTCATGCGTTTCGTCGCCCAGCCGTCAGCCGGGGACGCGGCATGACGGCGCCGCTGCCTTCGATCGCCGGCATCCCCATCGACTTCATTCTGTTCGCCGCGGTGCTCGCCGGCGTGGCGCTGTTCCACCACCACACCCTGCGCGTCGCGCTGATCGGGCTCGTCGTCATCACCTTCTACAAGGTGGTGTTCGCACCGTTCCACGGCGTCGCCGGCATCGCGGGCCTCGGCACGTTGCTGCAGCACGAGTCGGTGACGCTGCTCAACCTGCTCGGGCTGCTGCTCGGCTTCGCGCTGCTGTCCAAGCACTTCGAGGAGAGCAACCTCCCGTCGGTCCTGCCGCGTTTCCTGCCCGACGACTGGAAGGGCGGCTTCCTGATGCTCGTGCTCGTGTTCGTGATCTCGAGCTTCCTCGACAACATCGCCGCCGCGATGATCGGCGGGACGATGGCCATCGTGCTCTACAAGGGCCGGCTGCACACCGGCTTTCTCGCCGCCATCGTGGCGGCGTCCAATGCCGGCGGCTCGGGCAGCGTCGTCGGCGACACGACGACCACGATGATGTGGATTGCCGGCGTGCCGCCGAAGGACGTGTTCGAGGCCTATGTCGCGGCGGTGCCCGCGCTCCTGATCTTCGGCGTGATCGCGGCGCGCCAGCAGCAGGCGCTGCAGCCGATCACGAAGGATCCGCCGGCAGGCGTGCATCTCGATCATGCGCGCGTCGCCATCGTCGCCATCATCCTCGTCGCGGCGGTGGTCGCGAACGTATGGTTCAACGTGCGTGCCCCCGAGGTGCTGGAGCACGTGCCGGTGATCGGCCTGGCGGTCTGGGTCGCGATCGTCGCGACCATGGGCTGGCGCCGGCCGGACTGGAGCCTGCTCCCGTCCGCGACCCGCGGGAGTGTCTTCCTGCTCTCACTGGTGCTGATCGCGTCGATGATGCCCGTCGAGGCGCTGCCCGCGGCTTCATGGCAGACGGCGCTCGGGCTCGGCTTCGTGTCGGCGGTGTTCGACAACATCCCGCTCACGGCGCTCGCGCTGCACCAGGGCGGATACGACTGGGGCTTTCTCGCGTTCGCGGTCGGCTTCGGTGGCTCCATGATCTGGTTCGGGTCTTCGGCCGGCGTGGCCCTCGCGTCGATGTTTCCGCAGGCCCGATCGGTCGGCGCCTGGCTCGCGACCGGCTGGCACGTGGCCCTCGCCTACGTCGCGGGCTTCGCCTGTCTCCTCATGGTGCAGGGCTGGCATGTGGACGTGCCCGTGCTGCGCGCGATGGAGCCCGGCGCCGCGGCCGCATCGGCACCCCCGCCGGCGACGCCGGCTTCGAAAGTCGAGCCATGAAGCCTTCCGTGCTGGTCACCCGCCGCCTGTTCGACGACGTGGTCGCGCGCCTGCGCGCGTGCTTCGACGTCGAGACCAACGATGCCGACGAGCTGTGGACAGCCGACCAACTGCGCGCGCGCTTGCAGGGCAAGTCCGGGGTCTTCGTGACCGGCACCGAACGCATCGATGGCGCGCTGCTCGACGCGTGCCCGGGCCTGCGGGCCGTGTGCAGCATGGCGGTCGGATACAACAACATCGACGTGCCGGCGTGCACGGCGCGCGGCGTGCTCGTGAGCAACGCGCCCGATGTGCTGACCGAGACGACGGCGGATCTCGGCTTTGCGTTGCTGATGGCCGCCGCGCGCCGCGTCGCGGAAGGCGAGCGGTTCCTGCGCCGCGGCGAATGGACGCAGTGGAGCGTCGACCTGCTGTGCGGCACCGACGTCCATGGCACGACGCTCGGCGTGCTCGGCATGGGCCGCATCGGCCAGGCCGTGGCCCGTCGAGGCGCGCACGGATTCCGCATGCGCGTGATCTATCACAACCGGTCGCGTCTCGATCCCGAGATCGAGGCCGGGCTGGGTGCACGCTGGGTCTCGAAGGAGGAGCTCTTCGGCCAGTGCGATCACCTCGTGATCGTGGTGCCGTACAGCGCAGCCTCGCACCACCTGGTGGGCGCAGCCGAGCTCGCGCTCATGAAGCCCACCGCCACGCTCACGAACATCGCGCGTGGCGGCATCGTCGACGACGCGGCGCTGGCCGCGGCGTTGCGTGAGCGCCGCATCGCGGCGGCGGGTCTCGACGTGTTCGAGGGCGAGCCGAACGTGCATCCGGAGCTGCTCGAGGTCCCGAATGTCGTGCTCACGCCGCACGTCGGCAGCGCGACGCTGCCCACCCGGCGCGCGATGGCGAATCTCGCGGTGGACAACCTCATCGCCGTGCTCGCGACGCCCGCGCGCCGCCCGCCCACGGCGCTCAATCCGGAGGTGCTCGAGCGGCCGCCGCGCGGGGTGTAGGAGCGGACCCACGATGCCCGCTCATGGCGGCCGATAGCTGCCGCGAGGTCGTCCTTGCAGACTCGCCGCTGGTCGCGCGAGCGGCCGGGGATGCGGCATGGCTCGGGAACGCGACAGGCACGGAGAACGGTACGAGGCGCAGACGCGGCCGGGCGCCGACGTGCCGCCTGACGTTCGCGAGAGCGAGAATGCCTCGATCGACGCGGCGACGCATGGCGACCCGAGCCTGCGCGGCCGCATCGCGGCGGGCGAGGGCATCGACTCTGCAGCGCCACCGCGGATCCCTCGCCCACGGCGGGGCATCGTCCCAGCGTCGATCATCGGCGCGATCATGCTGGTCGCGCTCGCGTGCGAAGCAGCCGGCTGGCCGTTCCTCGTCGGTCCGATGCAGCGCTGGCTCACGCACGCGCTCGACCGCGAGGTCACGTTCGCCGGGGAGGGAGCCGGGGAACGAGAAGGCCGCGGCGTGCACATCGGACTCCTGGGCAGCATCCGCATCGACGCCGCGTCGATCCAGATCGCGGCGCCTGCCTGGAGCAAGGCGTCGCACATGGTGCTGGCGAAGAACGCCCAATTGCGTCTCGGCTACCGCGACTTGTGGGGCGCGGCGCATGGGCAGCCGCTTCGCATCCTCGGCTTGCGCGCGGACCGACTGGACGCGCAGATCGAGCGCCTGCAGGACGGCCGCGCGTCCTGGCAATTCGGCCAGGCGAAGCAGGCCACCGGCTCCGACGCCGCGCCGCGCCTCCCGTCCTTCGGCGAGCTGCGTGTGCGCGATGGCACGTTGCAGTTCGTGGACGAGGTGATGCAGGCCGACCTGGATGCGCGGTTCTCGCTCACCGAGCGCGCCGGTGCCGGGGGTGCGACTTCAGCCGGTCCGCAGACGTCGCCATCGCCTGCGGCCGGGTCGTCGCCGCGCGACTCGCGGCCGGAAGGACTCCAGTTCAACGCGAAGGGCAGCTATCGCAAGCTGCCCCTGCGGATGGAACTGACGACGTCGAGCGCGCTGGCGGGCGGCGACACGAAGGATGTGGCTCAGCCGGTGCGCCTCGACCTGGTGGTGGGTCAGGCCCGCCTCTGGTTTCGCGGCGCCGCCTCGGACCCGCTGCACCTCGTCGGCTTGCGTGGGCGCTTCGAGGCGGAGGGGCCCTCGCTCGCCGCGCTCGGCGACCCGCTTGGCGTGGCGCTGCCGACCACCGGGCCGTTCAAGACCCAGGGCTTGCTCGACAAGGAGGGCGATCTCTGGAAGATGGTGTTCGCCGAGGCGGCCATCGGCGACAGCCGCTTGGCCGGCGCCTTCACGTACGACCGCCGGGGCGAAGTGCCCGTGCTCGCCGGTCGCCTCACCGGCACGCGGCTGGTGCTGAAGGATCTCGCTCCCGCGCTCGGCGCGTCACCGCACGCGGCCGCGACGCCGAGCGGCGCAGAACCGCATCGGGTCCTGCCCGAGCGGCGCTTCGATCTCCCGTCGCTGAAGGCGATGAACGCGAACTTGCTGGTGGACATCGCGCGTGCCGACCTCGGCACGCCACTGCTCGATGCGATCGAGCCGCTGCACGCCCACCTGCAACTGCAGAACGGCGTGCTGGGTTTGACGGACATCGAGGCTCGCACGGCGCAGGGAAGGGTCACCGGCGCCATCGGTCTCGACGGCCGCGATGCGAACGGCGCGATCTGGACGACCGACCTGCAACTCGCGGGCGTGCGCCTCGACCAGTGGCTGCACCAGCAGCGCAAGGGCGAGGCGCCGCCCTGGGTCAGCGGCCTGCTCGACGGCGACGTCAAGGTCGGTGGCCACGGGCGCTCGACGGCGGAGATCCTCGGCACCCTCGAGGGCGGCATCCGCTTTCACCTGCGCAACGGTCGACTTTCGCACGTCGCGCTCGAAGTCGCGGGCATCGACCTCGCGCAGGCCCTCGGCGTGTTCGCGAAAGGCGACGACGGGCTGACCATCGACTGCAACGTCGTGGATCTCGTGGTGCACAAGGGCGTGGCGCGGCCGCGCGCCTTCGTGTTCGACACGCGCGACTCGACCGTCTGGGTCGAGGGCAGCGTCTCGTTCGCGAACGAAGCGCTCGATCTCACGGCCATCGTGTCGCCGAGGGACGCCAGCCCCTTCACGGTGCGGTCCCCGATCCACGTGCGCGGGACGTTCTCCGCGCCGCGCGTGTCGCTCGAGACGGGACCGGCGGCCAGCCGGGTCGGCGCTGCGGCCTTGCTCGCACTCGTGAATCCGATCGCGGCCGTCGTTCCGTTCATCGACCCGGGAGCGCGTGACGACGCCAAGCGCGAGGCCGCAGCCTGCGAGGCCCTTGCGAAGCGCGAGAGCGGGGCTGCCGTGGACCCCCGCGACACGGCGCGTGCGGCGGCGGCCGCCAGGCCACGGCGCTGAGGACCGCATGCACCCGAGACGCTTCCTGGCCGTGCTCGTTGCCGCCGCCGTTTTCGGCGCCGCCCAGGCGGGGACGATGTCGCGCGACGACTACCGTGGCGCGCGAGCCCGCATCGACGCGGAGTATCGCGATGCCCGCGCCGCGTGCGATCGTCTCGTGGACCGGGGCCGCGAGGTCTGCCGTGCGGAAGCGGCCGGCAAGGAGCGCGTCGCGCGGGCGGAGCTCGAGTTCAACCGCAGCGGCGATCCGGACGACGCGCTGCGGCTCGCACTGGCGCGCGCGGACGCGCGCTACGACGTGGCGCGGGAGCGTTGTGCCGCGCGCACCGGCACCGACCGGTCCACGTGCGAGAGCGACGCGAAGGCGCAGCACGCGAAGGCGGTGGCCGATGCGCGGCTCGATCGGCGGATCTCGGACGCGAAGCGCGACGCCGCGAACGAGCGGCGCGACGCGGAATACCAGCAGGCGCGCGATCGCTGCGCCACGCTCGTGCGCGAGGCCAAGGAACGCTGCCTCGCCGACGCGAAGGCGCGCTTCGAGCACTGAGCGTCGAAGCGCGCCGGACCCACGCCGGATCAGCGACCCGTGTTCTGGTCCTTCTGCCGCAGAAGCGGATCCTCGCCCTTGGAATGCGAGCGGCCTTCGTCCTCCGCGCGGGCCATCTCGTCGGCCTCGGCGGGGCTCTGCGGGCGCGCATCGCGCGCCGCTTCGTCCACGCGCCCCGATTGCACGAACTCGCGCTGGTCGCGGTCGTACCGGCGTGCGGCCTCGTAGTCGCCCTCGCCCTGGACGCGGTCCTTGTCAGGTTGGTCGTTGGAAGTCATGGAGGACATCAGCGGACGGTGCCGCGCCGAAAGAGGTTGACGATCGCGAGCAGGATCACCGCACCGACCAGCGACACCAGCAGCGAGCCGACGCTCAGGCCCTGGTTGATCGTGCCGACGCCGACGAGGGGCGAGATCAGCCAGCCGGCGAGGAAGGCGCCGACGATGCCGACCACGACGTTCAGCACGATGCCCTGCTGGGCGTCGGTGCGCATGATGAGACTGGCGAGCCAGCCGACGACACCACCGATGATGAGCCAGAGGATGAAGTTCATGGGCACTCCTGATGACTGTGGAGGGAGGCGCGCGCCGCACCGGGGCACCACCGTGTGCCTAGCGTAGTCAAGCTGGGTCGCAGGGTAAGCGGCGCAGCGGCGGAAGCGACCGCAAGACGATGGTGCTTTCCAGCGTAGGAATCCGCTGACGCTCGCGGGTGACCCAAGGACGTCATGCGGCGAGCGCCGCCTTCGCCACCTCGTCGGTGAGGACTTCGAACCGCCGGATGCGACTGTCGCCGAATGCCATCGTGATGGGCACGTCGCCGGCGTCGCGGCCGCGGGCGATGACGATGCGTCCGATGCGCGGCTCGTTGTGGCGCGCGTCGAATGCATACCACCGGCCCCCGAGGAAGACTTCGAACCACGCGCTGAAGTCCATGGGCGAAGGATTCGCCGGCACGCCGATGTCGCCGAGGTAGCCGGTGGTGTAGCGGGCCGGGATGTTCAGGCAGCGGCACAGCGTGAGGGCCAGATGGGCGAAGTCGCGACACACGCCCGTGCCTTCGCGCTGCGCGTCCAGCGCGCTGCGGGTCGCGCGGGCCGCCTGGTAGTCGAACACGATGCGGTCGTGCACGTAGTCGCAGACCGCCTGCACGCGCGCCCAGCCCGGGGAGACCGCTCCGAACGAGGACCACGCGAAGTCGAGCAACTCGCTGTCCACCTCGCAGTAGCGGCTCGGCAGGAGGAAGGGCAGTGTCTCCACCGGCAACTCGCCGGGATCGAGTTGACGGGCGTTGGGCACCACCGGATCGGGCAATCCGCTGTCGCGCACCAGCGCGTGGTTGCGCAGTCGCACCGTCTCGACGCCATGAGGCACGCGCACCCGCGCGCAGCGGTTGCCGAACGCGTCGAGGTAGTCCTCGACGGGTAGCGCCGGCGAAATCGACAGCGCTTCGGGCGCGACGAGATCCGCGGCGCGCGACGGGTGCACGCGCAGCAGGTAGAGGAGGGTCATCGGCGCGGCGACGCCGAGCTCGATGTCGTAACCGATCCGGATGAGCATGCGGGAACACCTTGCGCGCACGAGGCGGCGCGCCGGCCGCGATGGTTGCATGCGCGCTGCGCGCGACGGGTACGACGTGGCGTGCGGGCGCTGTAGGACGCCGGCGCGCTCCGCGCGGCGCACGTTCGAAGTAGGTTCCTTCCGACGGTCGCGCGCGCCGTGAACCGGCTGCGTTCACGCGGCCTGCTGACTAGGCTCGCCTCCATGATGAAGACGCGCGCATCGTGGCTCGATGGTTTCGTGAAGTGGTTCTTCAACGCTTCACCGGTGTGGGTCGACGAGCGCGAAGTCGTCGGCGAGCCGTTCCAGGACGTGCCGCGCGAGCGCCGAGTGCGCGCCGACCGTCGGCGCCCCGTCGAGGCGCGGGACGGAGCCTCGGCAGACCGCCGCAGGAGCGCGCGGTGACGCCCGCGCGCTTCGTCGATTCCCCGCGCCTTGCGCACCTGCTGGCGGCGTGGGAGCGCATGCCGGCGATGACGCGCGGTTTCGGCGTCAGCGGCCTGTTGCTCGCGTTCGGCCTGCTGGTCGGCTTCTACATCGTCGTCGCCGGCGCCGTGCATCGGGCCGAGCTTGGCCGCGAGCGTGCGCGCCTCGCGCTCGACCATCAGGCGGCGTGCGCCGCGTTCACCGAGGCGCAGATGCGCGACCTCTGTGCGCTGACCGTGCCGGCGCCCCACCAGCGCAACGTCGCGCGTGCGGTTTACGAACCGGCTTGGCGGCCCGCGCGTGCGCAGATGACGGCCGGCGCGTACTGATACCGCCTGTCTCGGGTGCGGGGTCGCAAACCTGCACTTGCGCTAGCATCCTCGCCGCCCGGCTCGCCCCGGGGACCCCGCATGCCGACGCATGGCAGCTCGTTCGCCGTGCAGCTCGAAAGGACGCGCACGCTTGACGACGGCCGAGAACTCGCTGGTGGTCTGCGAGCGCTGCGCGCAGGCGCACCGCTGGCCGTCGCTCGCACCGGGCGACGTCGCGCGTTGCACGCGCTGCCAGGCCGTGCTCGGACGGGGCCACCGGCTGGGTGCCGAAACCGTGCTCGCGCTGACGGTGGCGGCGCTGATCGTGTTTGCGATCGCCGCGACGACCGACGTCCTGACCGTCGGCCTGGGCGGGCAGACAGAGCGCTCCACCATCCCCGAGGCCGTGGTTCGCACGTGGGCCGATGGCGAGCCGCTGATCGCGGCCGCCGCGTTCGTCACGGCCCTCGCCGCGCCGGCGCTCTGGATTTTGCTGCGCCTCTACGTCCTTCTGCCGATCGCACTGTGGGGTGAGGCTCCGCCCGGCTTCGGCGCCTCGGTCCGCGTGCTCGAGTGGGTGGGGCGCTGGAGCATGGTCGAAGTGCTCACCGTCGGCGGGCTCATCTCCATCGTGCGTCTCGCGGCGCTCGCCCAGGCGACGCCCGGTCCCGCGCTGTATGCGCTGGTCGTGCTCACGGTCCTGATGGCCTCGATCGAGTCCGCCGGCCTGAAGCACCTGTGGCAGAGCGTCGCGTGAGCCCGCCGGAGCCATTGCCTGCGCTGCTCGGCTGCGAGACGTGTGGCCTCGTCTCGCTCGATGTCGCCCCCGAAGGCCTGCCGCCCGGCATGGAGTTCTGCTGCCCCCGCTGCCGCCACCCGCTGCGGCACGAGCGCCCTGCGAGCCTGCAGCGCACCTGGGCCTACGTGACGGCGGCAGCGATCCTCTACGTGCCGGCGAACGCGCTGCCCGTGATGGTCACGACCCAGGCGTTCGACACGTCGCCGCACACGCTGCTCGGCGGCATCCACGAGCTGTGGATCGACGGATCGTGGGTGCTGGCCGCGATCGTGTTCATCGCGAGCATCGCCGTTCCGGTTCTGAAGATCGCCGCCCTGGCGCTGCTGGCGTGGAGCGTCCAGCGAGCGCCGCACTGGCGGCGCCTCGACCGGGCGCGCCTCTTTCGCATCGTCGAGCTCGTCGGCCACTGGTCGATGCTCGACGTGTACGTCGTCGTGCTGCTTGCGGCCTGCGTGCGTTTCGGCTCGCTGGCCAGCGCCGAGCCGGGGCCCGGGCTGCTCGCGTTCCTGGCGGTCGTCGTGCTGACCATGCTCGCAGCCCACAGCTTCGACCCGCGACTGATCTGGCGGGGGCGGGCGATCGATGGCTGAGGGCGATCCTCCGGCGACCGGATCCATCGAGGCCCTGCCGCGCCCGCAGGTCGTGCACACGCGCCGGTTCGGGCTTTCGCTCGTCTGGCTCGTGCCGCTCGTCGCGCTGCTCGTCGCGGGTTCGCTGTTCGTTCGCCAGGTGCTGCTCGCCGGCCCTCGCATCGAGATCGAATTCGCGAGCGCCGAAGGCGTCGAGCCGGGCAAGACCGAGGTGCGCTACAAGGAAGTCGCGATCGGCAAGGTCGAGAGCGTGACCTTGCGCGGCGACCGAAAGCGGGTCGTGGTCACCGTGCGTCTGAACCGGTCCGCGTCCGAGTTCGCGGTCGACGACACGCTGTTCTGGGTCGTTCGTCCGCGCGTCGGGACGGCCGGCATCAGCGGGCTGGGCACGTTGCTGTCAGGCACGTACATCGGCGCGGACGCCGGCGCCTCGGACGTGGCGCGCGACAGCTTCGTCGGGCTCGAGTCGCCCCCGTACGTGCTGCGGGGCGAGCCGGGAATCGTGTTCGTGCTGAACGCGGAGGAGCTCGGCTCCCTCGAAGTGGGCTCGCCCGTGCTGTACCGACGCACGCGCGTGGGGCGCGTCGTCGGCTACACGCTCGACCCGGCCGCGGACCGGCTCGCGGTGCGCATCTTCGTCGAGGCGCCCTACCAGGGGCTCGTGACGACGCAGTCGCGCTTCTGGAACGCGAGCGGCTTCAACGTGCGGCTGACGGCCAGCGGCATCACGATCAACACCCAGACCATCGCGTCGGTGATCGCGGGCGGGGTCGCGTTCGAAGGGCCACCGGCCGGCGAACGCGGGACCCCCGCTCCGGCCGGCACGGCGTTCACCCTCTATCACGACCGGCGTGCGGCGTTCGCACCCGAGGACGGCACGGCGGTGCGCGTGCACATGGTGTTCGACCAGTCGGTGCGCGGCCTCGAGGCGGATGCGCCGGTCGACTTCCTCGGCGTCGAGATCGGCCGGGTGCGCAGCGTGGCCCTGCAGTACGACGCGAAGCGCCAGCGCTTTCCGGTCCGCGTGATCGCCGACGTCTATCCGCTGAGGCTCGGTGCCGTGCGCAGCGCACTGCTCTCCGGCGCCGCGGGAGACGCGGGTGCGGAGGCCGAGGTCGTCGAGCGGATGATCGAGCGCGGTCTGCGTGCGCAGCTGCGCACCGGCAACCTGCTGACCGGCCAGCTCTACGTCGGTCTCGACTTCGACGTGAAGCATCCGCGCGTGGTGCCCACCAAGGTCGATGGCGCAGTCGAACTGCCCACCATCCCCGGCACCTTGAGCGAGGTGCAGCCGCAGGTCGCGGACATCGTGTCGCGTCTCTCCAAGGTGCCATTCGATGACATCGGGCGCAACCTCGACGCGACGCTGAAGGGTGCGAACGCCGCGATCTCACAGCTCGCGCCCGAAGCGCAGCGTGCCCTCGCGGACGTGCAGCGCACGTTGCAGCGCGCGCAGGGTGCGCTCGAGAGCCTCGACCGCACGGTGCAGAACGCGGACCGCAACATCGCGAACGCGAACGCGCCGTTGCAGCGCAGCGTCGAGCAGACGCTGCAGGAGGTCGAGCGCGCGGCGACCGCACTGCGCGTGCTGGCCGACTACCTGCAGCAGCATCCCGAGTCGCTGCTGCGCGGCAAGCCCCCCGATCCGGCCCTGCCCACGGGAACCCCGCGATGAATCCGTTCGACTGTCGCCTCGCGGTCCTTGCCGCCGCCGTGCTCGTGGTCGCCGCGTGCGCGACGCCGCCGCCGCTTCGACTTCACACGCTCGTTCCGGCCGACTCGGCGATGCGCGCGCCCGCGGGCCCGAGCGTGCTTCTCGCACCGATCAGCGTCCCGCCGGCCCTCAACGATCCGCGCTGGCTGGTCCGCATGCCCGATGGCTCGTTGTCGCGGCTGGAAAACGACCGCTGGGCGAGCCCGCTGCCCGACGAACTCCGCGCGGCGTTGCTGCAGGTGCTCGCGAGCCGCCACGGGGTCGTGGAGGCGCGCTCGCCCGGTGCGCCCGCCCCGCAGTGGCAGGCGCGGATCGACGTGACCCGGTTCGACACCGCGGCAGATGGCGACGTCGTCGAGGAGGGGGTCTGGGCTCTCTCGCCTGTGGCTGCCGCGAGTGCTCCCGCGACGCCAGCGGCCGGCTCCCTGCGCTGCACGTTCGCGTGGCACGAGAACGCCGGGACGGGCTCGCCCGCGCTCGCGGAGGCGCACCGGCGTGCCGTCGCGCATCTGGCCGATGCGATCGGCGCAGCCGTGGTCGCCGCGGTGCGGGGCCAGGCTCCCGACTGCCCGCGCTAGCGACTCGCGCCGGGCACGACGCACCCTCTGCACGAGCCTGCACGGCCCGGGACGCGTTCCCACGGTCGGCATCAGCACGCTCCTACCTCGGACGCCTCGCGTTTCTCACCGCGCATCCCGTTGCGCGCCGATGCTCCGTGGCGCGCGCGCTCGGTAGTCTTCCGGCATGGCCCCCCACCGGGCCGCCCTCACCGGAGGATGCATGCGACCACGCTCTGCTCTTGTCGCGCTCGCCGTCGCGGCCGCGTTGTCGGCCTGCCAGAGGCAGACACCCGACTCGCCATCGGCGACCGCCGTCGTCCTGCCGTCAAGCGCGGCCCATCCCGCGTCGCCGCCGCTTGCTCCAGCGTCGGATCCGTCGCTGCCGTCCGCCGCCGTGGTGGCCGGCGCGCCGAGCGGCCCGGCGCCCGAGTCGACACCGAGCACGCCGGTCGGCAGCGACGCCGCCTCGGCGGCTGCGTCGGCGACGGCCCCGTCGGCGTCGGCATCCGCTCCCGCCGCCGCGGCGAGCCAGTGAGCGCGCAGCGGAACACGATGATGAAGGGCCTCGCGGCATCGACTTGGCGAACGCTCGGCGCAGGAGCGGCCATGGCGGTCTGCCTCGGGCCCTGCCTGGCGGACGACGGCACGGCACCGTCGATCCCGGAATCGGCATCGCATGCCGTTTCGGCCCTGGACCTGCAGCGCGACGATGCTCCGGACGCAACACGCGTGCGCGACGATGTTCCGCTCTCGGCCGACGCGCCCGCGGCTTCGCACTGGCGCACGCGGCGCGAACTGGACGGCGATGCGTATCGCTTCTCGCTCGCGCGCGGCGGGCTCGATCTCGGCCTGAGCTTCGACCTGGCGACGCGCGCGTCAGGGCCGCATGACGTGCGCACGGAGCTGGAAGGCCCGATGGTCTCGCCGCTTCCGAGCGTCAGCGTGGGCCTGCTCAGCAGTCGAGACGTGCCCGCTTCGTCGCTGCTGTCCAGGGTCGGGGCGGGTCACGAGGGCGGCAGCGAGAGCCGTGTGGGCATCCAGTGGAAGCCGGCGGAGTCGCAGGTCAAGTTCCTGCGCGAGGGCCTCGGCATGCGACTCGACAGCAACGAGAGCATCACGATGCGGCTGCGCAAGGGCCTGTTCGGCGTGTACCTGCAGCATCGCTTCTGAGCCCGCGAGACTCTTTCGAACCGGCAGCGACCCGGACAAGCGCGCACATGAAGAGGCCCCGTCGAGCGCTCGCTCGCGGGGCCCCGGTGTTGGAGGAGACGCGGAGCGCCTCTCCGTCACGCGCTCACGGGCGGACGGCGATGTCGTTCTTGACGTTCTTCACGCCCTTGGTCTCGAGGGCCAGCCGCTCGGCGGTGCTCTTCTCGACGCCATTCTTCGCGAACCCCGAGAGCATCACGGTTCCCTTGAGCGTCTCGACGTGAATGGCCGCGGCGTCGACGTCGTGGTTCGCGACGAGCTTGGCCTTCACCTCGGTCGTGATGGTCGCGTCGTCGACATAGGCGCCGACGGGCTCCTGGCCGCGCGTCACGGCGCAGCCGGAGACGACGATGAGGGCCAGTGCGGTGGTGGCGGTGGCGAGGCTGGTGCGCAGGGACATGGTGGATCTCCGGTAGTTGGTGGATGAATCGTTCTTCGGGGATACGGCGGCGATCGGCCCCGCCGCCAAGGGCTACGAAAGACCTAGAGGTCGAGCCAGTCGCTCAGCTCCTCCGCATGCTCCTGCTCCTGGCTCAGGATGCCCTCGAGGATGCGGCGCGTCGTCGAGTCCTTGTCGCCGATCAACCGGATCATCTGCGAGTACGCCTCGATGGCGACGCGCTCGGCGACGAGGTTGGCGCGGATCATGTCCTTCAGATCCTTCGACTCGTCGTAGTCCGCATGGCTGCGACGCGTGAGGGTCTCGGGCTGGAAGTCGGGCTCCCCGCCCAGCTGCACGATGCGTTCGGCGAGCTGCTCGGAGTGCGCGGTCTCTTCCTGCGCATGGACCATGAACTCCTCGGCGATCGCGGGCGATGCGAGGCCCTTGGCGGTGTAGTGATGGCGCTTGTAGCGAAGGATGCACACGAGCTCGGTCGCGAGCGCGTCGTTCAGGAGCTTGACGATGTCGTCGCGCCACGGACCGTAGCTCGGCGTCACGGGCCCTTCCTCGAGCCGCTGCTTGGCGGCCTCGAGTGCGCCTTCGTCGAGCTCGAGGCGCTCGCCGGGACGTTGCTTCTGGGGAAGATCGGATGGGTTCATGGGATCAGGTTCTCGGTTTGTCGCGCGTGGCGGCGCCGATGCCGAGCAGCGCGAGCAGCACGACGCCGACGAACAGCACCAGGAAGACGACGAACAGGACCTTGGCGACGCTGGCCGCGCCCGCGGCCACGCCGGTGAAGCCGAACACGCCGGCGACGATCGCGACGATGGCGAAGACGAGAGCCCACTTCAGCATGGAGAAGGTCCGTGGTTGAAACGCCGTGCGTGAGTCTTCCGGCGTGACGAGACTCTAGGGATGCACCGTGGCGCACTCCATCGGAGGTGCGCGTTAGCAGGTGTAGGACTCGGCCCCGCAAGCCCCGGGCCAAAAAAAACGCGCCGGAGAGGCGCGTCTTGAAGACCCCACGGAGGGAGACCGACCGTGATCCCGCGCGGACGGCGGGGACGGCAAGGGGCCGTTGGGAGGTAATCGGTACGTTCTGACAGGTCAGGGATACACGGTGCTCGGTTCGGCGCGCACCGGCTGCACGTCGGGCGAAGGCGGTGCCGGGCGTGACGCCGAAGGTGCGTCCGCCTGCGCGGCAAGCGACGTGCCCGCACTGTCCCCGGCGGCCGCTTCGTCGCGCGGGCGCGAGTACGCAGTCGCGGCGTGCCACCACGTGTCGACCGGCAACTCGCGAAGCACCCGCAGGAGGATCGCCGGAATGAGACCGGCGAACACGGCGGGGCGCAGCAGCCAGCGCCACGGCCGAAGCAATGCGAGCAGTGCACCGACGAAAACGGCGCCGAACACGAGCGTCAGCGGACGTCGCTCGGCGATCGGCGCTGCGAGGCGGCCCGTCGCCTCGGCCGCCATCACGCCGGCCGTGTGCAACGGGTGCTTGGCCCACCACTCCTCGATCGCATCGAGGATGACGGCGATTCCCGGGTTCGCGCGCAACCGCTCGACGAGCGAGCTCGCGTACGAGCCCATGCCTTCGGCCAGCGAGGGGGCACCCGAGCGCACGCGCCGCCTGGGCATCATCGCGTCGCGCAACCGTTCGCGCGAGAGCGCGAGGCGCTCGATGGCACTGACGACCTCGTCGCCGGTGTCGTGGTCGTCGTCGTCCTCGCGCGTACGGGTGGCGGCGCTGCGGGCCTCGGGCGCCGCGGTGCCAGCGGGCGAGGGCGGCACGGAAGCGTTCGCGTTCGTTCTCGGCGTCAGCACGGCGCTCATGTCGCGGCGCTCACTTCCCGCAGCATGGCCATGTCGGCACTGAGCTGCTCCTTGACTGTCTGGAATGCGCGTTCGTCAGAGTGCGCCTTGGCGCGCATGATGCACACGACGGCCGCCACGAGCGGCACGACGGGCACCACGAGCAGCAGCCATGGCACGTTCATCGTGTCGGTGGGCACGACCGCCCAGAGCATGAGCGCGACGCCCGCGAACACGAGAAAGATGGTGAGCAGGAAGGCCGCGGCTGCCCACATGACCACGCGCGAGATCCACAGCTTTGAGGTCTTGGAGACCTCGGCGCCCACGAGCTCCGCGTACGCTTCGACGTGATCGCCGAGCAACTGCGGCTTCGTGGCGATGAGTTGCAGCAACGGATGGATCATGGGCGGCTCCATGCGGAGCGCCGGCACGAGGCCGGCGCGAGGGTGCGGGGACGCGAAGGCGGGTTCAGTCGCGCGAGCGGCTCAACAGCGTGATGACGCCCATCAGCAACGCGCCGGTGGCCGCCGCGATGAGCATCGACTTGACCGGCTCGTCCTTGACGTAGGCGACCGTCGAATCGGTTGCGCTCATCGCTTTCTCGCGCAGTTGCTGTGCGCCTTCCTTGGCTGCATCGATGCCGCGCCGCGCGGCCGCCTGGGCCTGCGACGACACGCGGTTGATGATCGGCGCCGCCTGGTTGCGCAGGTCGTCGACCTTGCTCGAGAGCCGGTCGCCCGCCTCGTCGATCGCGCGGCCCGTGGCCTGCGAGGCGTCATCGGCGGCGCGCGCGGAGTCGTCGGCGACGTTGCCGGCCGGCTGGCCGAACGACTGGGTGCTGGAGCTGGGCATGTTCATGGCGTTTTCCTCTCGACTGGTTGTTCCGCGGGGAGCGACCCGACGCTCCGTCCATGCCGTCCGCCGCGCGCGGCCGGTGGCAGTGGCGCAGTGTCCGGCGACCGCCCGGCGAGGACGATAGGGCGCATCGCCGACAAGGTGTCGGGAGAGCCTCATCTGCCCCGTAGGACGGCACCGACATCATGGCGGGATCGAGGCTTGCCCGCCAGCCCATTTTGGGGTTCGACCTGAGCGCCCGTCAGGCCGACAGCGCCTCGAGCGCCGGCACCGAGTCGCCCGTCTCGTCCGGCGGCGCCTCCGGGAGCACGGCGCGGATGGCGGTACCGCGTCCAGGGGCCGAATCGATGGTCATTTCGCCCTTTTCGGACTCCACCCGGAACTTCATGCCCAGGAGCCCGTGGGCGGTGAGCCGCGGCAGGCTCGGCTCGAATCCGACGCCGTCGTCGCAGACGGTCACGACGACGCGCCCATCCTCGGCCCCGACCTTGACGGTCACGTGCTTGGCCTTCGCGTACTTCGCGATGTTGGTGAGGGCCTCCTGGACGAGACGGTAGACCGTGAGCTCCGCATCGGGCCCGAGGCTCACCGGTTGAAGGTCGCAGTCGACGGCGAGCTCCATCCGCGTGCTGAATTCGCGCACCAGGATCTCGAGCGCGGCGGCGAGGCCCAGGTTGCTGAGCGAGGAGGGCCGCAGGTCCTCGATGATGCGGCGCTTGAGCGCGATGCCGTTGTTCAGCGCCTCGTTCAAGTGGGCCATCCGCTCGCGCACCTCGGGCGTCATCATCGGCCCGAGCCGCGACTTGAGGCGAGCCGCATCGAGCTTGGCCGCCGTCAGGAGCGCACCGAGCTCGTCGTGCAGCTCGCGCGCGAGATGGCTGCGCTCGTCCTCGCGCACCGTCTGCAGGTGCAGGGCGAGCTCCTTCAGCTGCGCGGTGCGCGCGGCGACCTCCGCTTCGAGGTTGTCGCGCTCGGCCTGGATCACTTGCTGCTGGACGGCGCGCTGGCGGTCGAGCGCGGCGGTCTGGCGCAGGTACATGAAGAGCGCGAGCAGGCTCAGCGCCGTCATGGCGGTGACGCCGATCCGGTTGAGCAGCAGCGTCTGGTTGACGCTTTCCTGTTCCTTCGCGATGCGCTCGCTCTCGAGCGCGAACAGCTGGCCCGAAGCCTTGCGAAACCCGTCCATCTGCTCGCGACCGATGTCGGCCATGACGAGGTCGCGCCAATGCCCTTGGCCCGTCGCCGGGTCGTAATGCGCGAGCGTCTGTTCCATCTCGGCGAGCTTCTCGCCCGTGAGCGTGTCGATGCGCTGCATCAGCTCGGCGCCGTCGGGGTGCTCGGCGTAGTGGCGGCGCAGCCAGTGCAGCGACTGGCCGATCGTCTGCAGCGCCTGCGTGTAGGGCTGCAGATAGGCGTCGCGACCGGTGAGGAGATAGCCGCGCTGGCCGCTCTCGGCCTCGGCGAGCGCGTGGCGCAGCGTCTGGAGTTCGGTGCGGGCGATGCCGCGCTCGCCGAGCGACCCGAGCGTCTCGTGGGCGCCGGTGTACGACGTCTCGCTGATCCAGAACATCGCGAGCGCCGTCAACGCCGCGAGGGGAAACGCGAACGGGCTGCCCCGCAGCCGCGAAATCAGGCGCCCGGGCATCGCCTGCTCCGGGGACTGGCTCTAAACTTACGTCCGACCACCTTCCGGGCCCCATCGCCATGATCCGAGTTGCCATCATCGACGACCATGCCATCGTGCGCGCGGGGCTGCGTCAGTACCTCTCCGAGCAGGTGGATCTGACGGTCGTGGCCGAGGCGTCGAACGGGCGCGAGGCCCTCGACATCGTGCGCAAGGGCGAGGTCGACGTCATGGTCATGGACTTGTCCATGCCCGACCAGAGCGGCGTCGACGCGCTCGCCGCCATCAAGGCGCGCGCGCCCGACCTGCCGATCCTGATCCTCAGCGGATTTCCGGAGGAGCACTACGCGACCACGCTGCTGCGCCAGGGCGCGAGCGGATATTTGAACAAGGAGTGCGACCCCGAGGAGATCGTCAAGGCCATCCGCACGGTCTACCGCGGTCGCAAGTACATCACCGCGGGTGTCGCCGAACTGCTCGCGGACGGGCTGGGCGGCGCCGCCGACAAGCCGCCGCACGAGCAGCTCTCCGAGCGCGAGTTCCAGGTCTTCCTGCGGCTCGCCAAGGGCGAAACCATCGGCCACATGGCCAACAGCATGTCGCTCAGCGTGAAGACGGTGAGCACCTACCGGACTCGCGTCATGGAGAAGATGAAGCTCGAGTCCAACAGCGACCTCACCTATTACGCGCTCAAGAACGGCCTCATCCAGTAGGCCATTCGCCGTCATGGCGCCTCGGCCACCGCGCGGGTGGTCGATCCTCGGCTCAGGAGAGCTGGCCATAGGCGCTGTGTCCGGTCGAGCCGTCGGCGAGGCGGCAGCAATAAAGGATCAGGGCGTCGATCTCGTTCGACTTGTCGAACACGCGGTCGGCGCCGAGCTCCAGGCACTTGCGCCGCATGTCGGGTGTGGCGTAGTTGCTGAGCACCACCACCTTCATCGGTCGGGGCGATGCCGCCGCCGCCTTCAGCACGCCGAGCCCCGAGCCCGTCTTGAGGAAGATGTCGACGACCGCGAGCTCGCACTCGTGGTCCTCGAGCCATTGGACGGCAGTGCCTTCATCCTCGGCGGTGCCGACGACCTCGATGGGCGCCATCTCTTCCAGCGCTGCGACCAGGTTCTCGCGGATGACCGGGCTGTCTTCGACGATGAATGCTTTGAGGGGAGTCATGCACCGTCTGAGGTGGGGCCGTTCTGCAGTCGTGCGGGCGAGCGCGACGCGCCCCCGGGCGACGGGCAGGGCCGGCGGGTGCGTCGCAGAGGATGCCGCCTTTGCAGTCTGCCGTCGGCGCCAGGGTGGCGCCACGAGGTTTCGACCTGTTGAGATGTCGGAATTTTCCTACCCGATGTCGATGGCGCGCGCCTTGCGGTGGGCCGCGCTGCTCGCGCTCATGTCGTTGGCGATGGCGGCGCAGGCGGCGGAGCCGTGGCGCATCGGCTCCAAGCGCTTCACCGAATCGTACGTGCTGGGCGAGGTGGTGCGCCAGACGCTTGAGCGCCAGGGCGTCGCCGCCATCCACCAGCAAGGCCTGGGCAACACGGGCATCCTCGAGCGTGCCCTCGAGGCCGGGGCCATCGACCTCTATCCCGAATACACCGGCACGATCGTCCGCGAGATCCTGAAACGCGAAGGGAACCCGTCGCTCGCGCAGCTGAACGAGTGGCTCGCGCCGCGCGGTCTGAAGGCTGCGGTTCCCCTCGGGTTCAACGACACGTACGCGCTCGCCATGCGCGAGGATCGCGCCGCCGCGCTCGGCATCCGGACGATCTCGGATCTCGCGCGGGCGCCAGCCGACCTGCGCGCGGGGCTCTCGCACGAATTCCTGCAGCGTGCCGATGGCTGGCCCGCGCTCAAGGCCGCCTACCACCTGCCGCTCGAGCCCGGGTCCGGCATCGACCACGGACTCGCCTACGAGGCGATCGAGGCGGGCCGCGTGGACCTCATCGACGCCTACAGCACCGACGCGAAGATCGGTCGTTACCGGCTGCGAGTGCTCGAGGACGATCGCGGGTTCTTTCCGCGCTACGAGGCGGTGCTCCTGATGCGCACGGCGATCGACCCCGCGCCGCTGCGCGTGCTCGAGGGTCGCATCGACGCGTCGACCATGATCGCGCTGAACGCGAAGGTCGAGCTCGACGGTCTGACGTTCACCGATGCCGCGCGCGGCTTCGTGGAGTCGCTCGCGACCGGTGCGGCTTTCGCGAGCAGCGGCGCCCGAACGGCCGCCGACGCTCAGGGCTCCTCCAGGAGCGGCCTGTGGCAACGCACGTTCGCGCCCGACTTCGCGCGCCTGCTCGCACAGCACCTGCTGCTCGTGTTCGGATCGCTGGCCGGCGCGGTCGTCGTCGGCGTTCCTCTCGGCATCGGCGCATGGCGTTGGCGAACGGCGGCTCCGGTGCTGCTGGGCGCGGTCGCCGCGCTCCAGACCGTCCCCTCGCTGGCGCTGCTGGCCGTGCTGATCGCGATGCTCGGGACCATCGGCTTCGGGCCCGCGCTCGTCGCGCTGTTCCTCTACGCGCTCCTGCCGATCGTGCGCAACACGCACGCGGGACTCCAGGGGGTGCCGCGCGGGCTGGCGCATGCTGCGCTGTCGCTCGGCCTCACGCCGCCGCAGACGCTGCGGACGGTCCAATTGCCCCTGGCCCTGCCGATCGTTCTCGCGGGCGTGAAGACCGCGGCGGTCATCAACGTCGGCACGGCCACGCTGGCGGCGTTCGTGGGCGCAGGCGGGTTCGGCGAGCGCATCGTGGCGGGACTCGCGGTCAACGACACGCAGGCCATGCTCGCCGGGGCGCTGCCGTCTGCGGCGCTGGCGCTCGCCGTGCAGGGCGCGTTCGAGGTGATCGAGCGCAGCCTCGTGCGCGGACGAATGCACACCGGGGCCGGCTGAGGCCGGGAGCGCCCGGATGGCGGCGCGGGGTCGCCTGCCTGCGCTGCGACAATCGTGACATGTCATCGGCCTGGCTCACTCCGGCGCTGCTCGTCCTCGTGCTCGTCGCCGTGATCTGGGCAGGCCGGCGCGCGCGCCCGCTCGAAGCGGCGTCGTGGCGCGACGAAGTGCGTCGTCTCGAAAGCGCACTGCGCGACGAGGTGGCGCGCAGTGCGCAGGGCACGCGCCAGGAACTGGCGGGGCACCTCGCCACCTTCCAGGGCTCCGTGCTCGCGCAGCAGAACGACTCCATGCGGCTGCAGGTCGAGCGCCTGGAAGGCTTTCGCAGCCAGCTCGCGACGACCCAGCAGCATCTCGTGGACACGTTGCGCGACACGATCGCCGCACTCGACCGGCAGGCGAGCGGGGCACGCGACGCCCAGGACGCGAGCCTCGCGCGCAGTGCGGACCAGCAGGCCAACGCGCTGCGGCGCTTCGCCGAGATGTTCAACGAGCAGTTGCGTGCGCTCGCCCAGTCGAACGACCAGCGCATGGCGGAGGTTCGCGCCGCGGTCGAGAACAAGCTCGCTGCGATCCAGGCCGACAACGAGCGCAAGCTCGAGACGATCCGCGCGACGGTCGACGAGAAGCTGCACGCGACGCTCGAGCAGCGCCTGGGCGAGAGCTTCCGGCAGGTCGCCGACCGGCTCGAGCAGGTGCATCGCGGGCTCGGCGAGATGCAGACCCTGGCGCGCGACGTCGGCTCCCTGAATCGCGTGCTGACGAACGTCAAGTCGCGCGGCGTCTTCGGGGAGGTGCAGCTCTCCGCGCTGCTCGAGGAGGTGCTCACCCCAGGCCAGTACGCGACCAATGTCGAAACCGTCGCACGCAGCGGCGCGCGCGTGGAGTTCGCGATCAAGCTGCCGGGCCGGCGTGAGGATGGCGCGCCGCTGTGGCTGCCGATCGACAGCAAGTTCCCGCGCGAAGACTACGAGCGCCTGCTCGAGGCGCAGGAGGCCGCCGACCGCGCCGGCGTCGAGGCCGCGGGCCGGGCGATCGAGGTCCGCCTGCGCGCCGAGGCGCGCAGCATCCGCGACAAGTACGTGGCACCGCCGGAGACGACCGACTTCGGCATCATGTTCGTGCCGACCGAAGGCCTGTATGCGGAAGCGCTGCGCCGCCCTGGTCTGGTCGAGAGCCTGCAGCGCGACTACAAGGTGATGCTGACCGGGCCGACGACGCTCCTCGCGACCCTCTCGAGCCTGAAGATGGGCTTCCAGACGCTCGCGCTCGAGAAGCGCTCGGCGGAGGTCTGGGAGATGCTCGGCGCGGTCAAGACCGAGTTCGGCAAGTTCGGCGCGGTGCTCGCGAAGACGAAGAAGAAGCTCGAGGAGGCGTCGAGCAGCATCGAGGACGCGGAGCGCCGCACCCGCGTCATGTGGAAGAAGCTGAAGGGCGTGGACGAAGCGGGCGACGATCGCGCGCGGGCGCTGCTGCCCGCGGTCGAGAAGCGCGCCGGCGACGGCCCCCAGGCGCTGCTGCTCGATGCTCTGGTGGAAGAGGAGGAGTCCGACACGGATGCTTGATCGACTCGCTCCGCACGTGCGCGTCCTCCTCGCGCTGATCGCCGGCCAGATCTGCCTGCACGCCTGCCTCGCGGGCGTGCGGATGGCGTCGCCGCTCCTCGCGCTGCGCCAGGGCCATGCGGCGTGGGCGGTCGGCGTGCTGCTCGGACTTTTCGCGGTCGCGCCGATCGCGCTCGCGCTCTTTGCCGGCCGGTTGGCCGACCGCTACGGCTATCACCGGCCGATGCGGCTCGCGGTCGCGCTCACGCTCGTCGGAGGCGTGCTCGCGCTGGTCTCGACGGCGATGGGCACCGGCGCTTTCGCGGTGCTGTGCGTGGCCGCGATGGCCATCGGCGCGGGGGCGAACGTCGGTCTGATTGCGATCCAGCGCACGGCCGGACGCATGGCGACGGACGCGACCGAGCTCAAGCGCGTCTTCAGCTGGCTGGGTCTCGCACCGGCCCTCGCGAACGTCGTCGGCCCGATCCTCGCCGGTACGCTCATCGACCTCGGCGGCTTCGCCCTGGCCTTCGCCTCGCTCCTGCTGCTGCCGCTCGCCGCGCTGTCGTGGGCGCGCCAAGTGCCCGTCGAGATCCCGCCGGCGCGGCACGACGACGGCCCGCGACGCGGCTCGTGGGACCTG
>Ga0335069_10002825_pt1 | contig 26534 bp, 21 predicted proteins | sample Lox_Sample_11_FD_206714 | JGI IMG/M metagenome (GOLD analysis project Ga0335069, IMG submission 206714) | Soil microbial communities from Loxahatchee National Wildlife Refuge, Florida, United States - Lox_Sample_1.1 | ecosystem: Environmental > Terrestrial > Soil > Wetlands | place: USA...
AGAACCTTCTGGTCGTATTGGAAGGCATCGTCGATCGCGGCCTTGAGCTGAGCGGGTTTGGCGACACGCGCGATCCCAATCGACGAACCGAGCGCGTTGGGCTTTACGAAAACCGGATAGCCGAGTTCGGCAGCTTGGCGACTCGCCAGCTTCGGCGCATCCTCCAGTTCGACTCGTGTAATCGAGCAGTAGCGCACGACCGGGATATTCGCATCGCGAAGCAAGCACTTCTGCACATCCTTATCCATCCCGATCGCCGAACCTAACACCCCTGAGCCGACGTAAGGGATGCCCGTCAGGTCGAGTAAGCCCTGGACGGTACCATCTTCGCCGTAAGTGCCGTGCAGCACAGGGAAGATGACATCGAGCTTACCCGACAGAGCAGTTTTCGATCGCCGCTTCGCGCTCCCGTAAGCGGATTCAATCGGAATCAGTGTTTGATGACCCGGATAGGGAGGCAGCGCAACAGCGTCCCCACCGCGACTCAAAGAGCGCAGTTGCGGAGTAGCTTTGCGCAATTGCTCGATCGCATCGTTGCGCAGATACCAGCGTCCATCACGAGCGATTCCGATCGGAACCACCTCGTAGCGCGCTGGATTCAGCGCGGAGATCACTGTTAGCGCTGATCGTAAGGAGACTTCGTGCTCACCGGACCTTCCGCCGAACAGCACCCCAACCCTGAGCTTCTTCCCGCGTGGCATCCGCAGGATTGTGCCACGACCGGAGCGTCCGTTCGAGATCGCACTTAGTGAGTTGGTCGGAAGGCGGCCAGAATTTCTTCCTGACCTTCCTGCGCTATCAACTGGGCGTTCACGAAGCCGGATTGTTTCAGCACGTCGAGCGCTTTCGCCGAACTCTCGCGCACAGTCATCAGGATTGCGCCGCCAGGACGAAGCACCCGGCGCAAACCGCGCAACACGTCTTCGGGCGCGGGCCAGCTCTGATAGGTGTTGATTGCGATAGCCTTGTCGAAGCGCCCTTGTTCCCACGGCAAGAGCGCGGGATCACATACCCGCAGATCGACTCGGCGAGAGCGAATCGCTCGCTCATTGCGCCGGCGCGCGATCTCCCACATCCGATGCGACTGGTCGACGCCCGCCACAAAGCCATGCGTGACCGTCGTCGCAAGACGCTTGATAAGACCGCCCATCCCGAAGTCGAGCTGGATGACATTGTCAGTCGGCAGGATCGCCATCCCGTAAAGCACGGTCTTATGGATGCGACGATTGTAGAGATCCTGGCTGACGCCGCGGACTCGGCCCATCAGGCTGTAGTTGACGATCTCCTCAAGCCAACCGAGATCCTCGAACCTGATAAGGTTCATCGGTAATGTCCCCCCAACGCCGGATCGTATAGGCGTGCCGGGGAACAGGCGAGTCAAATTTATTGATAGCCTAACCTGGCCCAAACTTGAGAACTGAAGACGAAAAACGCGTGATCGACTACCGAGAGTCGATCGCGCGTTCCGATGAGAGGCTCTTACACCCGGTAGTTTGGAGGTTCTTTGGTCATAAAGACGTCGTGGACATGGCTTTCGCGCTGACCTGCGTCCGAGATGCGGATAAATTTCGCACGACGACGCAGTTCAGTCAGATTGGCCGCGCCGATATAGCCCATGCCCGCCTGGAGACCGCCGACGAGCTGCTCGATATTGGCGGCCAGCGGCCCGCGATGGGGCACGCGCCCCTCGATTCCCTCCGGTACGAGCTTGCTCTCTTCGAGTTCGTGCTGGCCGTAGCGATCGCGGACGCGCTCGGTCATCGCGCCGAGGGATCCCATCCCGCGATACACTTTGTAGGTACGACCCTGGTAAAGGATCGTCTCGCCGGGACTCTCTTCGGTACCGGCAAAGAGCGATCCGATCATCACGGTCGATGCTCCCGCGGCAAGTGCCTTGGTGATATCGCCGGAGAAGCGGATACCACCATCAGCAATGACGGGAACTTTGCGCGGCTCGGCGACCGCCACGCAGTCCATAATCGCAGTTATCTGCGGCACACCTACGCCGGCAACCATCCGGGTCGTACAGATCGATCCGGGTCCCATCCCGACCCGGAGCGCATCGGCACCAGCGTCGACCAAGGCTTCGGCTCCTTCGGTCGTCGCCACACTTCCCGCCACAACTTCGACGTCGGGAAATTCGTGCTTCGTCCGCTCAAGCGTTTCGATCACGTTATGCGAATGGCCGTGCGCCGTGTCGATACAAAGGACGTCGACTCCGGCCTTGCATAACGCCGCCACGCGTTCAGATGTTTCAGGTCCCACACCGACTGCGGCGCCGACCCGCAGCCGCCCCATCGCATCCTTGCTCGACGACGGATGCCGCGTGGCCTTGTCCATGTCTTTAACGGTAATCAGTCCGCGCAGCCGGTTTTGCTCATCCACCAGCGGCAACTTCTCGATTCGATTTTCCTGCAGAATCGCCTTGGCTTGATCGAGGCTAATTCCGGGACGCGCCGTGATCACCTTCTTGGTCATCACCTCGCTCACGGGACGATCCGGTCGGCGCTCAAAGCGCAGATCGCGATTCGTGAGGATGCCAACGAGCTGCTCACCCGCCACAACGGGCAAACCTGAGATGCCGTGGCGCTGCATAATTGCGAGCGCGTCGCCAAGCGGTTGCTCCGGATGCACCGTGACGGGATCGGCGATCATCCCGCTCTCATATTTCTTTACCGCGGCGACTTCAGCAGCCTGCCGCTCGACCGACAGATTGCGATGGATAAACCCGATCCCTCCGAGCTGAGCCACCGCGATAGCCGTTCGCGATTCCGTGACCGTGTCCATCGGGCTGGAGATGAGGGGGATGCGCAAGGCGATCCGGGGCGTCAAAACAGTTCCAGTGTCGCAACTCGACGGTAGCAGATCCGAAAATTGGGGCAGCAGCAGAACGTCGTCGAACGTCAAACCTTCACGAAATTCCTGATACTGCATCATTCTTCTCCTAAATGCACAAAACCCGCGAAGGTCTCGCGGGCTCGAATCACGATGCTATTGCTGGGCTTTAATTTTGGAATGGGGAGCGCCATATCTGTCTCTAACAGATGGCGCTAAGACGCGCAAATGGGTCGGTCGAGCGCTTCCTTCCGACAGCCATCAGATAACCCAAAGACAACAAAGCTGACCCTCAGTAGACTGAGGGTCAGCTTCGTAAAGAGGCTCTAAAACCGAAGAAAAGGCCCTCTTTTTCAAGAGGGCCTTTCCCGTTTTTACGAGGCCTCGAAGCCCCGACTCATCGCAGCAGCTAGCCCGGCACTTAGGCCTCCGCCAGACAGGCGGGCGGCACAGTTAAACGGAAACTACTTCTTCTTGGTGGTTTTCTTCGCGGGCGCTTTCTTCTTAGCCGGCATTGCACTCTTCAGCTTTGGCTTTGATTTTACGGTCTTCTTTGCCGCGGGCTTCTTCGCAACTGGCATACACTACCTCCTCTAAGGGGTCGCTGCTGTCGGATGAGTACGAAAACTAATGTTTTGCACTATCCAAACGCGGTTAGTATAGAAACGTGTTATGTTCGAATCAATACTTCTTTTGCAAATTAGAAAGAAATTTTAAAATTCGGATTAGCCGCATGGTTCCTTCGTTTTCTCGATTTAGAATGCTGTTAAGCATAAGTATGGTTGAATCCAGATCAGTAGCTGATTTACCATTCGCATAATGGGAAGCTTAAGTTCAGCTCTCCGTCGCCGATGGCCTTCGCTAATCCTCGCCGCCCTGCTGATCGGGTTCGCGCTTAATTGTGCTACGGGTCCGAATGGAGCTTGGGACCTGATGACTCTAGCGCGCCATCGCACGCGTCTCATCGCCGACAATGAGCGATTAAAGAGCGAAAATGCTCAATTAGAGTCAGAGATCAATCGCCTCCGCACCGACGACGATTACGTTCAGCGTGTGATTCGCCAGGAGCTCGGATGGGCTCGTCCGGACGAGTTTGTTTATCGCTTTCACTCGTCCGATCAGTCTCGCCATTAGTTGATGCGATCACATAAATTCCTCGTATGCCGTTACGGATGATCGCTTCTTGCACTCGCAACTTTTTGATTCTCGGCGTTCTGCTCTCCGGATGTGCGAGTGAACAGATCAAGCAGAACCAGCAGCAGTTGGCGCAACAGCAGGCGGAACTCGATCAGCTGAAACAGCAGATCGTCGCGGTGCAAAATCAACCGCCTCGAAGTTACGCGGCTCCGTTGCCATCGCCCGGCTCCTGCGATGAGACCGTGCTCCATCAGGCGACTCAGAAAGGCGGTCAGCTCTTCGCCGCGAACGATTTTGGTCATGCGCTCGGATATTACCAGGACGCAGTGACCGCCTGCCCCAAGAACGGTCGCGCCCAGCTGAATCTGGCGCGCACCTACGAGGCGATGGGCGATCGCACCCAGGCGATTGCGCATTACAAGCTGGCCGCCGACGAGAGCGCCACCGATAACGATACTGCCACGGCCACTCAGGCTCGCGAGGCGCTCGGCCGCCTGCAAAAGTAATTTCGCTCATTCGGTCGGGAACCAATCCGACCCCTCGATGGTTTATCCCTTCGATGTTGCTGAAGAATCGAAGGTGGGCGGAATGAGGCTGTGCACCGTTGCCAACACGCCGAAAACTGATGCGACTGCGGGAGCCTTCCTGCCTTGCGTCTATTCGGATCTCTCGGGCGGCTACGATCTGACGGGAGAACAGCGCCTGATGCTCGCGCTGCTGGTCGACGCGATTAACGTCTATCAGAAGGGTGCGATGTCCGGTGAATCGCAGGCTCGTCGTCTCTACGTCGAGGCGGAAGCCTGGATTATGGCTACCTTCAACCCAGCCGAAGTTCTCTCCTTCGACACGGTCTGTGACGCGCTCGGAATCAATTCTTCATTGCTGCGGCGCCGTATCCTGGATTGGAAGCATTCCCTCAATCGCGAACGACGTGCACAGGCCGCGCCCGAGCTTAAGTTACGCATCACCCGGCGCGAGCGCCCCACCAATCATCGGAGGGGCCGCCCACCTGCCTACGCCTCAGTCTCTCCGTAGGCTCAAACGCATAAAATTCGCTCTCGCCTTGGCGATCGGAGCCACCTGCGCTACACGATGCACTAACACGGACGCGCGACCGCAGGAGGCTCTATCGTGAAAGACGTCTTTAGCGTTGAAGGCAAGGCTACGATCGTCACCGGAGGTGGCACCGGTATTGGAATCGCAATCGCTCGCGAATTCGCGGTGCGCGGCGCGCCTGTTTTGATCGCGAGTCGCAACGCCACCCATCTGGAACCGGTCCGCGATGAGATCCGCAAGCTCGGCGGATGCTGCGAGATGTTCGTGGTCGACGTGCGCGATGCGGCCAAGTGCGAAGAGATGGTCGCCGAAGCGGTGAAGCACTTCGGCCGTCTCGACGTGATGATCAACAATCATGGCGCGAGCATTACTACTCCCAGCACCAAGCTCTCACCCAACGGATGGAAGGCGGTCGTCTCGATCAATCTCGACGGCACTTTCTTCTGCTCCAAGGCCGCGGCCCAACAGTTCATCGCGCAGCAGAGCCCCGGATGCATCATCAACCTCTCTTCGACCTCCGGCGTCCACGGTTCGGCTACGATGCTCCCTTACGCCGCCTCCAAGGCCGGCGTGATTAAGCTCACCGAATCGCATGCCGCCGAATGGGGCCAGTACGGGATCCGCGTTAATTGTATCGCTCCGGGTCCGGTCACGACGGTGGGTGCAGCCGAACGAATCTGGCCCAACGATGATGTTCGGAACATGATGCTGCGATCTCGCGCGCTGAAGCGCTTCGGCACGGTCGAGGATATCGCGTACCCGTGCCTCTTCCTCGCATCCGAGGCGGCGGCGTGGATGTCGGGCGCAACGATGGTAATCGACGGAGGCAATATCCGCCCTGCGGATATCGTGTCGTTGGGGTTGTAGCCTCACGATCGAGAAGAAAATCGCTTCGCGTAGATCCCTCGACTTCGCTCGCCGACTCGCGCCGCTCGGGATCTACGCGAAGCGATTAACCAATGTCCGTCACGCGAGAAACCCTTGTCCCCTCAATCCCGCGCGTGATAATCGAATCGCTCAGCGCCCGAGCGCTCACGGAGGTCAGCCTTGGACTTCGGATTCAGCGAAGAGCAGGAGATGTTGCGGCAAAGCGCACGCGCCCTGCTCGAAAAGGAATGTCCCTCGACCCTGGTTCGTCGCCTGATGGAAGACGAAAAGGGCTGCGATCCCGCCCTCTGGAAGAAGATGGCGGAACTCGGCTGGACCGGTCTCGTGATTCCCGAGGAATACGGCGGCTCCGGCCTCAACTACGTCGATCTGGTGCTCGTGATGGAAGAGATGGGCCGCGTTGTGCTGCCCTCGCCTTTTATCTGGACCACGATGGTCGCCGAGGCGCTGATTCGCGCGGGTAGCGACGCACAGAAGAAGGCGCTGTTACCCAAGATTGCTTCCGGTGATCTGATCGCAACGATCGCCTGGCTCGAGCCTTCGGCCAGCTGGGATCCATCTTCGATCGCGCTCGCGGCTCGTGCTGATGGCTCGAACTGTATCCTCGACGGCACCAAGCTCTTCGTCAGCGATGCGCATATCGCCGATTGCATCCTCGTTGCAACTCGCACCAGCGGTGCGGGTGAAGACGGAATCACGCTTTTTGCGCTTGAGGCGAACCGTCCGGGGATTACGATCACCTCCCTCAAGACGATGGATCAGACCCGCAAACTGTCCGAAGTCAAATTCACGGGCGTCAAGGCAACCCCGGCTGATGTGGTCGGCACAATCGGCAAGGGATGGCCGATCCTCTCCGCGATTATCGATCGTGGCAAGGTGATGCTCGCTGCTGAAATGATCGGTGGCGCGCAAAAGGTCCTCGATCTAACCGTCGAGTATGCCAAGGTCCGCGCGCAATTCGGTCGTCCGATCGGCAGCTTCCAGGCGGTGCAGCACAAGGCCGCCAACATGATGATCGACGTCGAGGGCGCGAAATCGGCGATTTACTACGCCTCGTGGGCGGTGAGCAATAACGTCCCGGATGCGCCAGTGGCTGCCGCCGTCGCCAAGGCCGCCGCCTCCGATGCGTTCCGGCGTGTCTCAGCGGACGGAATCCAGCTCCACGGCGGTATCGGCTTCACTTGGGACCACGACCTGCATATCTATTTCAAACGGGCGAAGTCGTCGGAATTCACCTTTGGCGACGCGACCTATAATCGCGAATTGATCGCACACGGAATCAATCTGTAGCTTTTTCCGTCATTCCCGCGCGTCTGCGTTGTCCGGCGCGCGAGGAATCCCGGATTAGGGACCTTTCGCGCGGCAGCCACGCGCGAGGGTGACACAGTAGTAGTGGCCAGGAGACCTTTTTAACAATGCCAATTGACAAATCGGTAATCGGCAAAACCGGGAAGCCCTTCACCTTCCCGATCGAGTGGAGCAAGGTGCGCGAGTTCGCCCGCGCTATTCGCGATCCGAACCCGGTGTGGTTCGATCCCGAACTCGCCAAGAAAGAGTGTAACGGTATCCCCGTTCCGCCAACCTTCTTGCAGGCAGCGTCCTTCTGGCAGGACGCCGATTCGATGCCGACCGTGCATTTCGATCTGCGTCGTATTCTGCACGGTGAGCAGGAGTTCGAGCTCCTCAAGCCGATCCTGGTCGGCGACGTGCTCACCGGCTCGGCCAAGGTCTCCGACGTATACGAACGCGAAGGCGGACGCGGCGGCAAGATGACCCTCATGATCACCGAGATCGAGTACAAAAATCAGAAGGGCGAGAAGGTCGCGATCGCGCGTTCAACCCTGATAGAAACCGGACAGGCCGTTGGAGGCTGATTGAATACCTCTCCCTGACCTGGGAGAGGTCGCGGAACGCGCTCGTCGCGACGCGGGTGAGGGCATTTGCTGCATACTTAGGAGGCATCACTGATGGCCATCAAGATCAAATACGATTCCGTAAAGGTCGGCGATTCGCTCCCGACAATCACTGTCGATAACGTTTCGCGGCCCGATTTCGTCCGCTATGCCGGAGCCTCGGGAGATTTCGTTCCGCTCCATTACGATCAGTCCTTCGTCGAAGCCGCGGGTATCCCGACGGTATTCGCGCAAGGGATGTGGACCGCAGGATGCCTGGGGCGCGTGCTGACCGACTACGCCGGTGCAGGCAACGTTCGCCGCTATCGGGTGCGTTTCTCACGCCAGGTGTGGCCGGGCGATACGCTGACCTGTCGCGGCAAGGTCACCAACAAGGTTGAGCAGAATGGCGAGAAGCTGATCGAAGGCGACGTCGAGGTTATCAATCAGAAGGGCGAGGCTACGGTAAAGGGCAATTTCATCGTCCTCGCCAGCTGATTCTTGCGCCTCTCTCCGTTTGACTAGAGCGATAAGTCGCAGAGTGTCGGTCGTATAAGCCGGTGCTCTGCGACTGTTCTTTGGAACCAAGAAAAATTAATCTGACTCTCGATGGATGAACCCCGGTATATCATCGTTCACGGCCATTTTTATCAGCCGCCTCGACAAAGCCCCTGGACCAGCCTGATTGCACCTGAGCCGAGCGCTGCGCCCTTTGCCAACTGGAACGAGCGCATCCTCAGCGAGTGCTACAACGCCAACGCCCATGCCCATACGATGGCTGGTCGCGTTGCCTATATTCGCAACAATTACGAGCGGCTCAATTTCAATTTCGGCCCGACGCTGCATAGTTGGCTCGAAACCCATGGCAAGGCAGCGAACCGAGCGATCCGCCGCGCCAACGACGCGAGCCTCAAGCTCCATAATGGGCACGGCAACGCGATCGCGCAGGCCTACAACCATTCGATTCTGCCACTGCTCGACGATCGCGGACGCGACCTGCAAATCGCGTGGGGTATCGACGATTTCAGCTTTCGTTTCGGCGCTGCGCCCGAAGGAATATGGCTGCCTGAATGCGCCGTCGATGACGATACGCTGGCTTCCGTCGCACGAGCAGGAATCAAGTTTGTGATTCTCGGTGCCGATCAGGGCCATTTCAGTAGTTCCGGGCGCGAGGCGGGACCCTTTCTGTGGCAGCGCGATGATCTGAGTGTCGCGGTTTTTCGCTTCGACCGGCAGCTCGCCGGATGGATCGCCTTCAGCGACGTGATGAGCGACGGCGCGAAGTTCGCTGAAGCGCTTGCTGGTACCGCGCTCTCCTTACCACCAGGCGCGACGATCCTTGTGGCCACCGACGGCGAAACATTTGGCCATCATAAGCGGACAGGCGCGGCCGAGTTGGCGCATACGATGAGCCTGCTCGAGCAGCGCGACGACGTGATCGTCACCAACTGCGCGGCCTATCTAGCCGATCATCCGGCGACCGGCCGCTTCACGATCAACGGTGCCTCGGCTTGGAGCTGTGTCCACGGTATCGAACGATGGCGCTCTAACTGCGGCTGCCGGATGGAAGCCAACACCTCGCAGGAATGGCGGCGTCCGATGCGGTCCGCGATGGAGTTCGTTAAGGATCACACCGAGGCAATTTATGAGCGCTTCGCCAAGCCGATCGTCGAGGATCCGTGGAAGGCGCTGCGTGAATCGGCGCAGGTCTTTGTCGATTCGAATCCCGCTACGCTGGAAGCGTTCGCCAAACGGCATAAGGTTCGCGACGAAGCCGCGCGCGATCGCCTGATGCGCTTGTTCGAGATGGTCCGGGCAGGGCACGCCTCACTGACAAGCTGTGCCTGGTTCTTCGATGATTTCGGCGGCCTCGAAGGCCGTGTCGCGCTGCGATGGGCCGCGCGAGCCCTTGAACTGGCTGCCGAGCTGACGCCTAATGTTGAGCACGAGTTGCTGCAACGCTTGCGGGAGATTCAATCGAATCGTCACGAAGTCGGCGATGCCGCAACCCTATATCTGAGTGTGAAAACGCGCGAGGCCCGCGGGAGAGTTTAGATGGCTGCCAACGAGACCAATACCGATATCACATCCGTTCTGCGCGAGGGGCGGAAGTTTGCCCCCACGGCCGAGTTTGCCAGCAAAGCGGCGGTCAAAAGCCTGAGTGAGTACGAAGCGCTCTATGCCAGCGCGGAGAAAGATCCGGAGGGCTTTTGGGCTGAGTGCGCGCGTCAGCTCGCCTGGTTCAAGCCCTTCGGCAAAGTGCTCGACTGGCAGTTCCCCTTCGCAAAATGGTTTCTCGGTGGCGAACTCAACGCTGCCTACAACTGCGTCGATCGCCATCTCGAAGGGCCGCGCCGCAACAAGGTCGCGCTGATTTGGGAAGGCGAGCCCGGCGATAGTCGTATCCTCACCTATCAGATGCTCGCCGACGAAGTCGCCCGCTGCGCCAATGGCCTCAAGGAACTCGGTATCACCAAGGGTGATCGCGTTGCGATCTACATGCCGCTGGTGCCTGAAGCTGCGATCGCGATGCTCGCTTGCGCACGTATCGGCGCGATCCACTCGGTCATCTTCGGCGGCTTCTCCTCCGAAGCGCTGGTCGATCGTATCAATGACGCCGAGGCCAAGCTGGTGATCACCGCCGATGCCGGATGGCGTCGTGGGCAGAAGGTCGAACTCAAGCGCGCCGTCGACGAAGCGCTTAAGCGCACTCCATCAGTCACCAAATGCCTCGTGCTGAATCGCGTTAGCGAGAAGGTCGAGATGCGCCACGGCCGCGACGTATGGTGGGATGAACTCGTCCCGCGACAGAGCCCGAACTGCCCCGCCGAGCCGGTCGATTCGGAGCATACACTGTTCACGCTCTATACCTCAGGCACTACCGGCAAGCCCAAGGGCGTCGTGCATTCGACGGGCGGCTATCTGACCCACGTGCTGATGACGATGAAGTGGATCTTCGACCTCAAGGAAGAAGATATCTATTGGTGCACTGCCGATATCGGCTGGATCACCGGCCATAGTTACACCGTGTACGGACCGCTCGCCGCAGGCGCGACGATCGTGATGTACGAGGGCGCACCGAACTTCCCGCAGGAAGATCGCTTCTGGTCGATCATCGAGAAGTACCGCGTCAATATCCTCTATACGGCGCCCACCGCGATCCGCACCTTTATCAAGTGGGGCGATTCGTGGGTGAAGAAGCACGATCTGTCGAGTTTGCGCCTGCTCGGCACAGTCGGCGAGCCGATCAATCCGGAAGCCTGGATTTGGTATCACAAGGTGATCGGCGGCGAACGCTGCCCGATCGTCGATACATGGTGGCAGACCGAAACCGGCGGGATGCTGATCGCGCCGATGCCGGGTGCTATCCCGACCAAGCCCGGCTCCGCCACGCGCCCGCTCCCCGGAATCGCTGCCGATGTGGTCACGCGGGAGGGCCAGTCGGTCGGCGCAAATCAGGGTGGCTTACTGGTTATCCGGCGGCCATGGCCGGGGATGCTACGGACCGTCTTTCGCGACGACGAGCGCTACAAGCAACAGTATTTCAGCCAGATCGACGGGATGTACTTCACCGGCGACGGCGCCCGTCGCGACGAAGACGGCTACTTCTGGATCATGGGCCGCGTCGACGACGTTATTAACGTCTCGGGCCATCGCCTGGGCACGATGGAAATCGAAAGCGCGCTCGTATCGCATCCGATGGTCGCAGAGGCTGCCGTGGTTGGCCGTCCCGACGATATGAAAGGTCAGGCCGTGGTGGCCTTCGTCACGCTGGAGAGCGGTCGCAAGGGCGATACAAAGCTGCGCGACGAACTCCGCCAGCACGTCGTGAAGGAGATCGGCGCCCTCGCCCGCCCCGATGACCTCCGCTTCAGTGACGCGCTGCCGAAGACTCGTAGCGGTAAGATCATGCGCCGACTACTGCGTCAGATCGCGGCAGGCGATCAGACCCTCGGCGATACCACAACGCTCGAGGATCTATCGGTACTCGCGAAGCTCCGCGAAGACGACGAGTGAGCTAATCGCCAAAAACGCTAGCGGGCGCCCTCTCCGAAGAGACGGCGCCCGCTTTTATTTTGGATTCTGGAAGAGGTCTAAACTTATGCTGCAGCCGGGGGAATAATCGCGATCTTACCGCCGACGGCGTTCGTCTCCATCATGTGCTGCGCGCGACCGAGCTCCTTCAGCGGCAGGACTTTACCGACGACCGGCTTGATCTGACCGCTCTCGACGAAGCGCATCGCATCCATCAGCTCGCCTTTGTTCCCGAGATGCGATCCCAGGTAGTTCTGCTGCTTGTTCCACAGCAGCCGTATATCCAGATGGGCATCGAAGCCCGAGGTCGCGCCGCAGGTCACAATCGTACCGCCCCACTTGAGACACTGCATCGAGATTGGCCAGGTATCGGCACCGGTATGCTCGAACACGATATCGGCGCGGCGGCCATTGGTAATCTTGCGAACTTCCTGAAAGACGTCGTGCTTCTTGCGATGGAGCACGAACTCGGCGCCAAGTTCCTTGCAGAGTTCGAGCTTGTCGTCGCTCGACGCCACCGCGATCGCGCGCGCGTTGTAGAGCTTCGCGATCTGGATCGCCATCACGCCGAGTCCACCCGCGCCGCCCCATACGAGTACGAAGTCACCCGCCTGGATGCGGGCACGCGTCACCAGCATCCGCCATACGGTGACCAGCACCAGCGGCATGGTCGCCGCCTCGACGTGAGTGAGATTCTTCGGCTTGGGCAGCACGTTCACGGCCGGAACTTTGCAGAAGTCGCCGTGGGCTCCATCGAGCGGCCCGGTCTGGAAACCCCAAATCTTGAAGTCGGGGCAGAAGAACTCTTCACCGCGCGTGCAGTAGTCGCACTGCCGGCACGAGATACCGCAATGGACCACGACTTCGTCGCCGACCTTAACGTTATGGACTTCACTGCCGGTCTCGACGACGACACCCGACGCATCCGAACCAGAGATATGCGGCAGGATGATCTTCATCCCGGGCAGACCGCGTCGGGCCCAGATATCGTTGAAGTTGCAGGCCGATGCTTTAACCTGGATTACGACGTCGTTCGGCCCCGCTTTGGGCTCCGGCGTATCCGCGTACTTAAGAACTTCGCAGTCGCCATTCTGCTCAAATACGATAGCCTTCATCCAGTTCCTCGCTCTTTTGGGGGTTTTTAACTTCAGTTACGGCCCGTTTTCCGGAGCAAAGAATAGGTATATGTTTCACCCGGTTTTGACAAGATACCCCTGCGCAGCGACTCTTAGATAATCTAGGGCTAAGCTGTTGACCTTGCAAATGGTTTCTGCTCAGAATCTCCGCTGCTAAAACTCGGCAAAATCGCGGCTTTTATCGGTTCACTCCGGCTTTTCGCTTGGCCGGGCGCCGAGAAGACGTTTAAACTAGGCGGACCTCAAAATCGGCCAACGTAATGACTGAACAATCGTTCAGCCGATTCGGTTAATTTATCACGCGGAGACCATTAAAAGATGTTCATTCTCGACCAGGGCGCACGCTTTGTCATCCCTCGCACGGAGATGACCTATCCCGGCCACAGCATGAAGCTGCATCAAAACGCAGCGGATGCGGAAAAATCGCCCGTCGATCATGTGATGGCCGATTTTGAAGATGCGTGCCCTTACGAGTTCAAGGGTGAGAAGAGCCGCAAGACGATGGTCGAGGCGCTGAACACACTCGATTTCGGCAAGAAGGTCATTACGGTCCGTCCGAACAATATCCATTCACCCTTCTTCAAGGGCGATATGGAAGCGATCATGCTCGGCGCACCGAACCGCTTCCACGGCATCATGCTCCCCAAAACCCGCAACGGCGAGGAAATTAAGCAGGTCGCCAAGGTCCTCGATGATCTGGAGAAGCGCGGCGGATGGAAGTATCGCGTGCAGATCGAATCGCTGATCGAGACCCCGCACGCGCTCGTTCATGCCTATGAGATCGCAACTGCGTCCGACCGGATGGCTGGGCTCGTCTTCGGTATCGCGGATTTCGCCGCCAATATCGGCGTCCGGGAAATCGTCGATCGCCAGAACGAGAATTTCCACTATGCCAAGCAGGCCGTCGTTGTCGCCGCCAAGGCGGCCGGCCTCCATGCGGTCGATAACGTCTATCTCCGCCTATGGCGCAAAGAGGATTCGCCGGAGCGCGTCGCCGAACTGCAGAAGGGACTGCGCGACAAGAATCAGGGTGCGGCCAGCCTCGGGATGGATGGCACCTGGGTAATCCATCCGCAGCAGGCGCCAATCTGCAATGAGTGCTACACCCCGAACAAAGAGCAGGTCGAAGAAGCTCGCCGTGTGATCAAGCTCTACCACGAGAAGGGGGGCGGCTCGATGGCCGATCCCAAGAGCGGCGAGATGATCGACGAGGCGACGATCAAGATAGCGCTGATGGACCTCGCGAAGGGAGCGCAGGCCGGGATGGTCTCTCAGTCCGAACTCAAAGAATGGTCCGAGAAGAGCAAGGCGATCACGGGCTACGATATCCTGGAGCTGATGCGCCGCGTCGCATAGTTAACTCGTCCAATAAGAAACACCGAGGCCGATGGAGTGATGCCCCATCGGCCTCGGTGCTTCAAGTCCAGGTGCAGCCGTCGTTCCCGATTAACGCGCCGTTGATACGCTATTCGACTGCGGGTAGAGTCGCCGAGTCCGCTACCGATCCATTGTCGGGCGTGCACTGAGCGTGGCCAAAACCACTCGTGCTCGTGCCGATTTGTAAATTAGGCGCGTTGGTCACGTCGTAGATGATATTGTCCGGCCGGGTCCCACCGGCGACTCCGCCCACACCGTTGGTGGCAAGGAAGTCCAGACCCAAGTTCGCACGGGTCCTCCAGGCTACGTTATGGTCTGCGCACGAAGTATCGCCGCTTACACCGAGAGCTCCGACAAAGCCTTTCTTCTTGTCGTAGAGGGCGAGGCCGCCGCCGAAGACGTTCACTCCGCCGATACGGCGACCGATCATCGGATCCTTGCTGGTACCGAAATCTCCTGCCTTTCCAGCATAGGCAACCTCCGGATCGACGGGATTGCTGAACTGCAGCCCGTAAAGACTGCCGCCTGGATTCACTGCGGAAAAGAGGTTCGCGGTCGACAGCGCGAAACTGGCGACGCTCAAACCGTTCGCGGTGTTGGCCTTCTGGGCTGAGATGACCCGGCTAAGAAGCCATTGTGATCCCGCGTCGGAACCAGTGAAGGCGACGGCACAGACTGTTCCATCGCGCGCCACTAAAGTGCCCCACATCTGGTTGCTCAAGCCGCCATTTGTCCCCGCTTGAGCGGCGCTGAGCGCGCTCTTGAGATTAGCCGAGGCACTACTTAGCACGCTGCAATCGCTCAAGGCACCTCCACCACCACCGTCTCCATGCTCGCCACGACCTGCCAGTACCACCGAGTTGGTTGAAATCAGTAACCCGACAGCCGCGAGAGCTCCACCCCAAATCCGCGCTCTAGCTCTTCCTTTCATTTTGACCTCCTTCTTAGCCTAGGCCAGTTTAGCCTTCACTTAGCCAAAATCTTGCCCGTCGCATAGACAATGCGACCATTCCTTGCAAGAGCAGAAAATATGCGACCTCCCAATTGATTATTTTGATGTAGCGAGACTCTAATCCCTGAAGAACACCAGCATTCGCGCTTCGATACTTTCGCGCGCGAGAGCGTCGGGAAGGCTCGTCGTATCTTCGAAGCCGGTATGACCAGTGAAGCGCGCCCGTCCATCTGAGGCAGAATCAAAGCCTTTAAGCAGGATCACTTCGTTGGTGCGCATCCGCGGGAAGTAGATCCATCGATGGCGCGGGCTGAAATTGATCACGTAAATCTCGCCGATGCGATCCTCATATCTCAGATCCATCGGGATGAAATCGTTCTGCACCATACTGCGCGCATCGCAGACGCCCAAGGGCGTCTCTTCGACGGGCTCGCGGATTGGTCGCCATACGTTGATCTGCGTGTAGCGATGCTTCAGCAACTCGTCGGCCTCGGCACCCATCAGATCCCGCACTCGCTGCGGTCCCGACTTGAGCGTGTAGTCGTTGTGAGCGAATTTGACCGGACCGCGCACACCGGGAACTCCCGCTTTGGCCTTGGTCTGGCACCGCACATTGTGATCGAAGACGTGCGCTCGAATCGCGCCGGTGTAATCCATCACGAGTTTCGCGACCTCGGGATAGTAGAGGCGCTGGACTTCGGCAGGATCGTAAAAATTGGAAAACTTGGTTTCGTGATGGACAAAGGCGAAGCCGGCCCCGTCGAGGGTCAGGTCCCGCGCCACCTGACGACCGTCATAAATGGGCACCCGATGCTTGATCGGCGGGGCCGAGCATAATGGCTCTCCCGGCGGCGGCGTATACATGTAGGTGAATGGCCGCTTGCCGCTGTACTCAAGGTAATTAACCACGCCCTCGATGTGGGCGACCTGATCGAAGTTGAGCTCCATCGCAGTTCCTCAGTCATGGAAAGTAGACGGGCTGACTGGAGATGTACAGACGCGGAATAGGGGAATCGCTGTTCCAGATCTATCGCTGCGCTCGATACCCTACGTCGTACTAAGCGGAGCGAGGATCTACGCGGAGCTGTCACTCCTGCGGAGTCGCTTAGAATTCGCCGCGCTTCACCCGATCCAACATCGCTTTGGCTTCGGGATCGAGATAGACCAACTCGATAATCGCGCCGATCGCGGCTTCGGTATCGAAGTAGGTATAAATCGTCTCGCCGAAGCGACCGCTCTGGACGATCGTGTGCCGCGACGCGAAATCTTTGTAGAGCTGGTCGTGCTGGGCGCGGTCCTCGATAAAGTACCCGAGGTGATGCATCCCCTCGCCGCGTCGGTCGAGAAATTCCTTGTAGGTCGTGTTGCCCGAGACATGCTCGATCAACTCGATTTGCGTATTCCCGGAATAACCGATCGCAGCCTTGAACTTGTGCTTGGTCGGACGACCGCGGAAGGTCTTCTCGGTCGCCATATCGCCGAAATTTTCCATCACGAAGAAGCGCGGGACGCCCATCCGCTCGCAGAAGAAGCTTTGCGCGCTGTTGAGGTTCTTCACAACGAAGGCAATCTGCTGGAGTCCGTTGGCCAAGATACCCAACGGCAACGGCGCAGCCGCGATATCCGGTGCATCGGATTCCTCTTCTTCCGCCTCAACCGCTTCAGCCGGAGCTGGCGCTTCCGGAGACGTTGTCTCAACTGTAGCGACCGGCATTTCAGCTGATGCAGTCGCTTCAACGGGGACTTCATCGGCCGCGGGTATCTCGACTTCAACTGGCGTAGCGGCCTCAACCGGTTCCGCGATTTCAGCGGCCGGCGCCTCGATTACTGAATCGACATAAGATACCTGCGGCTCGGCTGCGAAGGCTTCGGTCTCAACCTCGGATGCTGACAGCGTCGGCTCCGCGTACGCCTGCGTATCCATACCGGCCGACGTCACCACCTGACCGGCTTCGAGCACAACTTCATGGCTCGCGCCGAACGATGCCGGATGGGGCGGAAGGACAACCTCTTCGTACGCGGCGTGACCGTATGAGCCGTGGCCGTTGGTACCGTTCACCCCGTTGGCGCCGCTAGTGCCGTTCGTTCCGTTGTGATGAAGCGATTCGTCGATAACGTCAGAAACGGCCTCGTGCGAAACCTCCGCATCGGGGGCATGCTGCCACACTACTTCCGCCTCTGGCGCGGGTTCTTCCGGAACCGCCTTAATTTCCTCAGCGGTCGTTTCGACGACGACCGGCTCATCCGCCTGATGGGCCATTGCCTCGACCGGCGCTTTCCCTTGCGAATCCGCGGTGGCGATCGGTTCAGCCACCACCTCGACGTGCTCAGGAGTCTCCGGATCGCCCCGATCGATCACGAATTCACTTCCGGGCATCGGAGTAGCGGCCTGCTCCTCAGCAGTTGTTTCGACCGCTTGGGATTCAGCCACAGGCGCAGGATCAACCGACGGTGGCGGCGGCATGGGAATCGCACGTCGGGTTCCGTTGTAGAGCGACTCGATCTCCTCGCGATAGTGCTCCTGGATCGCCTTGCGACGGATCTTCAGCGTCGGCGTCATCTCGCCATTGTCTTGCGAGAAGGGCGTCTCCAGCAGGATTAGATCGGTAACCGCTTCAACGTCAGAGAGCGTTTTGTTGATCGGTTTGATGCGCTCGAGGAAAAAGCTTTGCAGCGCAGGCTCCCGCACCATCTCATCGTGTTCGAGGCCTTCGAGCCCGAGCGGGTTCAGCTGATGCTGCTCCTTCAAATGGCCGAAGTTGGGCACGATCAGAGCTGCCAGATGCTTGCGGCGATCGCCGATCACGCAGGCCTGCGCGATAAAGGGATCAGCCACCAGCTTGGCTTCGATTTTAGCCGGCGAGATATTCTTGCCGCCCGAGAGAACGATAATCTCCTTCTTGCGGTCGGTGATCTTGATAAAACCATCGCTATCGATCTCGCCGATATCGCCGGTATGGAGCCAGCCCTCGCTGTCGAGAACTTCGGCTGTGTCTTCGGGCTGGTTGTAATAGCCCTTCATCACGTTGTCGCCATGCACCAGCAGTTCGCCATCGGGTGCGGTTTTCACCTTCACACCAGATAGAGCGCGACCGACCGTCCCAATCCGCGTATGACCGTGTAAATTGCAGGCGACGACCGGAGCTGCCTCTGTTAGCCCGTAACCTTCTACCAGCGGAACCTCGGCCGCGGTGAAAAATTCGTTGATATATTGCGGCAGGGGCGCGCCGCCCGAGATCAGGTAGCGCATCCGGCTGCCGAAAATCCCCTTGATTTTGGCAAAGACCTGGCGACGATAAAGCGCCATCTTGAGTTCCAGCGCCGCCGGCACCCGTCGGCCGCTTAAGCGATATTCCGCCGCCTGCATTCCGGTCTTGATCGCGCTTTGAAAGAGAAACTTTTTGGTGCGCGACGCTTCTTCGACCGTGCGATTGACCTTGTCGTAGATCATTTCGAGCAGGCGTGGCACCGCGAGCACCAGCGTCGGCTCGATCTCCAGCAGATTTTGCGCAATCTGACCGAGTCCTTCGGCATACGCGATCGTCCCGCCGGAAAGCATCATCGTGTAGTAACCGGCGGTGCGCTCAAATGAATGAGCTATCGGCAGAAACGATAGCAGCAGGTCATTTTCGGTGATATTCAGCGCGGTGAAATTCGACTCACAGTTCGCCAACAAATTACCGTGAGTAAGCATCACGCCCTTGGATTGGCCGGTGGTGCCCGAGGTATAGATCAGCGTCGCGAGGTCATCCTTGTTGCCTTCGATCGCGCGAGTCGGCTCAAAGCCGCTCAGTTGCTCGATCGTGATGACCTCGTGATGGCCCTCATCAGAGGCCACTGCCCTCTGATGCATCGCGAGAATACCCTCAAGCTCGGACAGATCGCCCAAGCCCTGGACCTTCTCGATTAAGCGCTCACCATAGACCGCGACCAGTCGCGCGCCCGAATCCATCAGTACATGGTGCATCTCTTCGGGCCCGCTGGTCGTGTAGAGCGGCACCACCACTCCGCCCATCCCGAGAACAGCCTGATCAACAATCACCCATTCGGGCGAATTCTCCGCCAGAATCGCGATACGGTCGCCGCTGGTGATGCCGAGATGGATCAAGCCGGTGCGCAAACGCCGAGCGCGCTCGTAGATATCACTCCAGGTATAGTCGCGCCACTGCTTGTCTTCCTTGCGTGTGAGGAAGGAGCGCTTCTCGAACCTCATTGCCTGGCGCTCAAATGCCTTGGCCAGGGTCTGGGCAGCAATGCTCATGCGAATCTGCCTCCGCCGTCTCTCCAATTGGGAGTTCTAGTCAAATTGCGGGGATACGCCAATAAGATTCTATCAGGCACTAAAATTGGTATTATAGCGACGCTCAAGAACGGAGGCCCAAGCGCGTGACCCTCGATCAATTGGATTTAACCGATCTCGATTTTTTCGTTAACGGAGATGTCGAAGGCGCCTTCGCGTTACTTCGCAAGGAAGATCCCGTTCACTGGCAGGAAAAGCGACCAGGGCGCGGCTTCTGGTCGATCACTCGCTATGACGACCTCCAGACCATCTATCGCGATCCCGAGACTTTCGAGTCCGGAAGCGGCGTGACGCTACATTTCGCGGAGGGCGATGACGCGGACGGCGGTCTGGGTCATTCGATGATCATGACTGACCCGCCACGTCATGCGAAGATGCGGCAGGTTCTGAGCCGCCGCTTCACCCCACGTGCCGTAGCACCCTTTACTGATCGCATTCGCGCAATTACCACCTCCATCATCGATTCTGTGAACGAGGAAGGTAAGTGCGACTTCGTTCAGGATATCGCCGCGCAGCTGCCCACCGCAGCTATATGCGAGATGATGGAGATCGATCGCAAGGATTGGGGCCTCATGTTCGCGATTACCAACGAGGCTATCGGTCGCCACGATCAGGAGTACGCGCGCGGGCGATCAGGACGCGAAACTGTTATGGACGCCTTCCGCCGCGCCTCCGAATTTTTCACTGACCTGGCTGCAGAGCGCCGCCGTAATCCAGGCGAGGATCTCGTCAGCGCCCTGGTGAACGGAACGATGTCCGGCGAGCCGCTCTCCCGCCCCGAGATTATCTCGAACTCCTTTATCCTGATCCTCGGCGGGCAGGAGACCACCCGTAATGCGATGTCGGGTGCGATGCTCGCGATGATCGAGAATCCCGATCAGCTCGCGAAGTACCGAGCCAACACCGCCGCGCCTGAAGCGATCGAGGAGTTCCTGCGCTGGACCTCGCCGGTCACCCATATCATGCGCACCGCGACACGCGACATTGAATTTCAGGGACGAAAAATCCGGGCTGGCGATAAGGTCGTGCTGTGGAATTTTTCCGGTAATCGCGATGAAGCACAGTTCGAAAATCCGACTCGCTTCGATGTTACGCGGACGCCCAACGACCATATCGCCTTTGGCTATGGTGAGCATTTCTGTCTGGGCGCTAATCTGGCTCGGCTCGAAATGCGGATTATGCTGCACGAGGTCGTGACCCGTCTCGCCGATATCGAACTGGCGGGACCCATCGAACGTTTGCGTTCCAACACGATCGGCGGTATCAAACGGATGCCGATTCGCTTCCGTGCCGCTGCGAATGCTCATAGCGCTGCAGCTGTTTGATCCTGTGGATAAGTCTGTGGATGCGATGTGCATAGGCGTCGCGCAAAATCTTTGAAGTATTCGTTGAGCTTCATTTGAACAAATCCCAAATTTAGCTAAACTTATCGGGCGGTTCGGCTTAAGCCGAGCCGCCCACCTCCATGGCGAACAATAACGAAAACTCTGTGACGACCCCTCCCGCGCTTCATCGCTACGCTCGCCTCTGCGCCGGCGCTACGCTTTGTCTGATTTTTATCGGCGGCCTCGTGACATCGACTGGCTCGGCCTTGGCCGTGCCGGATTGGCCGTTAGCCTTCGGCAAACTCATTCCAGAGCTGAAAGGCGGTGTCCGCTTCGAGTATGGCCATCGCGTGGCAGCGGGTGTGGTTTCGTTTCTGACTTTGGGCTTGGCGATTTGGGCGACGCGAGCCGAACCGCGTGCCTGGGTACGAAAGCTTGCACAAATTGCTTTCGGTCTGGTGATCTTTCAGGCGATCCTCGGCGGTATCACGGTGCTGCTGGAGCTTCCACTGGCGATCGCTGTCACGCACGCGGCGACCGCTCAGGCCTTCTTCTGCCTGATAGTTACTTTTGCCGCCGTGACCAACCCCCGCTTTACCGAGGCAATCGCTGACGCACCTTCTCCCAACGGCAAGGCTCTGACCAAGCTTGCCGGGATTACGACCGGCGCTCTCTACCTGCAAATCCTGATTGGCGCCCTGATGCGCCATCTGGGGGCCGGACTCTCGATACCCGATTTCCCGCTCTCCTTCGGTCACCTGGTTCCACCGCTCGATTCCGGCTTCGTCATCGTTAATTTTGCCCATCGGTGTGGCGCGCTGGTCGTCACTATCCTGATTCTTGCGACTACATTGCGAGTTCTGGGCTCCTTTCCTAACGACCCTTGGATTCGGAAGCCTGCACTCGGCCTGATAGCGCTGCTACTGATGCAGCTCACGCTGGGGGCTTTCACGATCTGGAGCGGGCGCGCTGTGCTCCCCACAACGGCACACGTCGCGACCGGCGCGGCAGTACTGACGACCAGCCTCCTGCTCACTATTCGCCTCTATGCTGTCAGCGCTTCCCTCGAACGGGCAGAACCGGCTAGATTGCGCGGGTCAGCAGCATCGCAGGGGCCGGCGGAGTCTACGACGCACGGCCAAAACACGGTTCACGGAGCACGGGCGTGAGTTCGCAAGGGTTAGCAGTCGATAATAATCTGGCCGCGATGCGGGATCGTATCGGGGCCTACTACGAACTGGCTAAGCCGCGCGTTCTGACCCTCGTTCTGATAACCGCTCTCGCTGGCTTCTATCTCGGCGCGGGCTCCGACTTCGATGTAGCCCTCGCAATCAAGATGCTCGTCGGCGTCGCCTTGGCGGCGGGTGGCACCTTGGCGCTGAATCAGTACTTCGAGCGCGATACCGACGCGCTGATGACCCGTACGCGGCATCGCCCGGTCCCTGCTGGGCGGGTTGCGCCCTTCGAGGCTCTAATCTTCGGTACGATCACCACGATCGTCGGCATCGCCCATCTCTGGATGGGGGTGAATCCGCTCTCTTCGCTGGTGACAGGAACTATCACCGTGCTCTATCTGGCCGCCTACACGCCGATGAAGCGTTACTCCTGGATGTGCCATGCAGTAGGCGCGGTGCCCGGCGCTCTGCCGCCTGTGATCGGATGGGCCGCCGCGCGAGACTCGCTGGCCGCAGAGCCTTTCGTGCTATTCGGCATCATGTTCCTTTGGCAGCTGCCCCACTCGCTGTCGATAGCGCGTCTCTACCAGCAGGATTACGCCCGAGCGGGGCTGTCGCTCCTGCCGGAAGATCGACCGTGGGGTAATCCGTCGAGCGTGCTGATGCTGATCGCGGCAATCGCGCTGACGATCTTCGGTATCCTTCCGGCAGTGATGAAGTTCGCAGGCTCGATCTACCTGGTAACATCCGTCGTGCTCGGCGCGGTTATGCTCTTCTACAGCTTCGCCTTAGTGCGCGGCTTAACGACCGCGCGGCGCGTGATGTTCGTGTCGCTGATCTATCTACCGGCGGTCCTGCTCGTTATGGTCCTCGATAAAATCTGATCGTCATCCGATCAGATTTTTTCCTTACAAACCAAATAAAACCGGGGCTTCATAGGATCCCGTATTGACAGCGAGCCATCAATGAACAATCGTTCAGTGCGGGGAACGTAACCATTTTCGGGGGTTTGCATGGATGTCCGTAACGGCTTGAAAGCGCTGAGCAGGGCGTTTGGCACGACCACTGCCGCTCTTTCGTTTCTAACTGCTTCGACAGTCTTCGCCCAAAGCGCCGCGCCGAGTCCAGCCTTCGCTCCAGCTGCTCCGGCCGCAGGGGGATCTCCGCTTAAGACGGTGGCTCGCGAGTACGAGAACGGCATCAAAGTCGGCACGAAGATCACGATGGCCAACTGGCAGCAGTACCAGGCGTTCATGCCCGACGGGATGATCGAACTCTTCAAGGGCACGAACTTCTGGAAGATGCCGCAGGACGTCGAGATGAATATCGGACCGACCCGCATCTTCCCTCTGCCCGCAGGCTATCCGGAAGCGACCGAGAAGTATGGCGGCCAGACCCAGATGGTGAAGCTGCCCGACGGCCGTTACGACCTCAAGAACTATATAGCCGGGATGCCTTTCCCGAACCCATCCGACCCGGACAAGGGATGGAAGATTCTCGCCAATTCATGGTACGGACCGGTGCCACGAATCGCAGCCGGCACTCCGGAGACCGGGCTTGCGAGCCTTTGCGCGCTCGATAAGTACGGCAGTTCGACCTGCTTGAAGACGGCGTACGTTTACCGGATGCTCTCGCACATTTACACGCCCGGCTACCCGCTGACGGAGCCCAACGCGGGCGGGGCTTGGTACAGCGAATGGGCGATGCTCGAAGCGCCCGAACAATCGAAATATCTCGCCAACCTCACCGTCTTCTGGCAGGACAACCAGAAGATGGAAGACGACTTTGCGTTTATCCCGTCCCTGCGACGGACACTGCGCCTGTCGGCCAGCGCGCGATGCTCGCCGATTTTCGGCACCGACTACACCCGCGATGACGCTCGCGGCGGCTTCAACGGTGGTATCGCCGATTTTCAGGCCGATTTCCTGCGCGATCAGAAGGTGCTCGCACTCAGCCATATCACCACGGCCGACGGCACCTTCCCGGGTGAGTACGACATGCCGCTCGGCTTCGCGAAACCGTCGTGGGGGCCGTGGGAAGTGCGCGATACCTACGTGATCGATATCCGGCGTATCCCGCAAGACGCCAAGGGCTATTGCTACGGCAAACGCATTTCCTACGTCGACAAGGTCTTCATGCATGAAAACTGGAGCGACCTGTACGACGCCAACATGAAGCTCTGGAAGGTCCTGCAGCTCGGTGCCGCGCCCAAGGTTATCAATGGCGTCGAGACCAGCGTTATCGGATCGTTCTGGGCAGGTATGTGGGATTTCCAGACCTCACACGCGACGATCGCCTTCACCGCCGACGGTCCCGGCCGCGATATTCAGATCGACGACTCGGTGCCAAAGGAATATGAGGATATCGAGCGCTACTGCACCCCCGCAGGCATGATGATGATCCTGCGGTAGCCGCTATTAGCTGAGACAGTAGGGCCGCCCAGCGTCACCAGTATGCGTGGCGGCCTTTCTTTTTTCCGCCTCCCGTGAGCTCAACTCCGAACTCCAAGAGAGGCTTGTCGCGCTTCCACAAATCTCGCCCTTTCCGTTACTCTTGAGCCATCTTTCCCTCGATCACGAAAGGTTTGTGCGTTGCCACTCGACGAACAGGAAGCCAAGGAACAGGCGGCCGAACTATCGCGCAATGCCGCCGAGGTAATCTCGGGCGGGGAACTCGAAGCGAAACTGGCGCAGGGTAAACCCCTGCGGATCAAGCTCGGGATGGATCCTACCGCTCCGGACCTCCATCTGGGTCACTCGATCACGCTCAAGAAAATGCGCGATTTTCAGCGCCGCGGTCATACCGTGATCTTCCTCGTGGGCGACTTCACCGCGATGATCGGCGATCCGACTGGGCGCTCCGAAACGCGCAAACCGCTCTCCCCCGATCAGATCAAGGAGAACGCCGCGACCTATCAGAAGCAGGTCTCGATGATCCTCGATCCGGCCAAGACCGAAGTTCGCTTCAACAGCGAATGGATGAGCCAGGTCGATACGCGCAAGCTGATCGAGATCGCTGCCAAGCTGAGCGTCGCCCGGATGCTCGAACGAGACGATTTCGAGAAGCGGCTCGCGAATCAGGAGCCGCTCTTTCTGCACGAGATCCTTTATCCGCTCATCCAGGGCTACGACTCGGTCGCGCTCAGGGCCGACGTCGAGATGGGCGGCACCGATCAGAAATTCAACATGCTCGTTGGACGCGAACTCCAACGCGCCTATGGGCAATCGCCGCAAGTCGTGATGACGATGCCGCTGCTCGAAGGACTCGACGGCGTGCGCAAGATGTCGAAGTCCTACGGCAACTACGTCGGTCTGACCGACAAGCCCGAAGATATGTTCGGCAAACTGATGTCGGTTTCCGATCGGCTGATGATCAAGTACCTCGAACTACTCACCGATACCGATGCCAAAACGATAGAGGCTGCCAGATCAGGGGCGCTCCATCCGATGGAGGCGAAGAAGCGCCTCGCCGCGTCGATCACCGCTGAGTATCACGATGCCGACGCCGCCAAACGCGCGCAGCAATACTTCGAAACCAAGTTTCAGCGTCACGAGGTTCCCGCCGACGCACCGGTCTTCAAGGTGGCCGATGCAATGTGGGTCTGCGAGCTGATGAAGCAGTTACGCTTTGCAGCCTCGACCAGCGAGGCGCGTCGCCTGCTCAGTCAGGGAGCCGTGCGCGTTGACGGCGCAACCGTGAACGATCCAAACTTCCGGTTTGTCCCCGGCGATCACAAGATTCTTGAAGTCGGGAAACGCCGCGTCGCGCGAATCGAGCGCTAGACATGGTTTCGGCAGTAAAATCTACTTGATGTAGAAGTGTTGTCATTCTGAGCGAAGCGAAGAATCCCGGCGTCTACACATGATGGAAAAGGGGATCAGGGATTTTTCGGTCGCATACTCCCTCAGAATGATATCGTGGCCTTTATAGGTTCAGAGACTTGAAATGGAGGGTTAGACGATGAGTCTAAGAACGGTGAACTTCTTCAGCGAAGGAACCAAGATGGAAGGTGATCTGTTCCTGCCTTCCGACTACAAAGCCGGCGAACGACGACCCGGTATGGTGCTATGCCACGGCTTCACCGGCGTGCGCACGATGATTCTCGGCGATTACGCGAAGGCTTTCGCGGAAGCCGGGTTTGTCGCGATGACCTTCGATTATCGCGGCTATGGCGGCAGCGAGGGAACCCGGCGCCGGCTAATTCCGCTCGAACAGATCGACGATATCCGTAACGCAATCAGCTACTTCGAAACGCTCCCCGAAGTCGATCCCGATCGGATCGGGCTGTGGGGAACGTCGTTCGGCGGCGCGAACGCACCCTACACTGCTGCGGTCGATAATCGTATCCGCGCGGTCGTGGGTCAGGTCGGCTTTGGCGATGGCGAGCGCTTCCTGCTCGATACCCGTCGCTTCGGCGAGCGGGACC
>Ga0335069_10002827_pt1 | contig 26527 bp, 25 predicted proteins | sample Lox_Sample_11_FD_206714 | JGI IMG/M metagenome (GOLD analysis project Ga0335069, IMG submission 206714) | Soil microbial communities from Loxahatchee National Wildlife Refuge, Florida, United States - Lox_Sample_1.1 | ecosystem: Environmental > Terrestrial > Soil > Wetlands | place: USA...
CTGGGTCGGCGCGCTGGCGCAGGTCGCTGTCGCCGTCGCCGCGGTGAAGGGTATCGCGCCGCCGGCCGCGGCCTCCGGCCTCGTTGCCGGCGAGACGGCGCGCTCGATCGCCCAGGACCTTGCGTCCGGCAAGGATGTCGCGGTGCTGCTGGGCAATGCCGCGTCGCAGTCGCCGCAGGCGGCGCAACTGCACGCGTGGGCGCAATGGATCGCGGACGCGACCGGGGCCCGGCTGGGCTTCCTCGGAGAGGCGGCCAACAGCGTCGGCGGCTACCTGGCGCAGGCGGTTCCGGCTGCGGGCGGGCACCACGCACGTGCGATGCTGGAATCGCCGCGGCGCGCGTACCTGCTGTGGAACCTGGAACCGGAGTACGACACCGCGAACCCGGCGCTGGCGATGAAGGCGCTGGCTCAGGCCGAGTCGGTGATCGCCTTTTCGCCGTACCGCAACGGGGCGCTGGAATACGCCGAGGCGATCCTGCCGATCTCGACGTTCTTCGAGACCTCCGGGACATTCGTCAATACCGAGGGGCTGGCGCAGAGCTTCAACGGCGCCTGCCGTCCTTTCGGCGAGGCGCGGCCCGGGTGGAAGGTCCTGCGGGTGCTGGGCGAGCTTCTCGGGATTCCCGGCTTCGATGCCGAGTCCTCCGAAGACCTCCGCGACGCCGTGCTGCCGCGCGGTGCCGAGGCGATCGCGGCGCGACTGTCCAACCGGACCGCGCTCGAGCCGGCGCGCATCGAGCCCGGCGCCGGTGTCGTTCGCGTCGCCGACGTCGGCGGGTATTTCACCGATGCGATCGTGCGTCGCGCCGAGGCGCTGCGTGCGACGCGCGACGCGCGCCCGCCGCGTGCGACGGCCAACGCCGCGACGCTGGCGTCCTTCGGCGTCGCGCCCGGCGACAAGGTGCGCGCGCGCCAGGGCGACGCCGGCGCGCTGCTCGAATGCGCGCTCGATGCGAAGCTGCCCGACGGCGTGGTCCGCGTCCCGGCCGGCCACGCGGCGAGCAGCACGCTCGGCGCGCAGTTCGGGCCTATCGTCCTGGAGCGCGCCTGATGGCCGAGTTCACCGCTGGCGGGGCAGCGATCTTCGGGTCCGCATGGCCCGTGCTGTGGGCGCTGCTGCGCATCGTCGTCATCATCGCCCCGGTCATGGGCTGCGTCGCGTACCTGACGCTGTGGGAACGCAAGATGATCGGCTGGATGCACATCCGGCTCGGGCCGAACCGCGTCGGCCCGATGGGGCTGCTGCAGCCGATCGCCGACGCGGTGAAGCTGATCTTCAAGGAAATCATCGCGCCGGCGCAGGCCGACAAGTCGCTGTTCTTCATCGCCCCGGTGATGGTGATCGCGCCGGCGCTCGCCGCCTGGGCGGTGATCCCGTTCGCGCCCGGCGTCGTGCTGGCGGACGTGAATGCGGGGCTGCTCTACGTGATGGCGATCACCTCCGTCGGCGTCTACGGCGTGATCATCGCCGGCTGGGCCTCGAACTCGAAGTACGCGTTCCTCGGCGCGCTGCGGGCCTCGGCCCAGATGGTGTCCTACGAGCTGGCGATGGGATTCGTGCTCGTGACCGTCCTGCTGGTGACCGGTTCGCTGAACCTCAGCACGATCGTCGACGTGCAGAACCATGGCTGGTTCGCCGACCACGGCTTCACGTTCCTGTCGTGGAACTGGCTGCCGCTGCTGCCGCTGTTCGTGATCTACGTGATCTCGGCCGTCGCCGAGACGAACCGGCATCCGTTCGACGTCGTCGAGGGCGAGAGCGAGATCGTCGCCGGGCACATGGTCGAATATTCCGGGATGGGCTTCGCGATCTTCTTCCTCGGCGAGTACGCGAACATGATCCTGCTGTCGACGATGGCGACGATCATGTTCCTGGGCGGCTGGGCGGCCCCGATCGACCTCGGCCGCCTGGCGGGGATCGCGCTGCCGGGGTGGTTCACGGCGACCTCGGGTTGGTTCTGGCTGATCGCGAAGGCCTTCTTCGTCGTCTCGCTCTTCATCTGGTTCCGCGCGTCGTTCCCGCGCTATCGCTACGACCAGATCATGCGTCTCGGCTGGAAGATCTTCATCCCGATCACGCTGGCGTGGCTGGTCGTCGTCGCCCTCTGGATGCAGACGCCGTGGAACATCTGGAGGGCGCCGGGCGACGCGCCGGGCGCGGCGCGCGGCGCGACGGCGACGCTCGCGAACGCCGGGCGCTGAGCGAAAGGCGGCGGACGATGGAAGCAGTCAAGGACTTCTTCAGCTCGCTGATGCTGCGCGAGCTGCTGCGCGGCCTCGCGCTGACCGGCCGGTATTTCTTCGCGCGCAAGATCACGCTGCAGTATCCGGAGGAGAAAGCACCGGCGTCGCCGCGCTTCCGCGGGCTGCACGCGCTGCGCCGCTATCCCAACGGCGAGGAGCGCTGCATCGCGTGCAAGCTGTGCGAGGCGGTGTGCCCGGCGATGGCCATCACGATCGAGTCGGAGCCGCGCGCCGACGGCACGCGCCGAACGACGCGCTACGACATCGACCTGACGAAGTGCATCTTCTGCGGTTTCTGCGAGGAGAGCTGCCCGGTCGACTCGATCGTCGAGACGCACATCGCGGAATACCACGGCGAGCGGCGCGGCGACCTGCTCTACACGAAGGACATGCTGCTCGCGGTCGGCGATCGCTACGAAAAGGAGATCGCGGCGGCCCGTGCCGCCGACGCGCGCTATCGATGACGGCGCCGCGGCCGCGCGCGTCGTAACGGGAGGCCCGCAGCCGCCGGCGGCAGCGGGCGCATCACGGATACCAAGAACAAGTCGATGAATACCACGTCCATCTCGGTCGCCCTCGGCGGGCTGCTCCGCTGCCGCTCGGCCGCCACACCCCCTCGGCGGAGCACGCAGCGATGAACGCAGAGCACCTGCTGTTCTGGATCTTTTCGGCGATCCTGCTGGTGGCGGCGTTCCGCGTCGTCACCGCGCGCAACCCGGTGCATGCGGTGCTGTTCCTCGTGCTGGCGTTCTTCTCGACGTCCTGCCTCTGGATGCTGCTGCGCGCCGAATTCCTCGCGCTGGCGCTCGTCCTCGTCTACGTCGGCGCGGTGATGGTGCTGTTCCTCTTCGTCGTGATGATGCTCGACATCAATATCGACCGGCTGCGGCAGGGCTTCTGGCGCCATTTCCCGCTCGGTGCGCTGGTCGGCGTCCTCATCGCATTGCAGCTGTGGGCGGTGCTGTCGCACGGTCCGTGGCAGGCGGCGTTCGCCGCCGGGACGGCGGCCAACGGGGCGACGAGCAACATCACGGCGCTGGGCCTGCTGACGTTCTCGGACTACGCGTATCCGCTGCAGGTCGCCGGCGTCATCCTGCTCGTGGCGATCGTCGCGGCCATCGCGCTGACGCTGCGCCGGCGCAAGGACACGAAGCAGCAGCGGCCGTCCGAGCAGGTGCGGGTGCGGCGCAACGAGCGCGTGCGGATGGTCGCCATCGCCAACGACGCCGAGGGCCGCCAGGACGCGCGGCAGGGCTGAGGAGATCACGAACATGGTTCCGCTTTCCTGGTATCTGGGCGTCGGTGCCGTGCTGTTCGCGCTGAGCGTCATCGGCATCTTCCTCAACCGCCGCAACCTGATCGTGCTGCTGATGGCCATCGAGCTGATGCTGCTCGCGGTGAACATCAACTTCGTCGCCTTCTCGCACTACCTCGGCGACCTCCACGGCCAGGTGTTCGTGTTCTTCATCCTCACGGTCGCCGCGGCCGAGGCGGCGATCGGGCTGGCGATCCTCGTCGTGCTGTTCCGCAACCTGAGTACGGTGGCGGTCGACCGCCTCGATGCGCTCAAGGGCTGAGGCGACCGCGATGCGCCGAAGACCGTCCGTCCGCCGATGAACGAACGCCCGCCAATGACCGACATGCAGAACATCTATCTCCTCGTGCCGCTGGCTCCGCTGGCGGGAGCCCTGGTCGCCGGCTTCCTGGGGCGCGTGATCGGCCGCGCCGGCGCGCACTGGGCGGCGATCCTCGGCGTGCTCGTGGCGACGATCGCCTCCGGCTTCGTGTTCTCCGATACGGTGCTCGCCGGGCACGTCTTCAACGGTCCGGTCTACACCTGGGCCGACGCGGGCGGGCTGCACCTCGAGGTCGGTTTCCTGGTCGACAACCTGACCGCGACGATGATGGTCGTCGTGAGCTTCGTCTCGCTGATGGTCCACGTCTACACGATCGGCTACATGGCCGACGACCCCGGCTACCAGCGCTTCTTCGCCTACATCTCGCTCTTCACGTTCTCGATGCTGATGCTCGTGATGAGCAACAACTTCCTGCAGCTGTTCTTCGGCTGGGAGGCGGTCGGCCTCGTGTCGTACCTGCTGATCGGCTTCTGGTACACGCGCCCGACGGCGATCTATGCCAATCTCAAGGCGTTCCTCGTCAACCGCGTCGGCGACTTCGGCTTCGTCCTCGGCATCGGGCTCGTCTTCGCGTGGTTCGGGACGCTCGACTACGCCGCGGTGTTCAAGGCGGCGCCGGGACTGGCGACGCAGACGATCGAGATCCTGCCGTCGACGCCATGGCTGCTGCTCACCGTGATCTGCATCTGCCTGTTCGTCGGCGCCATGGGCAAGTCCGCGCAGTTCCCGCTGCACGTGTGGCTGCCGGACTCGATGGAGGGCCCGACGCCGATCTCGGCGCTGATCCACGCCGCGACGATGGTGACGGCCGGCATCTTCATGGTCGCGCGGATGTCGCCGCTGTTCGAGCTGTCGGACACCGCACTGTCGGTGGTCATCGTGATCGGCGCGATCACGGCGTTCTTCATGGGCCTGCTGGGCATCGTCCAGAACGACATCAAGCGCGTCGTCGCGTACTCGACGCTGTCGCAGCTCGGCTACATGACGGTCGCGCTGGGCGCGTCGGCCTATTCGGTGGCGATCTTCCACCTCGTGACCCACGCGTTCTTCAAGGCGCTGCTCTTCCTCGCCGCCGGGTCCGTGATCGTCGGCATGCACCACGACCAGGACATCCGCAACATGGGCGGGCTGAGGCGCTACATGCCGGTCACGTGGATCACGTCGCTCGTCGGTTCGCTGGCGCTGATCGGCACGCCGTTCTTCGCCGGCTTCTACTCGAAGGACAACATCATCGAGGCGACCGCGCATTCGACGGTGGCCGGGAGCGGCATCGCGCATTTCGCCGTGCTGGCCGGCGTATTCGTCACCGCGTTCTATTCGTTCCGGATGTTCTTCCTCGTGTTCCACGGCAAGGCGCGGTTCGGCGACGCGGCCCCGGCGGTCCACGACGGGCACGCGCACGACGACTACGGCGACGGGCACGCGCATGCCGACGACCACGGCCATGGCGGGACGCCGCACGAGTCGCCGGCCGTCATCACGCTGCCGCTGGTGCTGCTGGCGATCCCGTCGGCCGTGCTCGGCTGGTTCATGGTCGATCCGGTGCTTCGCGGCGGCTACTTCAAGGGCGCGATTTTCGTCGACGCGGAGCGCCACCCGGCGATCGAGCACCTCGCCGAGGACTTCCATGGCGCGCTCGCCGCCGGCATCGATGGGCTGATGTCGGTGCCGTTTGGCCTCGCGGCGGCGGGCGTCGCCGCCGCCTGGTTCCTGTACCTGAAGCGGCCGGACCTGCCGGCCGTGCTGCGGCAGCGGCTCTCCGGCGTCTACACGCTGCTGGACAACAAGTACTACCTCGATCGAATCAACGAGATCGTCTTCGCCGGCGGCGCGCGACGGATCGGAGAGGGGCTGTGGCGGGGCGGCGACGTCGGGCTGATCGACGGCATCGTGGTCAACGGCTCGGCGCGCCTCGTGGCCTGGCTGTCGCGCGCGCTGCGGCTGCTGCAGTCCGGATTCATCTACCACTACGCGTTCGCGATGCTGGTCGGGGTCGGCGTCGTGCTGTTCTTCTTCCTGACCCTGCCCTACGCGATCGGGACGCGCTAGAAAAATGAACAACGCCTTTCCCTGGCTGTCGGCGGCGATCTGGATCCCGATCGCCTTCGGCGTCATCATCCTCGGCGCCGGGCGCGACCGCAACGGCGGCGTCGTGAAGGCGGTGGCGCTCTTCGGGTCGGCCCTCGGGCTGCTCGCGACCGTACCGCTGATGACGCAGTTCGACCCGGCGAAGGCCGGGATGCAGTTCGTCGAGAAGGCGGCGTGGATCGACCGTCTCCACGCCGAGTACTACCTGGGCATCGACGGGCTGTCCATGTGGTTCGTCCCGCTCACCGCGCTGCTGACGCTCGTCGTCGTCATTGCCGGCTGGGAGGTGGTCACCGACCGTGTCGCGCAGTACTTCGGCGCCTTCCTGATCCTCTCCGGGCTGATGGTGGGCGTCTTCGCCGCCGTCGACGGCCTGCTGTTCTACATCTTCTTCGAGGCGACGCTGATCCCGATGTACATCATCATCGGCGTCTGGGGCGGGCCGAACCGCGTCTACGCGGCCTTCAAGTTCTTCCTCTACACGCTGCTCGGCTCGCTGCTGATGCTGGTGGCCCTTGTCTATCTGTACCAGGCGTCCGGCGGCAGCTTCGACATCCTGACCTGGCACGCGACGCGCATTCCGCTGGCGGTGCAGGAACTGCTGTTCCTCGCGTTCTTCGCCGCGTTCGCGGTGAAGGTGCCGATGTTCCCGGTGCACACGTGGCTGCCCGATGCGCACGTCGAGGCCCCGACCGGGGGATCGATCATCCTGGCCGCGATCATGCTGAAGCTCGGCGCCTACGGCTTCCTGCGCTTCTCGCTTCCGATCACGCCCGACGCGTCCCGTGAGCTGGCGTGGTTCGTCATCACGCTGTCGCTCGTCGCGGTCGTCTACATCGGCTTCGTCGCCCTGGTGCAGAGCGACATGAAGAAGCTCGTGGCCTATTCGTCGATCGCGCACATGGGCTTCGTCACGCTGGGCCTCTTCATGTTCGGGCAGATCGGGACCGAAGGGGCGATCGTCCAGATGATCTCGCACGGCTTCGTTTCCGGCGCGATGTTCATGTGCATCGGCGTCCTCTACGACCGGATGCACAGCCGCAACATCGCCGACTACGGCGGTGTCGTCAACACGATGCCGCACTTCGCGGCCTTCATGATGCTGTTCGCGATGGCCAACTGCGGCCTGCCGGCGACCAGCGGCTTCGTCGGCGAGTTCATGGTCATCCTCGGAGCGGTGAAGTACAACCCGCTGATCGGCTTCGTCGCCGCGACGACGCTGATCCTCGGCGCAGCCTATTCGCTGTGGATGTACAAGCGCGTGATCTTCGGCGCCGTCGGCAACTCGCACGTCGCCGAGCTGAAGGACATCAACGGGCGCGAGACGCTCGGGCTCGGGATCCTGGCCGTCGCGGTGCTGTGGCTGGGTATCTACCCGGCCCCGATCACGACGCCGATGCATGCCTCGGTCGCCGGGCTGCTGCAGCACGTGTCGCAGTCGAAGATCCCCGCGGGCCAATGACATGGCGAGCGACGTGAACCTGCAGGCCGTCAACGGGCAATGAGCATGGACCAGCTGAACCTGAATGCGGTGGTGCCGGAACTGACGCTGCTCGTCGGCGCGGGTATCGTGATGGTGGCGGACCTGTTCACTCCGGACGAGCGGCGCAATCGCACCTACCTGCTGTCGCTCGCGGTACTCGCGGTCGTCGCGGTCGAGTGCTGGAGCGCGCTAGCCGGCGACGTCGTCGGTTACGCGTTCAACGGGATGTACGTGACCGACCCGATGGCGAACGTGCTGAAGCTGGCTTCGTGCATCGCGACCGGCGTGACGCTGGTCTACGCGCAGGGCTATGCGCGCGACCGCGGGCTTTGGCGCGGCGAGCTCTTCACGCTGGCGCTGTTCGTGCTGCTGGGCATCCAGGTGATGATCTCGGCCAACCACATGCTGGTGATCTACCTCGGCCTCGAGCTGCAGGCGCTGAGCCTGTACGCGCTGGCGGCGCTGCGGCGCGACGAGGCGCGGGCCACCGAAGCGGCGATGAAATACTTCGTCCTCGGCGCGCTGGCCTCCGGCTTCCTGCTGTACGGGATGTCGATGCTCTACGGCGCCTCCGGGACGCTGGACCTGAACGAACTGGCGCACCGCATTTCGACCGGCCGCGTTGCGAGTCGCGCGGCGCTGGTCCTGGGCTGCGTGTTCATCGTGAGCGGCCTGGCGTTCAAACTCGGCGCCGTGCCGTTCCACATGTGGATCCCCGACGTCTACCAGGGGGCGCCGACGCCGGTGACGCTGCTGATCGGCGCCGCTCCGAAGATGGCGGCGTTCGCGATCGCGTTCCGCCTCCTGGTCGAGGGCCTGCTGCCGATCGCGGCCGATTGGCAGCGGATGCTGGTGCTGCTGGCACTGGCGTCGCTGCTGGTCGGCAACGTCACCGCGATCGCGCAATCGAACCTGAAGCGGATGCTCGGCTACTCGACGATCGGGCAGATGGGCTTCGTTCTCCTCGCGATGCTGTCGGGCGTCGTGGGCGGCAGCACGGCGTCGACCGCGAATGCCTACAGCGCCGCGATGTTCTACGTGATCGTCTATGCGCTCACGACGCTGGGCACGTTCGGCATCGTGCTGCTGCTGGCGCGCCAGGGCTTCGAGGCGGAGGAGATCGCGGACCTGCGCGGGTTGAACCGCCGCAGTCCGTGGTATGCCTTCGTGATGGCGTTGCTGATGCTCTCGCTGGCGGGTGTCCCGCCGACGGTCGGCTTCTATGCGAAGCTCGTGGTCCTGCAGGCGCTGCTCGCGAGCGGAGCGGGCCCGGCGGTGATCTGGCTCGCGGTGATCGCGGTGCTGCTGTCGCTCGTCGCGGCCTTCTACTACCTGCGCATCATCAAGGTGATGTACTTCGAAGAGCCGCTCGACGACGCCGCGATCGTCGCGCCGCAGGACATGCGCGTGGCGCTCAGCCTGAACGGCGTCGCGATCATCGTGCTGAGCTTCGTCCCGCAGACGCTGCTCGCGCTGTGTTCCACGGCCATGCTGCGGACGCTGGGCGGCTGAGCGCGTGGCGTCCGAGGCGGATCCGGGAGCGGCGCGCGATCCGCTCGCCGACACGCTGGTCGATTCGAGGGTCGCGTACCGCGGCGAGTTCCTGACGGTCTACAAGGACCGCGTCCGCAGCCCCGACGGCCACCTCGGCGTCCGCGAATTCGTGCGGCATCCGGGCGCGGTGATGGTCATCCCGCTGCTCGACAGCGGCGAGGTCGTGCTGGAGCGCCAGTTCCGTCATCCGTTGAACCGCACCTTCGTCGAGTTTCCCGCCGGCAAGATCGATCCGGGCGAATCGCTGCAAGCCTGCGCCGAGCGCGAACTCCTGGAGGAGACCGGCTATCGCGCGCGGCGCTGGGATCACCTGGGCGGACTGCACAACGCGATCGGCTACTCCGACGAACGCATCGACATCTATCTGGCCCGCGGCCTGGCGCACGTCGGCACCGACGGCGAAGCGGGCGAAGTGATCGAGGTGTTCACGTGGCCGCTCGCGGAACTGCTGGCGCGCGTGGACGCGGGCGAGATCACCGACGTGAAGACGATCATCGGGGCCTACTGGCTGGAGCGGCTGCTGGCCGGCAAGCCGATCGGCGGCGCCTCGCGGTAAGGCGGGCGCTGTCGGGCGGGCGCTGTCGGGCGGGCGCTGTCAGGTGGGCGCTGTCAGGTGGGCGCTTTCAGGTGGGCGCTTTCAGGTGGGCGCTTTCAGGTGGGCCGCCCGGCCGGCGGCTCCGCGCCCTGCGCCTCGTCGAGCAGCGCGGCGATGCTCTGCGCCGACCGCGTCGCAGCGCCGGCGCCGGCATCCATGAACACGACTTTGCCTTGCGCGTGGTCGGCGACGTACTTCAGCGCGTCGGTGTATTCCAGGAACAGCAGGAATCCGGGTCCGACGCCGGCGGCGCGTAGCCGCTCGGCAGCCTCCTTCATGCCGACGGCGATGTTGCGGCGGAACAGCGCCAGGCCTTCGCCGCGAAGCGAGGCCGCCTTCTTCTCCGCCTCGGCGCCGATCGTCTTGTAGGCGGCCTCGGCCTCGGCATCCTTGGTCCGCTTGACGAGCAGCGCCGCGCCCTCGTTGGTGGCCGCGGCGAGCAGGTTCTTCGACGACACGACGCGGGCCATCGACTCCATGACTTCGCGGTCGAAGGTCATGTCGGTGATCTGGATGTCGCGCACGACGTGACCCCACGCGAGCACGACCTCGTCGAGGTTCTTCTTCGTGTGCTCGACGATCTCGGCCCGCATCCCGAGAATGTCGGATTGCTTCGTCGTCGCGACGAACTGGCGGATCGAGCCGTCGATCGTGCGCATCAGCGCAAGCTGGAATTCGGCCGGCGTCGCGAAGCTGAACACCGCCTTCTTGATCGCATCCTCGCTCGATTCGGCGACGGCATACAGCACCATGGTCGCGAACTTGACGTTCGCCTGGTCCTGCGTGATCGCCTGGAATTCCAGTTGCAGCGCCCGGTTCTGAAGCGACAGGCGGTCGGAGATGTTCTCCCAAGGCAGCTTGAAATTGAGGCCTTCGCGCATCACGCGCCGATACTTGCCGAACACGGTCACGACGGCGACCGTCGCCTGCGGAACGGTACGGAACGAGGTGGCGCCGACGAAGATCGCCAGCACGACCACCACGAGGAGTCCGGGAGCCACGAAGAAAGCCTCCATTCCGATCACATGTTCGGATAATTGGGGCCGCCGCCGCCTTCCGGCGTCACCCAGGTGATGTTCTGCGTCGGATCCTTGATGTCGCAGGTCTTGCAATGGACGCAGTTCTGGAAATTGAGCTGCAGGCGGTCGGCGCCGTCGGGTCCCTTCACGAACTCGTAGACGCCCGCCGGGCAGTAGCGCGCCTCCAGCCCGGCGAAGCGCGCCAGGTTCACGTTCACCGGGACGTCCGGATCGCGCAGCCGCAGGTGCGCCGGCTGGTTTTCCTCGTGGTTCGTGTTCGAGATGAATACCGACGAGAGCTTGTCGAAGGTGATCTTGCCGTCGGGCTTGGGGTAGGTGATCGGCGTGCACTCCGCGGCGGGCAGCGTCTTCTCGTTGTCCGCGTGGGAGCGGTGCAGCGTCCATGGCGCGCGCCCGCGCAGGAGGATCTGGTCGATGCCGAACATCAGCGAGCCGGTCAGCAGGCCCTTGTCCAGCCACGGCTTGAAATTGCGCGCCCGCGACAGCTCGTCGTGCATCCACGACGCTTCGAAAGCCGCCGGATAGGCGTCGAGCGTATCGCCGCGGCGATCGGCCGCGATCGCGTCGGCGATCGCCTCGGCGGCGAGCATGCCGCTCTTCATCGCGGTGTGGGTTCCCTTGATCCGCGGCGCGTTGAGGAACCCGGCGTCGCAGCCGATCAGCGCACCGCCGGGGAACACGAGCTTCGGCAGCGCCTGCAGGCCGCTCGCGTTGATCGCGCGGGCGCCGTAGGCGAGCCGCTTGCCGCCCTCCAGGAACCTGCGCAGCGCCGGATGCGACTTGTAGCGCTGGAATTCCTGGAACGGCTCGAGGTACGGATTGCGGTAGCCGAGGCCGACAACGAAGCCGATCGCGAGCTGCCGGTTCTCCAGGTGGTAGGCGAAGCCGCCGCCATACGTCGCGCGGTCGAGCGGCCAGCCGGCGCTGTGCACGACGAGGCCTTGCTGGTGCTTCTCCGGCGCCAGCTCCCACAGCTCCTTGATGCCGATGCCCCACGCCTGCGGATCGCGGCCGTTCGCGAGGTCGTAGCGCGCGATGAGCTGCTTGCCGAGGTGCCCGCGGGCGCCCTCGGCGAACAGCGTGTACCGGCCGACGAGCTCGACGCCGGGCTGGTAATTTGCGGTCTGCTGGCCATCCTTGCCGATACCCAGGTCGCCGGTGGCGACGCCGCGAACCGCCCCGGCCTCGTCATAGAGGACTTCCGCGGCAGCGAAGCCGGGGAAGATCTCGACGCCCAGGGCCTCGGCCTGCTGGCCGAGCCATCGCACGACGTTGCCCAGGCTGACGATGTAGCAGCCGTCGTTGTGCATGCATGGCGGCACGAGCGCGTGCGGCAGGCGCGTGGCGCGCTCCTCGCCGAGCAGCAGGAACTGGTCCTGCGTCACCGCCGTGTTGAGCGGCGCGCCCAGGGACTTCCAGTCGGGGAAGAGCTCGGTGAGCGCGATCGGATCGATGACCGCGCCCGACAGGATGTGCGCGCCGATCTCCGAACCCTTTTCGACGACGCAGACGCCGATCTCGCGGCCGTCGGCGGCGGCGCGCTGCTTGATGCGGATGGCCGCCGACAGGCCGGCGGGGCCTCCGCCCACGACGACGACGTCGTATTCCATCGACTCGCGCTCGACCTTGGACACGCTGCTGCCTCCCGATGTGTTTTCGAATTGTGCAACGTCGCGCCGGCTCCCGGGGCAACTTCCGCCCTGCGCGCATCGAACCGCCAGGGTGCGATTCTAGGGCCCGGAACATGCGATCATCCGCCCCTTCGAGAGCGACCTGCGCAGGCAAGGGGGACGAACGATGACTTTCCAGGCCGACCTGAAGGAAAAGATCGCGTTCGTCACCGGCGCATCGAGCGGACTCGGGGCGCATTTTGCGCGCACGCTGGCCGGCGCCGGAGCCAACGTCGTCGTGGCGGCGCGCCGGGTCGATCGGCTTAAGGAACTGCGGGCGGAGATCGAGGCGGCGGGTGGCGCCGCCTACGTCGTCCCGATGGACGTCACCGACCTCGACAGCGTGGCCGCGGCCATCGACGACGCCGAACGCCATGTCGGCCCGATCGACATCCTCGTCAACAACTCCGGCGTCTCGACGACGCAACGCCTGACCGACGTCGCCCCGGAAGACTTCGAATTCGTCTTCAACACGAACGTGAAGGGCGCGTTCTTCGTCGCGCAGCAGGTCGGCAAGCGGATGATCGCGCACGCCCGCAGCAATGCCGGGTTCAGCGGGCGCATCGTCAACATCGCCTCGGTCGCCGGGCTGCGCGTCATCGGGCAACTGGGGATCTACTGCATGAGCAAGGCGGCGGTGATCCAGATGACGCGCGCCCAGGCGCTGGAATGGGGGCGCTACGGGATCAACGTCAACGCGATCTGCCCCGGCTACATCCGGACCGAGATCAACGACCACATCTGGGACACCGAGTCCGGACAGCGCCTGCTGCAGACGATGCCGCGCAAGCGCCTCGGGACGCCGGAGGACCTTTCCGGCGTGCTGCTGCTGCTGGCCGCCGACGACTCGCGCTTCATCAACGGCGCCATCATCGCCGCCGATGACGGGCTGGCCGCGATGTGAGCGCCGCCGCTCGCGGCAGCCGATAGAATGACGCGGTGGGCGCGCCGCGGCGCAGGCGTTGGGGCGGATCCGGCGGGTGGATCCATCGGGCGGTACACACGGCAAGGAATCGGGCAATGAACAAGGTCTTTCCGTCGGCGGCGGCTGCGCTGGCCGGCCTGGTCAAGGATGGCGACACCCTCGCCGTCGGCGGCTTCGGCCTGTGCGGCATCCCGGAGGCGTTGATCGTGGCGCTGCGCGACACCGGGGCGAAGCAGCTGACCTGCATCAGCAACAACGCCGGCATCGACGGCGCCGGCCTCGGACTGCTGCTTGCGACGCGCCAGATCCGCAAGATGATCTCGTCCTACGTCGGCGAGAACAAGGAATTCGAGCGGCAGTACCTCGCCGGCGAACTCGAGCTGGAGTTCACGCCGCAGGGCACGCTCGCGGAGAAGATGCGCGCCGGCGGCGCCGGCATCCCGGCATTCTTCACGAAGACCGGCTACGGGACCGTCGTGGCCGAAGGCAAGGAGACGCGCGAGTTCGACGGCCAGCACTACGTGCTGGAGAAGTCGCTGCGCGCCGACGTCTCGCTCGTGAAGGCCTGGAAGGCCGATCGCCAGGGCAATCTCATCTATCGCAAGACGGCGCGCAACTTCAACCCGGTCGTCGCGATGTGCGGCAAGGTCACCGTGGCCGAGGTCGAGGCGGTGGTCGACGTCGGCGAGATCGATCCGGACCAGGTGCATACGCCGGGCATCTTCGTGCAGCGCATCGTCGTGAACGCGACGCCGGAAAAGCGCATCGAACAACGTACGGTGCGGCCCGGCTAGGGCGCCACCGCGGGCCACCACAGGCGGAAGGACGAATCAAATGCCCTGGAATCGCGAGCAGATGGCGCAGCGCGCCGCGAAGGAACTGCGGGACGGCTTCTACGTCAACCTCGGCATCGGCCTGCCGACGCTGGTTGCCAACTACATCCCGCCCGGCATGGACGTCATGCTGCAGTCGGAAAACGGGCTGCTGGGCATCGGCCCGTTCCCGACCGAACGCGAAATCGATGCCGACCTGATCAATGCGGGCAAGCAGCTCGTCACGGCGCTTCCGGGGTCGAGCTTCTTCAGCAGCGCGGATTCCTTCGCGATGATCCGCGGCGGCCATATCGATCTCGCGATCCTGGGCGCGATGCAGGTGAGCGAAAGCGGCGACCTCGCGAACTGGATGATCCCCGGCAAGCTGATCAAGGGCATGGGCGGCGCGATGGACCTCGTCGCCGGCGTCGGCCGCGTCGTCGTCCTGATGGAGCACTGCGCGAAGAGCGGCGAGCACAAGATCCTGCAGCGGTGCACGCTGCCGCTCACCGGTGTCGGCGTCGTGAACCGGATCATCAGCGAACTGGGCGTCTTCGACATCGGCAGCGACGGGTTGATGGCGGTCGAACTCGCCGACGGCGTGTCGCCGGAGGAAGTGCGGATGAAGACCGGCTGCCACGTCCACCTGAGCCGGCTGCAGGCCGCCTGAGCCGCGGGCCGCCAACGACGACCGGCACGCGCGCGGCACGCCGATGGCGCTTCACGGGCATTCGCACGCGCACGGTCACCCTCATCACCACGGCCACGCCCATCCGCATCCGCACGGCGGTGGCACGCGAGACTTCACCGGCCACAAGGAGGGCGACGATCTCCTGCCGCACGAGGCGCCGCCGGTCGGCGTCCACGTGCTCGGGACCGCCGTCGCGCTGACGCTCGGCTACGGGATCGTCGAGGCCCTGGGCGGCGTCTGGGCCGGGTCGCTCGCGCTGATCGCCGACGCCGGCCACATGGCCACGGATGCCGCGGCGCTGCTGTTCGCGCTCGCGGCCAACGTGGTCGCGCGGCGGCCGGTCTCCGACCGCCACTCGTTCGGACTGGCACGCGTCGAGGTGATCGCGGCTTTCGTCAATTCCCTCGTCATGCTCGCGATCGTCGCGTGGCTGCTCTACGAGGCGCTGCAACGCATCCTGCATCCGGTGAGCGTGCAGGGCGGCAGCGTCCTGCTGATTGCCGGCATCGGCCTCGTCGTGAACCTCGTCGTCGCCTACGTGCTGTCGCGCGGCGGCACGAACCTGAACACGCGCGCGGCGCTCGTGCATGTGATGGGTGACCTGCTGGGCTCGGTCGCGGCCATCGTGGCCGGTGCCGTGATCTACTTCACCGGCTTCTCGCCGATCGATCCGCTGCTCTCGGCGCTCGTCGCCGGTTTGATCCTGCGCTCGACGCTCGGGATCCTGCGCGAGACCACTTCGGTGCTCCTCGACAGCGTCCCCGCGGGCGTCGAGTACCCGCGTGTCGGCGAGGCGCTGGCCCGCCTGCCGGGCGTCGTCGCGGTCCACGACCTGCACATCTGGGCCATGGTGCCGGGCCGCAGCGCGCTGTCGGCGCATGTACTCGTCGACGACATCGCGCGCTGGCCTGCCCTGCTGCGCCTCGCGCGCACCACGCTGAAGCGCGACTTCGGCATCCAGCACGTCACGCTGCAGCCGGAATGGCTGCGGCGCGACCCGCCGCAACGAGCCATACCGATTCGCTCGCTGCGCTGAGGCGGGCGCCTTTCAGCCGGCAAACCGCTGGACGAGCCAGAGGAAGCCCATCAGCAGCGGCTGGTGGACGAGATAGACGGTCAGGGGCCACCGGCCGAGCTGCGCCAGCACCGGCGGCGGGTGCGCCGCGATGCCCTCCAGGGGCGCGCCGACGCGGAACGAGCGCTTCCGCCATGCGATACCGAGCGCCATGCCCGCGAACACGGCGCCGAGCCATGGGAACACCGGGACGAAATCCTCGGTGCCCGGCTTGATCGTCGCGAAGCCGATCCAGCTCAGGGCATCGGCGTCGAACCGCGTCGATCGCAGCAGGAGTCCGACGCCGGCCGAAATTGCCGCGAGCAGCAGGCTGGTCCGCCAGCCCCGCGACGCCAGCGACCGCCCCAGGACCAGCGCGACGGCGACGAAATGCAGGATGCCGAACCAGATGAAGCGCGGCCCGAAGAGCAGGCGGCTACCGGCGGAGACAAGCAGTGCCGCGCCGGCAATCTGCGCCCAGCGGCGCCAGAAGCGCGCGCCGTCGATGCCTCGCGCCTCGCGCAGCACGAGTCCGATGCCGACCAGCAGCAGGAATTGCGCCACGATCGCGGTACGCCAGGCGGTCCAGGGCGGGTCGCGCGTCATCGCAAGATGCAGCCAGCCGAAGTAGCCGAGGTCGTAGATGGCGTGGTAGGCGATCATCTGCGCGATCGCGAGGCCGCGCAGCGCATCGATGTGCGCCAGGCGCGGGCCGGGCGAGGGATCGGTCATGCCTTTGTCGTGCCGGGGGCGTTGCGCGGGCCGGCCGGCCCGCCTCGTCGAGGGTGCGGCATCGCGTCGCCTGCCGGCAGCGCGACGCCGCGGAGCCGACCCTCGGTATAATGCAACTTTACCGGCATTGCCCGGCGCGCGGGCGCGAGACCATGACCAAATACGTCTTCGTCACCGGTGGCGTCGTCTCCTCGCTCGGGAAGGGCATCGCCGCCGCTTCGCTCGCCGCGATCCTGGAATCGCGCGGATTGAAGGTCACGCTCGTCAAGCTGGATCCGTACATCAACGTCGATCCGGGAACGATGAGCCCGTTCCAGCACGGCGAGGTCTTCGTCACCGAGGACGGCGCCGAGACCGATCTGGATCTCGGGCACTACGAGCGGTTCATCTCGGCGAAGATGCGCCGGGTCAACAACTTCACGACCGGCCAGATCTACGAATCGGTGCTGCGCAAGGAGCGGCGCGGCGAGTACCTGGGCAAGACGGTCCAGGTGATCCCGCACATCACCAACGAGATCCAGGACTTCATCGAGCGCGGCGCCGCCGCGGCGTGGGACGGGCGCACCGACATCGCGATCGTCGAGATCGGCGGCACGGTCGGCGACATCGAGTCGCTGCCCTTCGTCGAGGCGGCGCGGCAGATGAGCCTGCGGCTGGGGCGCGGATCGGCGTGCTTCGTGCACCTGACGCTCGTGCCGTTCATCGCGTCGGCCGGCGAACTGAAGACGAAGCCGACGCAGCACAGCGTGCAGAAGCTGCGCGAGATCGGGATCTATCCGGACGTGCTGCTGTGCCGCGCCGACCGCGAGGTCCCGGAGGACGAGCGCGCGAAGATCTCGCTGTTCTCCAACGTCCCGCTGGACGCCGTCATCTCGGTCTGGGACGCCGACTCGATCTACAAGATCCCCTCGATGCTGCACAAGCAGGGCCTCGACGAGATCGTCTGCTTCAAGCTCGGCATCGTCGCGAAGCCGGCCGACCTGACGGCCTGGGACCGCCTCATCGACGCGCTGGAGCACCCGAACGGCGAGGTCACGGTCGGGATGGTCGGGAAGTACGTCGACCTGTCCGACTCCTACAAGTCGCTCAACGAGGCGCTGGGCCACGCCGGCATCCATACCCGCAATCGCGTCAGGATCGAGTACGTCGACGCCGAGCTCTTCGAGAACGCGGCCGCGCCGCAACTCGATCATCTCGACGCGATCCTCGTTCCCGGCGGCTTCGGCAAGCGCGGGACCGAAGGCAAGATCCGCGCGATCCAGTACGCGCGCGAGCGGCGCGTCCCGTATCTCGGCATCTGCCTCGGGATGCAGCTGGCGACGATCGAATTCGCGCGCCACGTCTGCGGCCTGGAGGGCGCGAATTCGACCGAGTTCGATCCCGATACGCCGCATCCGGTCGTCGCGCTGATCACGGAGTGGATGGACCGCACCGGTCGCGTCGAGCGGCGCAGCGACAAGTCCGACCTGGGCGGGACGATGCGCCTGGGCAGCCAGGCCTGCCCGGTCGAGCCCGGAACGCTCGCCTCGCGCATCTACGGCGCGCAGGTCAACGAGCGGCATCGCCACCGCTACGAGGTCAACAACGTCTACGTGCCTTCGCTGGAGGCGAAGGGCCTGCGGATCAGCGCCAGGACCCCGAACGAGAACCTGCCGGAGATGATGGAACTGCCGTCGCACCCGTTCTTCGTCGGCGTCCAGTTCCACCCGGAGTTCACCTCGACACCGCGAGGCGGCCATCCGCTGTTCCGTGCGTTCATCGAGGCCGCAGCCGCGTTCCGGCAGGGGCGCAAGGCCCCGGCGCTGGAGCGCGTGGCGGCCTGACGACATGAAGCTGTGCGGCTTCGAGGTCGGCATCGATCGGCCGCTCTTCCTCATCGCGGGACCCTGCGTGGTCGAAAGCCGCGAGTTGGCGCTGCAGACGGCCGGTCAGCTGCGCGAGATCGCGGCGCGCCACGGCGTGCCTTTCATCTACAAGTCGAGCTACGACAAGGCGAACCGCAGCTCCGGCGCCTCCTTCCGCGGGCTGGGCATCGATCGCGGCCTGGGCATCCTCGCGGAGGTGAAGCGGCAGATCGGCGTCCCGGTGCTGACCGACGTGCACGCGATCGACGAGATCGCCGCGGCCGCCGAGGTCGTCGACGTCCTGCAGACGCCGGCGTTCCTGTGCCGCCAGACGGACTTCATCCACGCCTGCGCGCGCAGCGGTCGCCCGGTCAACATCAAGAAAGGGCAGTTCCTCGCGCCGGGCGACATGCGCAACGTGATCGACAAGGCGCGGCAGGCGGCACGCGAGGCGGGCCTCGACGACGACCGCTTCCTCGCCTGCGAGCGCGGCGTCTCGTTCGGCTACAACAACCTGGTCGCCGACATGCGGTCGCTCGCGATCATGCGGGCCACCGGATGCCCGGTCGTGTTCGACGCGACGCACTCGGTGCAGCTCCCGGGAGGCCTCGGGAACGCGAGCGGCGGCCAGCGCGAGTTCGTCCCGGTGCTCGCGCGTGCCGCCGTGGCCGCGGGCGTCGCGGGCATCTTCATGGAAACGCATCCGGACCCGGCAAACGCGAAGTCCGACGGGCCGAACGCGGTGCCGTTGCACCGCCTCGAGGAACTGCTCGTGACGCTGGTCGACATCGATCGCGTCGTCAAGCGCGGACCGTGGCTCGAGACGCAATTCGCCTGAGCGTCGCCGCGTGCGCGGCTGGATTATTTTCGTAACGGAAGGAAGACCCCGTGAGTGCGATCGTCGACATCATCGGCCGCGAAATCCTGGATTCGCGCGGCAATCCTACCGTCGAATGCGACGTCCTGCTGGAGAGCAGCGTGATGGGCCGGGCCGCGGTGCCGAGCGGGGCGTCGACGGGTTCGCGCGAGGCGATCGAGCTGCGTGACGGCGACAAGTCGCGCTACCTCGGCAAGGGCGTGCTGAAGGCGGTCGAGCACATCAATACCGAGATTTCCGAAGCGATCATGGGCCTGGAAGCCAACGAACAGGCATTCCTGGACCGCACGTTGATCGAGCTCGACGGCACCGAGAACAAGGCGCGCCTCGGGGCCAACGCGATGCTCGCCGTGTCGATGGCGGTGGCCAAGGCCGCCGCCGACGAGGCTGGGCTGCCGCTGTACCGCTACTTCGGCGGCAGCCAGTCGATGCAGATGCCGGTACCGATGATGAACGTCATCAACGGCGGCGCCCACGCGAACAACAACCTGGACATCCAGGAATTCATGATCATCCCGGTCGGCGCGCCGACGTTCTCCGAGGCCATGCGCTACGGCGCCGAGGTCTTCCACGCGCTGAAGAAGATCCTCCAGGATCGCGGGATGAGCACCGCCGTAGGCGACGAAGGCGGCTTCGCGCCAAGCGTGAAGAACCACGAGGCGGCGATCCAGCTGATCCTGGAGGCGATCTCGAAGGCCGGCTTCGAGCCCGGGTCGCAGATCGCGCTCGGCCTGGACTGCGCCGCGTCGGAGTTCTTCAAGGACGGCAAGTACGTGCTCGAGGGCGAGGGCCTGAAGCTCGCGGCGGGCGAGTTCACGAACCTCCTGTCGACCTGGTGCGACAAGTACCCCATCATCTCGGTCGAGGACGCGATGGCGGAGAACGATTGGGACGGCTGGGCCGGCCTCACGAAGCAGCTCGGCCGCAAGGTGCAGCTGGTCGGCGACGACCTCTTCGTCACCAACACGCGGATCTTCTCCGAGGGGATCCGAAAGGGTATCGCCAACTCGATCCTCATCAAGATCAACCAGATCGGCACGTTGACCGAGACGTTCGCCGCGATCGAGATGGCGAAGCGCGCCGGCTACACCGCGGTCGTCAGCCACCGGTCGGGCGAGACGGAGGACTCGACGATCGCCGACATCGCGGTCGGGACGAACGCGCTGCAGATCAAGACCGGTTCGCTGTCGCGATCGGACCGGATCGCGAAGTACAACCAACTGCTGCGCATCGAAGAGGACCTCGGCGACGTCGCCGAATATGCCGGTCGTGGCGCGTTCTACTCGATCCGGTAGTCGCGCCGCGCGGGCCCCGGTCCAATGCGCCTGATCGTCGCCGCCCTGGCGCTGCTTCTGCTCGCCGAGCAGTGGTCGCTGTGGTTCGGCAAGGGCGGGTGGCTGCGGGTCCGCGATCTGCAGCGCCAGGTGACGTTGCAGCGCGACGCGAATGCGGTGGCGACGCGCCGCAACGACGCGCTCGCGACCGAGGTGCAGAGCCTGCGCGCGGGGCGCGAGGCGATCGAGGAACGCGCCCGCTACGAACTGCACATGATGCGCAGCGACGAGCTTTTCTTCCAGTTCGTGGCGCCGGCGGATCCGGCCAAGCCGTAGCCTGCCAGGCCGGTGCCTGCCAGGCCGTTGACTGCTAATGCGAGGACGGCGACGCCGGCGCGGTCGACCCGGTCGCGAACAACTGGTGCGTGTCGACGGCGTCGAAGAGATATTCCGCATTGCAGAAATCGCACGAGACGCTGATCCGTCCCTGTTCCGCCAGGATGCCGTCGGCCTCCTCGCGCCCAAGAGCGATCAGCATTCGGCCGATGCGCTCGCGCGAGCAGGTGCATGCGAAACGGGGCGATAGCGGCGCAAAGCGGTCCGTCGGTTCCTGCCCGAAGAGCCGGCGCGCCAGTTCGTCGGGCGCGACGCCGAGCAGTTCGGCGTTCGTCACGGTCGAGGCGAGCGCGTTGGCGCGGTCCCACAGGTCGGCGTCGTTCGGCGTCGTTTCCGCGGCGCCGCCGTGGTGCGGCAGCTTCTGCAGCAGCATCCCGGCGGCGAGGCGGTCGTTGGCAGCGAGCCAGAGTCGCGTTTCCAGCTGCTCCGACTGGCGCAGGTAGCCCTCCAACGCTTCGGCGATCGAATCGCCTTCGAGCGGGACGATGCCCTGGTACGGTGGCTGGCCCGGTCGCCGGTCTCGCGCGTCCAGCGTGATGGCGCAGCGCCCGCGACCTTGGGAGTTGACGAGCTGCCGCATTCGCGCCCCCGGGTCGATCGGCGCGTCGTTGCGCAGTTTCACGGTCGCGCGCAGCGCCAGGTCCGGCTGGCATTCGACGACGAGGAGCCGAACGGGCCCGTCCCCGTGGATCTGCAGGATCAGCGCGCCGTTGAACTTGATGGTCGTCGCCAAGAGGGCCGCGGCGGCGGTCGCCTCGCCGAGCAGGCGCGTGACCGGCGCCGGGTAGCCGTGGCGCTCCGCCATCGATCGCCAGCTGTCGCCGAGCCGGACGATCTCGCCGCGAACCGGGCCCGCGCGGAACAGGAACTTGATGAGCCGATCGTCCTGTTCCGGCGTCATCCGATGCGCTTCAGCGTCGCACGATGCCGGTGCGCGCGTACGAGGTGGCGAGCGCACGAGGCCAGGAGGCGTTCGACCTCGGACGCCACAAGGGCGTGGACATCGACCTGCGGCGTACGGTCGTCAAGCGGCTGGATGGGCATCGACCGGATTGTATCCGCCGACCTGCATCCGGCGACCCGCGCCTCCCGGTGGCGGCACGATTCCCGACCACGGGTCGACGTCGCGACGGTTGTCCATGTGAAAAATCGACATTCCTTCATGCGTAGGGATGATCCCATCGCCGCAGTTGGTAGTCCTTGGTGCTAAAAACAAGCGATGCGTCGCACAATCCCCGTGGTCTAGAGTGGGGTCCTGGTGGAGGGGGGATGAATGAATTCCTTGGCCGTTTCATTGCGCAACCAAGTCCGCAGCCTGTTCCGGGTTCGCCGCGTACGCCGGCTGCCCAAGCGCGGCCCGAAGCCGCGCATCGGCGCGTCGATCTTCCGCGACGACGTCCGCTTGACCGTCCAGGCCGGGATGACCGACGAACTATGGCTATGGTTCCTTGACCACAACTGGCGCGAACTCGCTTACCGCCCGGAGCGTCGTCGCTATCGCGAGGTTCCCTCCGGCACCGTGATGCGCCTCTTCGATTGCGACTACAACGATCGCCTTCGCATCATGTTGGAAGCCGTCGACGGCGCGGCCTGGAAACCGACGCTGAGCGGCTCGACGCTGCGCACGGCGCAGTTCCGCCGTTGAACCCGGTTCCGACCCGCAAGAACCTGCACTGAAACCCTCGATTTCCCGCACGGCCGCGATCCGCGGCCTCACCTATCACGTCCGCGAGTGGGGCCCCGTCGGGGCGCCACAGCTGTGGCTGCTTCACGGCTGGATGGACGTGTCCGCTTCCTTCCAGTTCGTCGTCGACGAGCTGCAGCACGACTGGCACGTTCTCGCGCCCGACTGGCGCGGCTTCGGTTCGACGACCGCGCCGGCCGGCGCCGACTGCTACTGGTTTCCGGACTACCTCGCCGACCTCGATCTGCTGCTCGACGCGTTCGCCTCGGAGCAGGCGGGCGAGGACAAGCGCGTGCGGATCGTCGGGCACAGCATGGGCGGGAATATTGCGCTGCTCTACGCCGGCGTGCGGCCGCAGCGCCTCGCCGCGCTCGTGAACCTGGAGGGCTACGGCATGCGCGATGTCGCGGCTGACGAGGTTCCGGGGCGCTACGGTCGCTGGATCGACGAGCTCAAGGATCCGCCCGGCCTGCGCGACTACGCATCGCTCGACGACGTCGCGCGACGCCTGCAACACAACAATCCGCGGTTGCGCGCCGATCGCGCCGCCTTCCTGGCGCCGCACTGGGCGCGGCCGCGTCCCGATGGCCGCTACGAACTGGCGGCCGACGCGGCGCATCGGATCATCAACCCGGTGCCCTATCGCTGGGCCGACGTGGCGGCGTGCTGGAAGCGGATCGACTGCCCGGTGCTGTGGATCGACGCGGCCGACAGCGATGCGCCGCGGCACGCCGGCGGCGTCGACGAGGTGGCGCGTCGCGTGGAGCACCTCGCGCGCGTGACGGTCGTGCGCGTCGCCGACGCCGGACACATGCTGCATCACGACCAGCCGCGTGCCGTCGCGCAGGTCATCGAGGACTTCCTGCGGCGCCATCCCGCCGGCGGCTGACCGCGGCGGGCGTTGCGGCGGCGCGCCAGACGACGTCGCGCGCGGCGCGTCCGGCCAATTCGCGCGTCGCGCCAGCTAGACTCGCAGGATGTCCCGTCGTCCACCCTCCGGTCCTGCGCGTTCCGGCGATTCGCGAGCCCGCAATGCCGACCTCCATTGTCATTCGACCGCGTCCGATGGCGGGCTCGAACCGGCCGCGCTCGTGCAGCGCGCGGCGGAGCAGGGTGTCGAACTGCTGGCGCTGACGGACCATGACGTCCTCGCGGGTGTCGCCGCGGCTCGTGATGCGGCGACCCGGCTCGGAGTCCCCTTCGTGACCGGCGTCGAGATCTCGGTGACGTATGCCGGCCGGACCGTGCACGTCGTGGGCCTCGGATTCCGGCTCGATGACGAGGATCTCGCCAAGGGCCTCGAGAGCGTCCGCGGCGGGCGCCTCGGCCGCGCGCGCGCCATCGCCGGGGAGCTCGCCGCGGTCGGCATCGAAGGCGCCTACGAAGGCGCGCTGCGACATGCCGGCAATCCGCAACTCGTTTCGCGGACCCACTTCGCGCGTTACCTCGTCGAGTCCGGGGTCGCGCCCGACGTGCCGCGCGTCTTCGAGCGCTATCTCGCCGAAGGCAAGCCGGGCTACGTGCCGCAGCGCTGGGCAGGCCTGCCGCAGGCCGTCGGCTGGATTCGCGCCGCGGGCGGCGTGGCCGTGATCGCGCATCCTGGGCGCTACCGCGGCGGTGACACCTGGTTGTGGAGCCTGTGCAGCGACTTTCGCGCCGCGGGCGGCATCGCGATCGAGGTCGTCAGCAGCAGCCACACCGCCGACGACGTCGAGCGCTTCGCGCAGGTCGCGCGAGAGTTCGGCTTCGAGGCCTCGCGCGGCAGCGATTTCCACGCCCCCGGCGAGACCCACGCCGAGTTGGGCCGTGCCGCGCCGTTGCCGCGCGACCTCGTGCCGGTCTGGCATCGGTTCGCCTGACGCCATGGCCCAGCGCTTCCAGGTCCATCCGGAACATCCGCACCTGCGGCCGCTGCGGCAGGCAGCGCAACTGATCGAGCACGGCGGCGTCGCGGCGGTACCGACCGATTCCTGCTACGCGCTCGCGTGCCACCTCGACGATCGCGAGGCGGCCGACCGGCTGCGGCGCATCCGCAGCATCGACCAACGGCACCACCTGACGCTGATGTGCCGCGACCTCGCGGAGATCGCGGCCTACGCCAAGGTCGACAACGCCCAGTACCGGATGCTGAGGCAGGCGACCCCGGGGCCGTACACGTTCATCTTCGAGGCGACGCGCGAGATCCCGCGCCGTCTGTCGCACCCCTCGCGCAAGACGATCGGCATCCGGATCCCGGCGCATCCGGTGCTGATGGCGCTGCTCGACGTGCTGGGCCAGGCGCTGATCAGCACGACGCTGATGCTGCCGGGCGACGAGTTGCCGCTGAACGATCCGGACGAGATCCGCCAGCGCCTCGAGCACGACATCGACCTCGTCATCGACGCGGGCGCCTGCGGCATCGAGCCGACGACGGTCGTCGATCTCAGCGGTCGCGACGCGGTCGTCGTGCGGCAGGGCTGCGGACCCCTCGAGGTGCTGGGCCTCGGGTAGCCACGCCCGGGGGGCGCCACCCGTCCTGCTAGACTCATCGGCTCCCCGGCCGGCGGGAGTTTCCCGCTGCGCGCGGCGGTTTTTTGCATTCGAAACCCCATGTACGAAGACCGCGTTCTTTCAGGCATGCGCCCGACCGGGTCGTGCCACATCGGCCACTACCACGGCGCCCTCAAGAACTGGGTGCGGCTGCAGGACGAGCATCCGTGCTTCTTCTTTGCCGCCGACTGGCACGCGCTGACGACGCATTACGAGTCGCCGGAGGTCGTCGGCGAGAGCGTCTGGGACATGCTGATCGATTGGTTCGCCGCCGGAATCGACCCGGCGAAGGCGACCGTGTTCGTGCAGTCGCGCGTTCCGGAACACGCCGAACTGTTCCTGCTGCTGGCCATGTCGACGCCGCTGGGGTGGCTCGAGCGCGTGCCGACCTACAAGGACCAGATCGAGAAGCTGAAGGATCGCGACCTGTCGACGTTCGGCTTCCTCGGCTACCCGTTGATGCAGGCGGCCGACATCCTGATCTACCGCGCGACGCAGGTCCCGGTCGGCGAAGACCAGGTTCCGCACATCGAGATGACGCGCGAGGTCGCGCGGCGATTCAACAACCTCTTCGGGCGCGAACCGGGCTTCGAGGAGAAGGCGCAGTCCGCCGTGAAGAAGCTCGGGGCGCGGCGCGCCAAGCTCTATCTCGAGGCGCGCGCGCGCTACCAGGAGCACGGCGACGAGGGTGCGCTGGAACAGGCGCGGGCGTTGCTCGCCGAGTCGCAGAGCCTGTCGCACGGCGATCGCGAGCGTCTTTTCGGCTACCTCGAAGGCGCACGCCGCGTCATTCTCGTCGAGCCGGAGGCGGCCCTTACCGCATCGTCGCGACTGACCGGGCTCGACGGGCAGAAGATGTCCAAGAGCTACGGCAACGCCGTGCTGATGCGCGAGGAGCCGAAGACGCTGGGCGAGAAGATCCGCCGCATGCCGACCGATCCGGCTCGCGTGCGCCGCACCGATCGCGGCGACCCGGACCGTTGCCCGGTCTGGAACTTCCACATGCATTACAGCGACGATGCGACCCGCCAGTGGGTCCAGCAGGGTTGCCGCAGCGCCGGGATCGGCTGCCTCGAATGCAAGCAGCCGGTGATCGACGCGATGCTGCGCGAGCAGGAGCCGTGGCGCCAGCGCGCGCAGCCCTACCTGGACGATCCTTCGCTGCTGCGATCCATCGTTGCCGACGGCTGTGACCGCGCCCGCCGCGTCGCGCAGGAGACGATGCGCGACGTCCGCGAGGCCATGGGCCTCGCGTTCACGTGACGGGCGCCCCGTCGCCCTGGGTCCGCCGCTTCGCGCATCTCGTCAGGCCCGCCGCTTCGGCGCTTGACCTCGCTTGCGGAAGCGGGCGGCATGCGGCATTTCTGGCCGGACTCGGTGCGAAGGTCGTCGCCG
>Ga0335069_10002828_pt1 | contig 26522 bp, 19 predicted proteins | sample Lox_Sample_11_FD_206714 | JGI IMG/M metagenome (GOLD analysis project Ga0335069, IMG submission 206714) | Soil microbial communities from Loxahatchee National Wildlife Refuge, Florida, United States - Lox_Sample_1.1 | ecosystem: Environmental > Terrestrial > Soil > Wetlands | place: USA...
ATTCCCAGATCCCAGCGTCTTACATCACAGGGGGATCATTGAAGCGATAGCCAATGTGCGATTCGGTTAAGAGGTACCTGGGATTGGCAGGGTCATCTTCGATCTTCATTCGTACCTGCCGGACGAACGTCCGTAGATACTCAAGCTCGTTACCATATTCAGGGCCCCAGACAGAACGCAGCAGTTTGGAGTGAGGCACGGGCTTTCCGGCGTTGATCATGAGGAAATGAAGAAGTTCGAACTGCTTAGGTGTCAAATGAACCATCCGGCCCTTCTTCTCCACCAGATGACGGTCGAAGTCGAGACGGACATCGCCAATCTCGATGATCGAGTTTGCCCCTTCACGAGCGAGCGTGTTGCGGCGAACGGCCGCCCGGAGACGAGCGATCAATTCCCTCAGCTGGAATGGCTTTGTGATGTAGTCGTCGGCACCAGCATCAAGCGCTTCCACCTTCCGATCCTCGCTGCCTTGCACAGTCAGCATGACGATCGGCAGCTGGGGCAATGTCTTACGTATTGCACGGCAGACATCGATGCCCCCCATACCGGGCATATTGATGTCGAGCAGCACCGCGTCAAATGTGGCGGTGCGGACTAATGATAGTGCCTCTTCACCTCTTGCAGCTTCGACGATTTCGAATCCCAAACCTGAGAGGATCGTCCGCAACGAAATCCTGATTGATCGTTCGTCATCCACGATCAGAACGGTGCACTGATCCTTCATCACTGTGATCTCCTTCCTTGCTGCGGTAGGGACAGGAAAAATGTCGTACCTTCATCGGCATCGCTAATCACCCAAACATGCCCCCGGTGCGCATCTGCTGCCATCTTCACAGTGGAGAGTCCGATTCCAGTTCCTGGAGCTACTTTCTGGGATCCCTCACTTCGGTAAAAGCGCTGGAAGATTCTCTCTCGATCGGCCATGGGAATCGCCGGACCGTCATTGTGTACGGAGATCATCACCTCTGAGTGGCTCTCCCAAGCCGAAACTTTCACCGGGCTGTCCTTGAAGGAGTATTTCGCGGCGTTGTCGAGAAACTGCGTCAGCGCCATGGACAGCAATTCGGAGTCTCCTCGAATGGTCAGATTTGGATCGGGCACGGCAATCTCAACGGGGTGTCCAGCCAAGCGCTCAGATTGTTCCTGAAGGACATTTGCGACAAGATTAGCCACCTGGATCACGTCCCTTTTAAGGCTGAACTCATCGGCATCCAGTTTGGCTGTTTGGAGCAACCGGGTGCACAGTTCATTGAGTTGAGTGGACTCCTCCTCAACCAACGTCACCAGACGTGTTTGTGAATTGTTCAGGCTGCCTACCTCGCGCAGGCCCGAACTTGCAGTCTGGATCGCCGTCAGGGGCGTCTTGAATGCATGAGCGAGCGCGTCCAGAACTCCAGCTCGCAGGCGTTCACTCTGGGCAGCTGCCTCGATGCGACTTTCCTTTTCAAAGGACACGCAGCGGTCCAGGGCAATCGCAGCTAGCGACGCCAGGGCGTTCATGACCAGAGGAGTCACCCGCCCACGAATGGCGATCGCGCCGACGGAGTTGGCGCCGACTCGAAGAATCCGAGTCGAGGTCTGTGTGAGTGAGTCATCCTGATCTGCATGGATGAAGAAGCAGTCACGGGCGATGCCTTTTTCGTCCTCGTCCCAACTCCCCGAGGAATCCGTTTTGCCCGAATTCGAATCGAAGATGGATACGGCTTCCAGGACGAAGATTCGCTGGATCAGCTCAGTCAGTTGGGGACCGGGTGCCTGATGCAAATTGATCAGCAGCGTGCTGCGGCTGAGCTCATAGAGTTGCTCCATCGCCATTCGCTGCAATGCAGCGTCCCGCGTGCTACGCTGCTCGCGTGAGGAGACGCGGCTTACCACAAGAGCACTGATCTCGAAAGCAGCCAAAGATACCCAATCCTGAGGATCATTCACGTTTAACGAGAGACTCGGGGGATAGAACAAATAGTCAAGACAGAGGCTCGCCGTAACAGACACCACAGTAGCCTGCCAAAAGCCACAAAGGATGGCTACCGATACGACGACAATCAAGAACAAGAAGCCGACCGGAGCCGAGCTGAAATGCAAGACGTAGCCCGAAAAGCCCAATAGCAGAACGACCCAACACCCAGCAGCGCTCTGGCCAACGAAGTGCAGCCACCTCTTCCGACTCTCTGTTCCAAGAACATTAGGAAACTTCATGGGGTCCCCTAGAATTCCTGGTTACGCATGCCATTAGCCTGTAAACGCAGACTAAAAGGATGGGCATTAACGAGACATAAACGAATTACAAAGAAAGAATAGGGGTGCGCCATGCAACCGGCGCTCACCCCTCGAGAACTCTTGACTTTTAGATCCCTCACCTCAGCGAATTTGGGTTAGCTGAAAGAGCCTCATAATGGGAGGCTTTAAGATCCATCTCGTTGGCTTCAGCTGAAAAATACTCGTACCTGTTCTTGGACGAATCGACGGGTCTCGGGTACTTGGCCGCGGGACCGCTCACATTGGCAGAGCGCCGAATCCACTCAACCTTTTCGGCTTGGGCCTCCTGCTCGAAGTGCTGCTGCTGGGCCCTGAAGTACTTGGCCAAAACGACGTACTGCTCCTGCGTATGTGCGTCGCGTATCATGCGTCGCAGTTCAGACTTCGCAATCTGCGACGAGCTATTTGAGTCAGCTCCCGCGCCTGCTGACGTCAGCATACATGCAAACGCCACAGCAAACGGTACATATAGCTTCATGTCTATCCCTCCTTCTTCGACAGTATGAAGAGGAAGGAATGAACAAGGCATGAAGTCTAAGTTGCGATGTTCTAAGGAATGCGTTGCACTAACCTATCCAGGATCTTAGCGGTTTCGGCCATGAACATAGAGTAAAGCTGTCATGTAGATAGCCAAGTCATCTCCGATCGTTCTTCCGAGCCTCTGCAACGTACCCCAGGAATCGTCGTGCGAGCTCATGGATACGATGGCTCTGGCGCCTTGCAACTGCTTCGCGCGGCAACAGCTCCATTCCAATACCAATCGCTGCGGCCCCTGCGCGCAGGAAGCCGGCAGCCGTCTGTTGATTGACGCCGCCCGCGGCGATGATCTTCACCTCAGGAAGCGGGAGCTTAAGCGAACGAATATAAAGCTCTCCCCCAAGTGCCGCAGCGGGAAATATCTTGACGTAGTCCGCTCCCATCTTCCAGCCGGCGATCACCTCGGACGGAGTCAGCGCTCCGGGTATCGGGACGATATTAGCCCTCCGCACAACCTCCACGACTTCGGCCACTAAGCCTGTACTGGTCACGAATTGCGCTCCAGCGTCGACACAGCGCATAGCCGTTTCGGCGTCGAGGACGGTCCCGGCCCCCACTGCCATTCTGGGGAACTGTTGAACTAGCCTGCGGATCACATCTACGGCGCCCGGCACAGTCATCGTGATTTCTGCGACAGCAATTCCGGCCTCGAATAGAGTTTCCGCAGCATAAAGGGCCTGGTCGGCTGAGTCCACGCGAATGCCAGGAAAGATGCCCGTTCTCTCAATGATCTGCTTAGCTTGTTCACGTTCCATCGATAAACCGTCCTCTACACCTGGCGCAATCTTCTGCGCCTCGGTGTTACTGGATAACCTCGCGTCCAACCGCGAGGTTGAGTTGGCCCGCAGCCGTCAAATAGGCGCCGAGTAGTTGGGCATAAGCCAGTTGTACCTGACGATAGTCACTTTGTGCGTTCAGAAAGTCCAGCAGCGACGCGCCGCCGTGTTCGTACGCAAAGGTGACCGTATCGCGCACGCGGAGGGCCTGGTCATTGTACTTCTGCTTGTAAGGCTTAAGCAGAGCAATGTCACTGCGCAGCAGTTCATAGGCGGTGTCCACGTCGCTAAACACCTGAGCACGCGCGACCTCCGTTGCCTGTTTGCTGCGGTCTATATCGATCAGCGTACGTTGCTTTTCTCCCTGATTCTTGTCGAAGATTCGCAGTGGAATGCTGACGCTGAAGCCGATTGTTTCTGAGCCGTTCGGGTTGTTGGTTGAGGAGTTATTTGTAAACCATCCGGCAAACGTCGGATCAGCAGACCCATTCGACACAGCCAGCTTGTAGTTGGTTACGGACTGTTGAACAGTTTGCAACGCCGCCTGCAGGTCAGGGCGTGCCGCCAGCGCCGCGTCGCGGTAAGTATCCAGAGACTCGAGCGCGTCGTTGAACGCAAATGGCCCCGTCACATCGAATTGATCTATCGGGGTGCGGTCGTTCAGAAACTGGAGAAGTTGTATCTTGGCCGTGCGCAGATTCACGATTGCCGCTTCCAGCTCTGACTCGTACTGCACTCTCTGGAGTTCGATGCGATCCAGATCCACTTGGGCGAGGCCCCCGGCCTTGAAGCGCGCGTTGCTGACATCGATGATGTGGTCGTAGTATTCGAGGTCTGCCTGCGCTAAAGCGAGAACGAATTTGGCCTGCAGGGTGGCTACGAAAGCGGCACGCAGGTTGAAGATCATGTTCCGCTGCAGGTCTTCGTGTTGCGACTGGGTGATCCGCGTGCCCTCTTTCGCACTTTCAAGCCGCAATTCACGCTTGTGTTCGCGCTCGTGCAGATAGCTGAAGTTCGGCTGTTCTGTGGTCCCCTTGAGCGGCGTCCAGACCCCATTCTTCGGTGCAACCTGATTGCCGTCCACGGAGAAAGTGAATTGCGGATTGGGACGGAGGTAGGCAGTCACCTCCTCGGCCTTCATTTCATCCACATTGTCGGCATCGGCTTTGAGCGCAGGGTTCGCCGCAATGAACTTAGCCTCAACCTGATCCCAGGTGAGACTGCTCTGCGCGGAGATAAGACGCGATGACGCGAGCAGGAACGACGAAACTCGAGTCCATCGCCAGAATCTTTTGCGAAGTTGGGTACCCGTGGAATCAATGCTCAAACGACACCCCCGTTTCTGGAGCAGGTAATGTGTCACCATCTCTGGCAATCCAGACATAGAGGGTTGGCAACAGGAAGATGCTCAGCAGGAGCGCCGTCATGAGTCCGCCCACAATGACGATGGCGAATGGACGCTGCGAATCCGAGCCGATGGCGTGCGACATCGCGGCGGGGAGCAATCCCAGCGTGGCCACCAACATGGTCATCATGATCGGCCGCAGCCGCAGAGTCGCGCCCTCGGCAGCGGCATCTTCAACCGTATAACCGCGCACTCTCAATTGGTTGATGTATTCAAGCATGATGACGCCAGTCTGAACCGAAACACCGAAGAGAGCGAGGAAGCCAACGCCTGAGGACACACTGAAGTATGTTCCCGTCACCAGCAACGCGAGCAGGCCCCCCACGGGCGCCATCGCAACGTTCGCTAGAATCAACAGAGCCCACTTGAATGAACGGAACATCGCGTAGAGGATGATAAAGATCAAAAAGATCGTTAAAGGTACGATCAGTGCCAGTCTGGCTTCGGCGCGTTTTTCGCTATCGTATTCTCCCGACCATTCGAGGTGGTACCCCCGCGGTAGATGTACATCTTTCGCGATCTTGTCGATGGATTCTCGAACAGTAGTGCCCAGATCTCGCCCGCGTACCTCAAAACGGATGGCCACGTACCTAGAACCATTCTCTCGGTAGATGTCGTAGGCATCTTCTCGAACTTCAGCTTTAGTCACTTGGGCAAGCGAGACGCGCTGGCCCGAAGGCGAGAGCAGGCGAATACTCTGAATGGCTTCTTTCGTATCGCGATATGGCTTCAAATATCGGACGACGACATCGTAAACTGCCTCTCCCTGCAGAACCTGACTGACGGGATTGCCGCCCACCGCGGTTTGGATCGCGTCCTGGATATCTGCTACGTTGATTCCGAATCGCGCGGCCGCATGGCGATCCACGGTGAGATCGATATTTGGTTGACCCGTATCCCGTTGGATGCCCAGATCCTTGACCCCGTCGATTTTGGCCATCACGTCTTTGATCTCTTCGCCCTTCTCCTCGAGAACATCGAGGTCCGGCCCGTAAAGCTTTGCAGCCAATCCGCCTTTCGTGCCCGTCAGCGTTTCATCCATGTTGTCCTCAATGGGCTGAGAGAAGTTCCAGAACGCCCCCGGGTGTTTCTCCACTTCCCGATCCATGGCCGCAATTAGCTCCTCTTTCTTTTGGTGAAAGACCGGACGCCACTGGTCTTTTGGCTTCAAGTCGATGAAATACTCCGTGTTTCCGAATCCTCCTGTGTCGGTTCCATCGTCAGGAGCGCCAGATTGCGAAACGACCTTTTTCACTTCCGGAAATGAAGCGAAGATAAGACGGTTCTGCTCGGCGAAGCGAGTGCCTTCAGTCTCTCCCACACTATTGGCCATCGCACCACGTGCCCAGATCGCGCCTTCGTCGAGATGAGGGAGAAACTCCGAGCCAATGACTCCGCTGAACGCCAGAAAAAGTGCAACCGCCAATGAAGCCAGCGCCACGCCAACGGTTACCCAGCGCTGCTGAATAGCCCATCGAACCCCGCGACGATAACGAACCTTCAGCATTTCCATCACTGGGTTGTGCCATTCCTTCACGCCCTGCGGAAATAGCAACGCCGCAAGCACCGGCACAAGGAAGATTGAGAAGACGATGGCCCCGAGCAGCGCGAACGCAACGGTCCATGCCATGGGACGAAACAGGCGCCCTTCAACTCGTTGCAGCGTGAAGATCGGCATATAGGCCGTGATGATGATGCCAATCGCAAAGAACACGGGACGCTGGACCTCGTGCGCGGCATCTCGAATCAGGTCTCCCGGTGTCTTGCGCCTCTCTTCAGCAGAACCATTCCTTGCCTGGCCGAGGTGTCGCATGATGTTTTCCATCATGACCACCGCGCCATCCACGACCATTCCAAAATCCAGGGCGCCAAGGGAGATAAGATTTGCGGGGATATGACTGATGTTGAGAAATATGGACGCGAAGAGCAAAGCAAAAGGAATGGTAAGAGCAACGATGAAAGCTCCACGAACATTCCCGAGAAAAAGAATGAGAATGATCGTAACCAGGATCATGCCCTCGCCGAGGTTATGCAGCACCGTGTGCAGCGTGTAGTGAAGCAGATCGCTGCGATCGAGCATCGGAACGACCTTCACCCCCTCAGGCAGAATGTGATTGTTCAGTTCCTCCACTTTCTGGTGAATTCCTTCCAGTGTGGGGCCTTCTTCGGCCCCCTTGCGCATGAGCACGCCGCCTTGGATAACATCTGGCTCATCGACAATAACGCCATCTGGACGGTGATCCGCTCTGGCCATGTGTCCGAGCCGGATTTTCGGGCCCCACTCGACTGCGGCGATGTCCTTCACTCGAACCGGTGCTCCATTCGACGTCGACAGGACCGTGTTTTCGATATCCTGCACATTGCGGAAAAGTCCGAGCGCGCGGACGTTCAGCTGCTGCGCGCCCTCTTCTACAAAACTGCCCCCCGCGTTCACGTTATTGTTGGCGAGCTGGCTCTCGACCTGGGCAATGCTCAGTCCGTAGGCGATCAGCTTGTTCGGATCGACGCGTACCTGATACTCGCGTGCCGTCCCCCCGAAGTCGCTTACGTCCACGACGTTTCCGACTTTCCTGAATTCCTTGTACAGAGTCCAGTCTTCGATGCTCCTCAGGTTCATCAGGTCATAAGCCGGATTGCTGCTCCGTAGCGTGTACCAGTAGATTTGGCCCGTCATGCTCCAATCCGTGCCGATCTGAGGCTGCACACCAGATGGCACACTGACCTGGGTCAAACGTTCCAGCACCTTCTGGCGGTTCCATTCGTTCACGGATTGGTCATCGAAGATCAGCGTGACAAGGGAAAGTCCGAAGATAGACTCCGATCGCACCGTCGTGAGGTGAGGAATCCCGAACATCTGGATTTCAACGGGAACCGATACCAGCTGTTCCATCTCTTCTGCAGAACGCCCTGACCACTGGCTGATGATCGTCACGTAGTTGTCGGCAATATCCGGATAGGCCTCGACGGGCATGTTATGAAACGACACTGCCCCCCAGGCGAGCAGCAGCACACCGATCGCCAGCACCACGTACTTGTTATTGAGCGCAAAATCTACGAGATTTCGGATCACAATTGCTTCCTCAAAGCCGAGAGTCGAGAGTCATTCGTTGTCGATCGCATTTTGGAGGTTGATGGCATTCGTCACAACTTTCTGGCCGGGGTTAATGCCGGACAGAATCTCCTGCATATTGTTCGGCAACTGCTCACCGCTGACGACCTGAATGCGCTTGAACTTCTCGTCGACAGGAACAAAAATCCAGTCCCGATCGTGCAGGTGCACAATCGCAGACGCCGGAACCGTGGTGTACGTCTGCTTCTGTTTGCCGAATAGTACCGCTGTAGCGAACATGCCGGGTCGCATCATCTCACCGGGGTTGGCCACCTCAATTCGGACCTTGGCTGTGCGGATATTCGGATCGAGAATTGACCCGATATTGCTGATCGTGCCTTTGAGTACCCTATCCGGATAGGCGTTCAGCTTGATTTCAGCCGATTCTCCGATGCGTATATTGGCCATGTCGTCTTCGTACACATCGCATACGATCCACACCGTGGATAAATCGGAAATGGTGAGGGGATTCGGCGCTGAATAAGCCTGCACCGCCGCCCCATTTGTCACTTCTTGATCAGTGATCACGCCCGAGACGGGTGCAACGATGTCGACAAGGCCCTTCGGGTGATCGGGGTCGCTGCCGAGCAAATGCAGGTGCTCCGTTGCGGTATCCAGGGTCGTCTTAGCATCGTCTTCAGCGTCCTGCGCGACTTCAAGATCTTGCTGCGCGATTGCCCCGTGTTCGTACAGGGCCTTCGCTCGATCCAATTGTCTACGCGCAAGCAGCTCATCTGCGACGGCCTTGCGATAAGCGTCGAACCCACCCGCAATGTCGTCGCTTCGAACGCGTAACAATAGCTCGCCTTTCTTCACCGAGTCGCCCAGCCGGGCACGGATGTCGACGATACGTCCAGAAGCAAGCGATATCACCGGAACCGTCCGCGCGATATCCGGAAACACGGTGCCCGTCACCGAAAGCTGGGAAGGCGCTTCATAGGCGGTGGCCGTCGCGATCGGATACAGATCCGGGTGCTCAACAGCAAAGAAGGCGGGATCCAATCCGGAGACGACCTTGGCCTGCGGAGGCGCCTCCGCGGCGGCATTGACCTTGTCGCTTTTGCATCCACTTAACAAAGGTGCTGCAATCAGCGCAGAGGCCACGATTGCACAAACTACGGAGTTGCCTTTCATCATGGGACCTCGAGGTTTCGGCGACGCGCTTATGCACATGCCCATAAGGCGCATCGAGCAAGAGGGAGGGATCGGAACTGCAGGTAGATCTGGATCGTTCCCGAAGCAGGGCGCGTCCATCATTACGCGCAAATCGACGCCAAGATAGATCACCGAGCGCTGTCACGTGAGAAAGGAAGGGATCAGGCAGCCGGCGGTGGGCGGTTCTGTATAGAAGCTACGGCGGGCGATCGTGGATTCAGCGCAGGATGGTGGGCCAGCACGCCAACATAGCGCGTCTGGAGACGCAGTTCCAAGAACGGCAGATGAGTCAGCGTTGCAACAGGATGCTGCATTGCTTGAGCACTCACACTTGAAGAAGAGTCCTCGCGCTGGACGCCGCTCGTCTCGGCAGCGATTTGTGCCATCGCCATGTCGTCGTAAAGCGTGATTACGATGAACATGGTGGCCAGGACCAATGCCAGGGCCACGAATTGTGTCCGGCGTGGAGCCCGCTCACGCAAAGCGGGGTGGCGCAGCCAAAACCAGCACATGAGCATGGCCAGCACCACCCACCCCAGATTGAGGGCTAATTCCACGAGCGATTACTCTCCTGCTTCAGCAGCGTTCGTGCTGCTTGAAGTTTTGGATACGCCTCTTACTTGACGAGGCGCGATCTGTTAGAACCTGACCATGATGGCAAGCGTGGTGACAGTTTGGTCCTTCCGCAGGTCAGGCCACCAGATCGCGCTGGCATCGGCCCCGGTGCCGTTTCCCGCCGAGAAGCAAGCTGCTTCAGCGAGTGCAAGGCTTCCGTACCCGTATCCTGACGGAGCGCCCCCTGCACAGGCGTATTGCCCCGGTGCGCCATTGTTGCCGCCGGGAGGCGTGATGCCACCACGTCCCGTCCAATACGGGACATCCGAGAAGCGATATCCTTCTTCCAGTCGGAACGTGATGAACTGGCTGGGCATGTAGTCAAAGGTGATGGTGCCGTCGTGCATCTGTGCACGATCACCTGGGTTCTCGGTGAAGTACGGAGTGCCGCTAAAGGCCGTCGCGCCGTTGATGGGGGGTAACAAGGTCAGATAGCGGCCGGGGTTGTTCATCTGGCCGCCACCAAGGGTAACAGCGTAAAGGTCCTTCTTAAACCAGTAGCGGTTGTACATCATCCAGCCTACGAAGTCCTGCTTGGGCCTGCCGTTCTTGGCACTGTGGCAATTCACACCACCGGCATAGGTCGAGTTCGATCCCATCTCGGGCGAATTGCCCTTCGGATCGTAAGAAGCCAGCGCAGCACCTCCGCCGTATTCGCAGCCAATATCACCCGTCACGGTAAATGCAATCTTATCGAGCGTCTTCGCCGGATTATCGAAGACCTTTACCTGTGCGCTGTAGTCTGCGTGGACTCGCGAGCGTCCAGGTTGACCGATTACGTCTTCGCCCATGCCATAGTTGTTCCATACAAAGTCAAGATACGGCTTGGGACGCCACAGGATCTGGCCGCCAAGTCCTGGCTTGCCGTTAGCCCGCGCGTAGGATTGCCATCCGTTGATAATCCACGGCTCGATCTTCAGCTTCTTGGTTGGAAAGTATTGAATGCGAAGGCCGTTGAAAAACCACGGCGTGTTCGATGAAACGAAAGAGGGTTGGTAGGTCCAATTGTCAAAGTTGTAATAACTGAAAAGTCCAATATAGGACACGAAGATACCGGCATCTACATTCAGCCCGTTCTTAACGTCCCAGTGATATCCGCCCCACGCTTCAGAGACATACTTGTACGCATTCGACAGATCCCATTGACCGCGCGCTGGCGTGGCGTCATTGCGAGGCGTCGTCGTGGCAAACAGACCATTCATGGTCAGGATGCGCCCGCGCACATTGTTGATGTGTATGTCGCCGCCAATGCTGATCTGCTCCAGTTGCCACTCATCGGAGCGGAACGTCTCTGTCGATCCTCCCAGTGAGTCGTCTTTGGGATGGTTGTAATCGAGGGTGTAGTTCGCATCGGCGCGGAACTCTGGCGTAAAGTACTTGGTGGACATCGGACTATCAGATGCGTGGCCGTTGCTGTTGAGCCAGGTCCAATCACCAGGGAATGGGTCACCCTTGGTGGTGGTCTGAGCGCCGATCTCTGGAGTCGCTGCGGCAGGTGCGGTCGCATTCTCCTGCCCAGCAGCTGAAGAACTAAAACCAGCGCCACCGGCGGTCGCTGGTGAACCGGCAACAAGCTCGTGCTCCGCGCTCTTCAAACGACTCGCGTCATCAGCGCTGCCCGTCGCGCCTGCGCGCGCCTGCATCAGCTCATTCTTCAGAGCGTCGATCTGCCTTTGAAGTGCGTCAATTTGTTGGTCAACAGTAGGCTTCAAATCGTGCTTCGTTTCAGCCGTCGCCGCAGAAGGCGCTGGCCCCTTATCAGCCGGCGGCGCGGGATCAAGGCTGGCACGCAGATTCGCCTGAGGCGTGCCGGAACTGGTTTGTGCTGAGCCAAATGACACGCAGGCGGCGATTGCCGCAAGCACGAATGCGTTTCGCACAATTCGCCTCATCTCCACCTCTTGCTTACTGCCGAGTTTGAGGAACTGGTTCACCGTCATCTCCGATATCTTCTTGGGCACGTTGTAGCCCCTGTCGCTCTTCCCTGCGATGGCCTTCGATTGTTTGATCCCGACCCGCACTCGGCCGCTTCAGTCATCGAAAGCGGTTACTCGTAAGAACTCCGTAAAGTGCCTGTTCACATTTCATAAGTGGCCAGTAAGATGACGACACTTATGCCATGCTCTCGCTGTTCACTATGCAGTCGAGAGCAAAGGATCCTGTTGTTATGCGTGGAATGCAATTGCAATACAGCACACGGCAACCAGGAAGTTTGCCGTGCACTTAAGACAAACAACCATCACCATGCTGGTAGACGACAGCGATGATGAATCGAGAGTGAAACAGATGACATGAAGAACGCATGAATGGTGCATTTCTTTTGTGTAAGGTCGATCCAGACGTGCCATACCTTAGAGCGTAGAAGCCCAGAGAGAACGCGCCCTCAGCGATTCCGTTCAGCGTCGCTGAGCGGCGCCCGACTCTCTTAACGAAAGCCTTAGATACTGTTTAGGCGTTCGTCACACGCTTCGACTTACACTGCTTGCCAGTAGGAGGAAGTTCTCTCATGACAGGACCACTCTTGTTGTCCGCGGCCGTAGGAGCAAGCGCCTCACTGTTGATCGCCTTTGCTCTTAAATCTCTCTATTCGGTTCGAAGTGAAGAGCGCCGCGGGCGAGCGTTCCGCTCGCATGAAGATGAGATCTGGGAGTGACGTTTTTCGACAGTTCGAGCATCGCCAAGGAATCTCTCGACCCTATGTATCGGAATGCCAACATTAGAGCCGTCTCGTAAATCAAATTATCCGTCCGCTGACCACGGATCGTCTGGGTCCGATGCTCTCTCTCTGCATAATTTGTCAGCGATACTTCGGACGCAATCCCTTGATTAAGTGCAAAGCCAGTTCGTCATCGAGCACGACTTGCGCCGACGGCCGGATCAAAGACAGGAATTATAGGCCTCATTTTGCCCAAGGGAACCCCAGACCTCTTGTTTGAGGGACAACCAGCAACGATCCGCCAGCTGGACGTTTATTCCTGGTGATGATCGGGCGGAGCGAAGCAGCTGCGAATCGGGACTTTGATCAAAGACGCGCGGCTTCGCTGGCTTAGGACACTCTTCAGGGCAGACCAGTCCACACTCGCCGAGAGTGATGAGTCTCAACTCGTCGCATTCTGGACCAAGCCTACTCTCTTCCACGAAGGACTTCGGTGTTCCCCTTTTGATGGCCGTACTGCGAACCTCGGACACAGTCATCCCCTCGATGCCAGGCTGGACAATGGTGATTTGACCGGGTCAAACCGATTCGGCCGGATGAACAATCCAACTCAGCACCTGTTGCTTTCCCAGTGAAGCTATGGCATTCTCCTTGTGGGTAACCCAATGGAGAGCAACTGTGCCGAATGAGATGAAGGGGAAGAAGGACGTTCACCAAGGGACGCTCGCCCTCATGGTGCTCAAAACGATCGATGTGCTCGGTCCGCTGCACGGCTATGCCATTGCCCGCCGCATTGAGCAGATTAGCGGCGATCTGCTTTCGGTGAATCAGGGCACCCTCTATCCCGTTCTGCTCAGATTGGAACAGGAGGGGGCAATTTCTTCCGACTGGGCTACTTCGGAGAACAATCGCAGGGCGCGCTTTTATCGACTAACACGGTCGGGACATAAGCTGCTCGAATCCGAGAAGCGCGATTGGGAACAAACCGCAGCCATCATCGCACGGTTCTTCGAGGTGAGAGCCGAGGATCTGGCATGAGGGCCCTGAATCGTTTGTTTGCTCGTATCCGGAACTTCGCAACCCGCCGCCAGGGCGATAAGCGCTTCCGTGAAGAGATTGAACAGCACATCGCGATCCAAGCCAACGAAAACATGCGCGCCGGCATGCCCCCCGAAGAGGCGGTTCGCCAGGCTCGCATCAAGCTGGGATCGATCGAAGCCATTCGGGAGCAATATCACCAGGAGGAGGGGCTGCCGGTCTTGGAGTCCCTGTTGCAGGATGCGCGATTCGCAATCCGCCAGATGCGCAAGTCTCCCGGATTCGCTCTGGTTGCCGTGTTGACAATGATGCTCGGAATCGGGGCCCCCACAGCGACGTTCACGATTGTTTATGCCACGTTGATTCGCAGCCTGCCCTATCCCGAAGCGGACCGCATCGTGCGTATCCACGACGTGCGGCTCCAGGGCCGATCAACGGGCGGGCTGGTCGGTGTTCCGCGCTTTTTCGATCTCGTTGCACGCTCTAAATCCTTTGCGAGCGCAGGCTTCTTCTATTTCGAAGATACGACCCTGATCACTGGCACCCAACTGCCGGCAGCCGTAAAGGGCGCAGGCGTCAATGCCGGATTCTGGCGGGTCTTTGGCGTGAATCCCCTGCTCGGCCGGACCTTCGGCAAAAAAGATGACCAGCCCAATGCACCGATGGTCGCCGTACTAAGCTATGCGGCTTGGCAACATATTTTTGGTGGCGATAGCGATGTGATCGGTCGGCAAGTCACAATCGAACAGCAGTCGACAACAATCATTGGGGTCATGCCGAAAGAGTTCAGCGTGCCTGCGGGGATTGATCTCTGGCGTCCGGCGCAATTCGCGCCTGGCAGCTGGACGTGGCGCGGCGAAGGCTCGCGGTTCATTAATGTGGTTGCCCGTCTGGCGCCGGGCGTGTCGCTCGAGTCCGCTCAAAGTGACCTTCGTCTCATAGGAGAACGGCTTCGCCACGAACACGCCGATACCGATGGCTTGTGGCAGTTCGAGTCCGTTGGAATGCGCGACGACCTCTATGGCGAACTGAAGCCGGCGATCTTGGTCCTTTTCATTGCATCCGGATTTCTCTTGCTCGTAGCCTGCATCAACGTAGCGAACCTCATGCTCGCAAGGGCAACTGCACGCGAGCGCGAAGTCGCTCTACGGCGTGCTCTGGGCGCCTCGGAACGAAGAATCCAACTTCAATTCCTTACCGAGGCCACGCTCCTCGCCATCGCCGGGGGATTGGCGGGTCTGGTGCTGACATTTCTGCTGGTGCGAGGACTGGGTGCAAAGTTACCGGGCCGCCTCGGAATGGCGGGATTCGTTGATATGAACTGGCCGGTGATGGTCTTCGCCGTGGGTTTGGCAGTAGCTTGTGGCATCGGTTTTGGACTCGCACCTGCCCTGCGAAATCGCGGTTCTGCTCTCAACCTCGATTTGAAGAGGAACGATTTGCAAGTCGCCGGAAGAGCAAGAGGAGGAGCGCGCAACGCGTTCATCTCGATCCAAGTGGCAATCTCACTGGTGCTGCTTGTCGGCGCTTCACTGCTCGGTGAATCGCTGTGGAACCTTCTCAAGTCGCCGTTGGGATTCATCCCTGAGCACGTGCTGACGTTCCGCCTCGTACTGCCGTGGAACTCTAAGCCGGATGCAACGCGTAATTTTTATGCGGATGTTCAGCGACACCTGGAGACGCTGCCTGGCGTGATCGCAGTAGGCCAAGCCAGCGCGTTACCGACAGAAGATTGGCACGCGCGCGGCACGTTCGACGCCGATTGGCTCCCCCGGACAGATCATCATGACGCGGTAAACGCTGAAGTTCGCGCAATTTCGGGAGATTTCTTGCACGCTTTGGGAACGCCGCTCCTTGTCGGACGCGCCCTCATTCCCGGCGACGGAGTATCAACTCCCGTTCGGGTCGTCGTCAATCACAGGTTCGCCCTGCAATACCTGCCGGTTGGAAACCTCATTGGCAGGCATATTTCGAATGACACCGGATCGATGGAGATTGTGGGTGTCATTGCCGATGTGCGCGGCACAGGCGGATCGATTGCGGGCGAAATCGGGCCAGAAGTCTATTTCTCTGCCGACGGAGCCTATCCGAATACGCGCCGCACCTTTCTTGTCCGTACGCAGGTGCCGCCGGAGCAGCTCGTGAACGCGATTCGCGAACAGATTCATCAAATCGATCCGCATCAAGCCATTGCCGGCGTGGCAACCATGGATGAACTGCTCGGCAAGGCGGTAGCGCAACCAAGGCTGAACATGGCGCTCATCACGGCTTTCGCGTTGCTCACACTCATGCTTGCCTGCGTCGGAATCTACGGAGTCGTGGCGTGGACGGTAGCCCAACGCATTCGAGAAATTGGCGTAAGAATGGCGCTCGGAGCTACCCGGAGTCAGATCTCGCTCTTCTTTCTTGGCCGATCGCTGCGGGCTGCTGTTTGGGGCACACTCGTCGGAACTTTGGCCGCACTGCTGCTCACACGCTTCCTGCGCAGCCAACTCTATGGCGTGACAGCAAACAATCCGTGGGTCTACGCGATCTCAATTCCGCTGCTGCTGGTTCCAGTCTTCGTTGCCACGCTGCGGCCTGCCCTCCGCGCGGCAACCGTCAATCCGGTTGACGCACTCCGTACCGAATGAAGAAAGAGGAGAGGATAGACGAGCACCGAAGTGGACGCCTGCAACGATGAGTTCCTGTTGAGCAGTTTCGGCTGTTGTATGATCCTCGCAAATCGCCGACTCCCGAGCCACACCTGTTCCCTTTTCCGAAGAGAGCAGCTCTTACCGGGACAAAGTGGAGGCTGGTGGTGAGGGTCTGACTTGGACCCAAAATGCTGTCCAGTTGAGTGAAGGAGTTAAAGGCACTGCTACGAATCTGATTCATTGGAAACGGAAGCGTGCGGACCTCTGCTTTGTCGATGAGAAGTTCACTCCCTTCAAGAGGGTAGAGTCGACCAGCCAGCAGCGGTCCACTTAGCTTCACTCGCGGAGTAGCGCTTCTCAGACCTTCCAGATGGGCGCTTCGTATGCGGAACTCGGGCAATGGATCGTTCAGACTGAAGTCCCATTTGTCCCCACCCCGACGTGTCTCCGCGCTCACCACACCCGAAATAAGCTCCCATATCGAGCCAGGAAAGGAGAGATCGAGACCTTGACATCCTCCACACTGTCCACCGGAACGCTCAGACCAAAGCTGCCTGTGGCAGGATCCGTAACATTGACAGAGTTGATTAACAGAGCGCTGTGCGATTCATCCGCACACTCGATGATGACGCGACCATCTGAGGTCCGAGAGACTCCTGGGACCAGTGGAAGGGTGTCAATCAATGTTGAAGGTCGGAGCGGCGTGGTCTTGACCGATTCGATTTGTAAATCAGCCCGGTTACTCTCGGGTTGCAGCAGCGGTGCCGACTCCTCGGCCCGAACAGTAACGTTTTCTTCCCTCTGCATGGTCCGGTTCAGTACGATTTGAAATGTCGTCCCCTGCCTAATCTCGCTAGAGTCCAGAGTGTGCAGTGCAGGGAGATAACCTGCAAGCATCAAATCGACAGTGCAGACCGGCGCCGGGGGACATTGGACAGTTGCTGTTCCGTCTGACGCAGTGCTGATTGAGATCACTTCCGAAGGAGATTGCTCTGCATTCACGACGCGCACCGAGACGCCGGCCAGTGGCTTCCCATCTGTACTCTGTACAACAACGCGAACGCTCTGCGATGTCTTTTGCGCACTCACTACGGAAAAACCGCACAGTAACACCCCCGCGAGTCTCAACAGTCGCTCGATATGAGCATCGGCGCTGGAACTTGACCTTCTGCTCACCGCCCTATCCATACGCGCTCCGTGGCGTAAATAGAAGTGCGTTCCGGAAACAAAGCTTTTCGTCGGGTCTGAGGTTCAGGATTGAAGATCTCGCCTTAGCTATCTTAGCTCGGCTCCGAATAATTCGCTGTGCACTCGACCATCGTCCTCTGAGCCGTAGGTTTTCGCATGCATTCGCCATCGAGCAGAAGATGACAGAAAACTAACAGATCAATTACAACTCCGTCATTTTGCATGTTTCAGCACACACTCGTGCTATCTCCCTTCTCGCTTGCGAGAAAAAGGGCATCTGGATGGATCAACGTCTCCTGCTGACTGGATGGTGCCGATGCCGATCAATCATACGGATTTACTGCAAGCGATGGATCTGTCGCAAAGCTCGTCGATCGTTTTCCGTCCACCTTGTCCCCCGAGAGCAACGTCGACATGAAAGCTTCCAGGTCTGCTACGCACGCACCTTGACAGGGTTCCGTGCTCCGGCGCAAGATTCTGGAGCCATCCCAGGCAGGTGGAAATCCGCGGAACAGAATGGTTTTTCTCCGATCTCACAACAAGGTCAGGAGGAGGGAGTTGCTCCAATGCCGCAACTAGAGAGCGGTAATTGCGAGATCCGTGAGCGAGAAGCGGCTGTCTTCCCAGGCATCCTGGCGGAATCTTTGACGCAGAGCCGAAGTGAGCTGGTGCTCTATCTCAGCTTCATTCTGATGGGAGTCTGCACCACGATTCTGGGCCCCATCCTGCCGGAGCTTTCCTCGCGATGGGGCTTGAACGATACCCACGCGGGTGCCCTCTTCACCGCACAATTCATTGGTTCCTCGCTGGGCGGATTGCTCGCGGCCATTCACCCACCCCGGTGCGCAATCCTGGGATTTGTCATCCTGGTGTCGGGGCTGCTCGTGCTGACCGTCGCGAACCCCTCGATCGTAACTCCCCTTCTCTTCACGTATGGATTGGGCGTGGGTTTGGTCCTTACGGGCATCAATCTGACCATGAGCAACATCTCCGGCGCAAGACGCGGCCAGACTCTCAGCTGGCTCAATTTCTGCTGGAGCCTCGGTGCGACCATCTGCCCGGTCCTGGCCGGGGTCTTTATTCCTCGCCATCGTCTGGGCGTATTCCTCTCCATCCTCAGCGGCTGGGGCGCGCTTATGGCATTGACGTTCATTCGCCATCGTGCCGCCTATAGCTGCCGCATAGCAGAAAACGCACAAGAAACCCGGCCCCTAACAGCTTCCATTCGTTTTTTGATCCTCTATTTCGGAAGCCTGCTCTTTCTCTACGTGGGGGTCGAGACGGCGCTGGGAGGCTGGCTCAGTACGTTGGCGACTCGCCTCAATCGCTCAGCCAGCTTTGGAGAACTTGCCATTTCGATGAGCTCCTTTTTCTGGCTTGCTCTTCTGGTGGGACGCGGCGTCTTTGCCCTTGCGCTCAAATGGCTTCGGGAAACGTACATTCAGCCTCTCGCGCTTGCATGCTCCATCGGATCGATCTGCACCCTGGTAGCGGTACGGTCTTTCACGGGCGTCGCGATTGCTGCCAGCCTTGCCGGGCTCTCGCTTGCGCCCGTGTTTCCTCTAAGCCTTTCCTTCTTTCTCTCGCATGCTGACCGGTCCAAAAGCTCCGGGATAGTCTTCGCCATCTGCGGTCTCGGGGGTGCCGTGATGCCCTGGATGACTGGCGCTGTTTCAACCTACCGCCAGTCTCTTGAATTGGGATTAGTCGTCCCCTTAGGGGGCGCAATCCTCATGCTCGCTCTCAGTCTTTACTACCTCTTGCTCTTGCGGCCTCGGTACCCGTCTTAGTCACCGGCCCGAGGCATCGGCCGCTCTCTCATCTGCGCGCAGCGCGCCGTGCATCGCTGTTCATACACTGCAATGCCAGGCGACGCAGGATCAGGCGTGCCTGGGACGCTCCTCGGTCAGCGCGCGCGCGACAGATCCTCGATTGCCTGCACCATCGGTGCGATCTCCGGATTCAACATGAAGTTCTTCCAGATCGCGCCGGAACGTTGGTTCTCGATCATCACCGCCATGGGTGCCTGGTTCAGTCCCATGGTGATCCCTGAATACCAGTTTTTCTGCAGGTTGAACGCATCGCGAAACCCGTAGATACCCCACACCTGCGGGCCAAGATCACGATAGAAATGGCGTAAGGCCGCCATGGATTGCTCCGGAGCATAGGCCATCGCGCTGACTGCCCCCGTCGGCGCGATCGTTCCATCGTCAAGTTGCTCTGTCGGCTCATAGGGCACGTAGCCGTCCGGGCCATCGACCGCAGTTAGGCCCCAGACATCGGCGCCATACCCCTTCCAATGACCCGGATTCTGAATGCAATACGCCAGATTGATGAGAGCCTGATTTCGATTGTGATCGAAGTAGTTTGTAAAGCGGTCACGCAGCGCGTGCGGATCGAAGCCCATATACGAGTAGTCCGTAAAAAACAAAGGGCCGCCCGTCCCACCGCCCACTTTGGGTTTGATGCCAAAATAGGTGGCGTCATTGGCGTAAGATGCCCCAATCGTCTCACCAGTCCAGCCGCTGTAATAATCCTTGGCGGGTATCGGATGAGTCGGTGAAGCGATCGCTTCAAGATAAGTGATCATCACCTCGTTCCAGCCCGTCAAACGGTTCGCAATAAAGAAGGAGTATTGAGGCGACCAGTGCCAGTACATCGCGTCGTGCGTGGGCATTGAGGCAAACCAGTCCCACTCAATTCCCTGCCACAGCCCGGTGATGCGGTCGTAGAGCTCTTTGCCGCTGGCTCCGTCTCGCTTGAAGTACTGACGCGCGGTCAGCAACCCTTCCATCAGAAACGACGTCTCGACCAGGTCAGCGCCGTTGTCGTACATGTCAAAGACAGGCAAAGTCTTTCCAGTGCTCCCGCTGAGAAAATGCGGCCAGACACCATGAAAGCGGTCCGCCTTCTCCAGGAATGCGGTGATCTCGAGCAGCCGATCCAGCGCTTCCTGCCGCGTGATGAAACCCCGCTCGGCACCAACCAGGATCGCCATCACTCCAAAACCACTGGCTCCCAGTGCAATGATGTCGTCGTTGCCCGGTGAGCTTTCCCGCGTCATGCCCGAATGAGGTTCTGCCGCCTCCCAGTAGTAGCGGAACGAGGCTTCCTGCACCATGGTCAAGAGTTCCTCATCCGACATGGGTCGCGTTGATGCAGTCGCCGGCGAAGATGGCGCAGATTCGAGAAGCGCTGACGTTCGAGCGGTCACACGATAGGTCGCAGTGGCATGCTCGTCGTTGATAAAGTCGCAGAACCGATTCACTCCCGGCCGCTGTACGCCGATCGGATCGAAGGGCCCGCCATTTCTTGATCTGTAGATAACATACTGGGCCAGGTGTGGGTTCTCGACTGGCCGCCAGGTGATGTCGATGTGCCTCTCGAATCCACTTGCTTTGACGTCCTGCGGTATGGGCAGCGCGGTTTCGGCGTCGGGTGCATCTTCAATACGGATGTCGTCAAGAAGAAGGGTGCGAGCCTGGGAGTCGGCTTCGCCCTGAGTCAGTACGATTGTGTTGAGCCGATGCGGCTGAAACGGATGGAGCGAGGCCGTCTGGAAGGCGGTCAATGGGATCCTGACCCGCACCCACCTGCTCGGCGCCAAATCCGGTGCATAGGATCGAAGGTCCAGGGGAAATGAAAAGTCGCGCTCCTCATCACGAAGCGTGATCCGCGGCAATTGCCGTGCCGGAATGCCTTCGGGCGAGCACATCCAGATCCAGAGATAGGCACCGGGAAAGTCGATGGTACGATTCCGCCATTCATAGAGATGGATCTCTGCGGCCCACCCACCCTGCGGTTCAGACTTCCAGTGCAGCCGCAGGGCGTTCGGCGCACTGATGAACGCACTGGTCTCGATCGGCAGCCGATCGTCGATCAGTTCCAACGTGCTGGGGAAACTGGCCTTTCCACTGCTATAGAAATAGCTCTGAGGCGACAGGCTGTTCTCGAAGAACACCTGCTGCGAGTAGTTCTGGTCCGCACGCGCAGGAGAATCCCACAGCAGACAGCCCGCAAAGATCACAAGCGCACTGGAGGCGCACCGTTGCCAGTTGTTGAGGCGCATTTAACGCTCCTTTACGGTCTCTGGAACCAGGGTCGTCCCTGCATTCAAAGCGCCCGATCGGCAAAGGTCGGGCTCGTTTCGATACGGCACAGTCGCAGGCAAGATTAAGTCCCCAGATGCCGAACATCAAGCTTGACAAGGCCGACATCAGGTGAAATCTTATGCCTAGCACAATCGATTGTGCAAGTCATTTACGGTCACAAGGAGCTTTTGGACGTCTTTGTTTTCTGGCGCGATGTCGTCATTCTCTGGGTTTGAAACAGTTGGGGGCGGTCACTCTGACGGGCCAGGCTCAGAAAGTTGCACATCTGTCAGTAGCCCATGAGTACACTACTGATGAGCCATGGTGGAGACACCGGGTGATTCATCACGCGGCCACCAACAATCGCCGACAACCTGCCCGAGGATGAGCCGCCATTGCTTGGCGAGATGAGCGGGTTCATGGGGGGAGTGCGCAGATCTTGATGGAAGACGCAAGGAAACCCATCTCGCTGAAGGAACTCGCGCACCTTCTCGGTCTCTCTCCTGCTACGGTCTCGCGGATTGTGAACGGCCGAGGGGCGGACTACCGAATCGCCGAAGAGACACAGAAGCGAGTGCTCCACGCCGCTGCTGCACACAACTACACAGCCAACTCCGTCGCTCGGAGTCTCAGGGAGAAGCGCACGTACACGGTTGGCGTCATCATCCCAGAGATCAGTGAAGGGTATTCAACGTCGGTGTTGAGCGGGATTGAAGATGAACTCATCCAGGACGGCTATTTCTACAGCGTCGTAAGCCACCGCCATCGCGTGAACCTTCTGGAGAACTACCTTCGCATGTTCCTCGCGCGCTGCGTCGAAGGCATCATTGCCGTTGATACTCCCTTCGAACAGAATCTTCCGGTGCCGGTCGTTGCAGTTTCGGGGCATGCTCGCCGCGAGGGAGTCGTGAACATTCGCCTCAATCATCTCAAGGCGGCGGAATTGGCCCTTTCCCATCTGAAACAACTCGGACACAAGCGTCTTGCCTTTATCAAGGGACAGCCTTTCAGCTCCGATACGACTCATCGTTGGCGCGCTATCGTCGAAACGGCGAAAGCATTGGGACTCGAAATCGACTCTCGCCTCATCGTGCAGCTGCGAAGTCCGGAAGCCGGCCCAGGGCCCGGGCACGAGGCCACGGTGCAGTTGCTCAAGACGGGACGTCGATTTACGGCCGTCTTCGCCTTTAATGACATTTCCGCGATCGGGGCAATCGTCGCACTCCGCGAAGCGGGATTGCGCGTTCCCAAAGATGTCTCCGTTCTTGGCTTTGACGATGTGCTGGCAGCGTCGACCAACAATCCGCCCCTGACAACCATTCAGCAGCCGCTACACGGCATGGGTCAGGCTGCCGCCACAACCCTCCTCCGGATGATCCGGGATGAGCTCCAGCGTCCCTGGCCGTCCGCGATCACCGTCCAGCCCAACCTCGTTGTCCGACAGTCCACGGGCCCAGCCGCCGCTCGGCCAGAGATTGCTCTCGATTCCTAATTCAGCCGCCGGATCGAGATGGAGAAGAAATGCATGTCCCTTCCTGACCTTGCTCCAAGTCGACCGCTCCGTTCGGCCGGCCTCGCATTCTGCTTCGTTTGCCTCCTCGCGCCCTCCGCTGCTCGTGCTCAGAACGACTCTCCGTATGCCGCTCCAGCGACCCGCGAAACGGTCCATCGACCTTCCAATGTGCAATTGGTGACACCGGCGATCGAAAAACGGGTCGACGACTTGCTCCGACAAATGACCCTTGAGGAAAAGCTCGGGCAGCTGGTTCAATACGGTGATACAACGGACTCCGCAAATGCCGAGCTGGCAAATGACAATCAGGCACCGGGCAAGAATCCTGAGGTCCACATCAAGATCGACCCGATGGAATTGGCTGCCGCCGGACGTCTCGGCACCATGCTCAATGTGGTAGGCGCCGAACGAACCAATCTTTTCCAACGTGCCGCTGTCGAAAAGAGCCGTCTGCACATTCCGCTTCTCTTCGGAGCCGACATCCTGCACGGCTATCGGACTGTGTACCCCATTCCTCTTGGTCTCGCGGCCACCTTCGACCCCGATATGGTCGCGTCGGTTGCGCACATCTCTGCGGCGGAAGCCGCAACTGCAGGCGTTCGCTGGTTCTATTCGCCCATGGTTGATATCTCCCGCGATCCGCGCTGGGGACGCACGCAGGAAGGTGCGGGCGAAGATGCCTACCTGGGAGCCGCGATGGCTCGAGCCTACATTCGCGGCTACCAGGGAGACAACTTATCGCGCGCCGACAGCGTCGCAGCCAGCGTGAAGCACTTTGCCGCCTACGGGGCTGCAGAAGCTGGCCGCGAATACAACACAACCGACATGTCGCTCAGCCGTCTGCAGCAGGATTATTTGCCGCCGTACAAAGCGGCAGTGGAAGCTGGGGCGGCGACGATTATGAGTGCCTTCAACGCGTTGAATGGCGTGCCGTCAGCGGCAAACCGGTTTCTCTTGCAGAATGTTTTGCGTGAAGAATGGGGATTTGATGGCTTTGTCGTGAGCGACTACACCGCGGTGATGGAACTGCGCAACCACGGCATTGCACCAGACGCTGCCACGGCGGCCCGCAAGGCGTTGTTGGCTGGTGTGGATGTCGACATGATGTCGCACTACTACGATACGCAGTTGCCTGCCTTGATTCGCTCAGGCCAGGTACCGATATCCGCTGTCGATGAAGCAGTTCGCCGTGTGCTGCGCGTAAAGTTTGCCTTGGGGCTGTTCGAGCATCCCTACGCGACGGGCACGGAAGTCACTGCAGCCGTGCCGGAACATCGGCCGCTCGTCCGCCGGGCCGCTGAAGAGTCTCTCGTACTTCTTCAGAACAAGCCAGAGAATGGGACGACTCCCCTGCTGCCTCTCGACCACCGGCCGCAGACCATTGCGTTGATTGGCCCGCTGGCGGACGACACCCAAGAGATGATCGGCGACTGGAGCGACGGGCACCGGATTGCTGGTGTCGTCACAGTGAAAGAAGCTCTGGAATCTCGCGAGAAGCAATTGGGCGGATCGGTCCTCTACGCCAAGGGCACAGAAATCAATACGGTCTCCGAGGATGGCTTTGGTGCCGCTATGGAGGCCGCCAGGCAGGCCGACCTCGTGGTCTTGGCATTGGGCGAGTCCAGCGCAATGAGCGGCGAAGCCGGCTCTCGCGCGTATCTTGATCTGCCAGGAAATCAGGAGAAGCTACTCGAATCCGTGGCCTCGACAGGTCGTCCGATCGTGTTGCTGGTCTTTTCCGGCCGCCCCCTGGTGCTCGATTGGGCGGCTGCACATGTGAACGCAATTATCGAAGCATGGTTCCCTGGGACCGAGGCTGGCTCTGCCATCGCAAACGCGCTCTACGGAGACGTTGCACCGAGCGGGAAGCTGCCGATGAGCTTTCCGTTCGCCGTCGGTCAGGAGCCGCTTTACTACAATCAGTTCCCTACCGGCAGGCCCCCCATCAATCTTGACCTCTCTCGTCCCCCCGGCGGGGATTCCCGTTTCTTTTCGCGCTATATCGATGTTCCCAACGACGCGCTCTTTCCATTCGGCTACGGGCTGACGTACACCCGCTTTGCATACTCTGACGTGACTGTGTCCCGAACCTCGATGCCACTGAGTGAGGCCGAACATGCGGGGATACAGAAACTCGTCACCGCAACTGCGGTCGTAAAGAACACCGGCGACCGTGCGGCAACTGAGGTCGTACAGTGCTATGTCCGAAACCTGGGTGCAAGCCTGGAACAACCAGTGCGAAGTCTCCAGGGCTTTACTCGCGTCAAACTCATGCCCGGCGAGTCAAAGCAGGTCTCTTTCGATCTCGGCTTTCCGGAATTGTCTTTCTATAACAACGCAGGGCATGCTGTGATTGAGCCGACGCATTACACAGTATGGATTGGAGGAAGTTCCCTGGCCAGCGAACACGCGGATTTTGACATCATGCCGTAGCGCCACGTGGATACGTAATCGGATGAAGGAACCCGCCACTCTTCAGCTTCTGACTCGCCGCCGGGTATTGGCTTCGCTTGTACCCACGGCGATCTGGCCGCTCGCCCCCGGGAGGCTCTGGTCATTCGGCAGCAGCCTGGCGCGCCCCACACAGGCTATTCTCCCAGCGGGGGGGGCGCAAATCCGCTTCGAGGAGGTTGCCTTCCGGTCTGGCCTGCACTTCACCACACGCAACTGTGCCACGCCGAATAAGAATCAGATCGAGACCATGGTCGCGGGCGTTGCTCTTCTCGACTACGATGGCGATGGCTACCTCGACATCTATCTGGTGAACGGAGCGGAGATTCCTTCGCTCGAGAAGACATCTCCTGATTATTGGAACCGCCTATTCAGAAACAATCGCGACGGAACATTCATCGATGTCACCGAGAAGGCTGGTGTAGCCGGCGCCGGCTACGGTATGGGTGTGGCTGTTGGAGACTATGACAACGACGGACGGCCGGATATCTTCCTGGCCAATGTCACAGGGAATCAACTCTTTCGCAACAATGGGGATGGTACATTCACAGACGTCACAGCCAAGGCTGGCCTCGCCGGCGCACACCTGCACGGGAAGAAGATGTGGTCGGTGGGTGCGGGGTGGTTCGACTACAACAACGACGGCCTGCTTGACCTCTTCGTTGTGAACTACTGTCATTGGGAGGTCAATAAGGATCCCTATTGCGCGCTCAAGGAAGGACTGCGAGCCTACTGCCATCCCAACCAGTATCTTCCGCTGCACAACACGCTCTATCGCAACAATGGGGACGGCACTTTCACCGACGTCTCCCATGAGACGGGCATCGATGCTGCCTTCGGCAAGGGCATGAGCGTGAGCTTTGCGGATTACGACGGCGATGGATTTCCAGATGCCTTCGTTGCGAACGACACGACGCCGAACTTCCTGTTTCACAATCTCGGTGGGAAGAAGTTCGAGGAGGTTGCTGTTGCAGCAGGTGTGGCCTATTCTCTCGACGGAAACGCGCTCTCGGGCATGGGCTCGGATTTCCGCGATGTGAATAACGATGGCCTGCCGGACATCTGGCACACCGCAGTGGAGCATGAAGCCTTTCCT